>Ga0307509_10006447_pt1 | contig 15803 bp, 10 predicted proteins | sample 10_EM_MG_FD_202245 | JGI IMG/M metagenome (GOLD analysis project Ga0307509, IMG submission 202245) | Populus trichocarpa ectomycorrhiza microbial communities from riparian zone in the Pacific Northwest, United States - 10_EM | ecosystem: Host-associated > Plants > Roots > Unclassified | place...
GCCTTGTGCAATATTTGTATTTAATAAGGAGAAAAAGCTATGATCGTATAGCATCTGCCCTGTATATAACTATGTCTTATATGCAATTATTTATATTTAATCATCCATTCCTCCTTTTGGGCATGTTCTGATGGCAATTCAGAATAATTTCGTTCCTCTTTAGGGCATAGGATATTATTGCATGACATTTTGAGTAGAAAAAAAGGAATCTTGGATAAACTCAATAGTCAAAGAAAAACAAGAGGAAATGGCCGCTGCCTAACTCTAGTCCCTTTTTTTCCATGGGTCCGACGTGGCACTTCAAATTTACATCCTATTTATTTTCTTCTCATTTTAAAAGTGTTTTTAAAATATTTAAATTTTTTTTATATTTTTTATATTTTTAAATCATTTTGATGTGTTAATGTTAAAATAATTTTTAAAAAAACAACCGCAATCATATTCTCAAATAAACTATTAGTCACTAGAGAAACTTTGACGGTGGATCTATTTATAAATCTTAAATTTCATTATTATTATTATTATTATTATTATTATTATTTAAAGCGTCATAAATCTCCCCTCTATTTCCAACAAACACGCACTTTTTGAGAGAAAGAACGAACATTTTATTGCATCGATAAGTATAATTAATCATCACTTAACAGTGCACAAAATCCAATTTTTCCAAAAATAAAGAGTCGAAGTTGTTACTGGGCAGTGGAATGATGATGGTCGTAAAGGGAAATTGCGGTGGGCGGAGGGCTGATTGGATTGTATTTTAAAAGGTATTTTTTTAAAATTTAAAATTTTTATTTAAAATTAATTTTTATTTATATTTTTTTAATGTTTAATGTACTGATGTTAAAATTAATTTTAAAAAAAATAAAAAAAAATTATTTCAATGCATTTCTTAATGAAAAGTATTTTAAAAAATAACCGATATCACACTCTCAAATTTTATTGTTTTGTTGTTGTTATTGTGTTTGGTATTGTGGAACATAATATTTTTTTAAAAAAAAAAATTTAATTGAAAATATATTTAAATAATATTTTTATTTTTATATTTTTAACATCGACATATAAAAAATATTGAAAATACATAAAAAAAACATCAATTCAATATTTTTCAATTAAAAAATCATTTGAAAAACATTTTTAAAAAATATTACCATAATATCTTCAGATACGAAAGCAAGACAATAACATTACAATAATTTACTGTGATTTGAGATTAAAGATGTGCTTTAAAAGAACTTACATTGCAGAATTAAAACAATTCAGGGACCAAATTCATTTGTCATTCCATAAATTAAGTAAACAACATTCCTTGCAGAAAAAATCAAGAAACACAATGTATATGACTTAAATCATGGTTTTTAATGCTATTTGAGCTTGCCATTAAGGAAAAATAATAGATTTAATGACTGAATATAATCATTTAAATATAAGATATGATTATTAATTTGAGGTCTTCTTTAATTAATACCAGTAGCTTATCTCTATATATTAATATATATGTTGTTGTAGCAATGTATTCATCTCGGGAAGAAAAAAAGAAAAAAGAAATCGGGCATTGCATTCATGCGAGTGATCTTTAATGCTGAAGAAAATAATAACCTTCGACTATGAAATTAATTTGTTCTTTAGTAATATTTTTGTTTTATTTAATTTAATGCTGCAACTTGTTATCTTAAGAAATAACGAGCTGCGGATTATCAGATATGTTATTAAGAGATTTAAAACCATCATCAATATTAATCTTTTATTTATGACTAAAAATAACAACTAAGATTTTATTCAAAAATAGAAAAATTATAACGATCCAAAATAATAAATAGCTGACAAGTAATTTTATAGGTCTAAATATGTACATAGTACATAAAAAGAAATAAATAGCCTAAAATTATGAAGAAAAAAAAGAAAGAAAAGCAGAGAGGTTTGCCATCTAGGAGACCACTATTTTATATAGAAAATTAGTTCTTAAGAGTTTATGCGAGAGAGTCTAAATCATATTTTCTATGAGACCCTAAATTTCTTGATGAAAATTAACTTCCAAAATACGTGGCCAGAATAAAAAATAATATGAAGTTTATATCATTCCTATAAGAAGAAGACGAAGAAGCAGCACCATCACCATCAGATTTAACAATTTTATCCACCACCAGATTTAATAATTTTATTGATGAAACTTTTCATCAGCATGTATTTTACTAATAGGATCACATATGAAAACAGTTTGTTGGAAAAACTCTCATCAGTAATTTCTAGTCTGTCAGTAAATCATTCAGTAATAAATTTACCAATGAATTTATAGACGGACAAAGCGTGTCAAAAAAAAATCTACTCATTTTATTCCGTCGGTAAATCCATCCGTAAATTTAACATATTACTAATAGGAAAATCACATGTAATTCCATTGGTGCTTTTATTTTTCCATTGATATATTTATCAGTAAATATAATATATAACCAATAGAATACCTTTTGAAATTCAGACAAAGAGTTAATAGTAGCAGTGATATTTGCAATAATTCTTTTTCAACTCTCTAGAATAGACCAACGAAAGTGTTCTGTCGGTAACCCTGTCATTAATACTTTAAAATATATAAAAAAAACAATATATTGAACAAGAGTAGAAAATTAATTAAAATCAAATATATAAAAAGAAATTAAAATAATATAAAAATTAAATATTTATTATAAATTTAAATATTTTTATGTTCAAATACAATAAGTCTAAAATAGAGGCGGCACTGGAGGAGGAGAAGGCTGGTCGTCGCCGAGATCGTGGGGCCAATAAGAAAGAGCACATGGATCACCCATATATGATTTCATCTTCATTACCACTCGGCACAGTTCTTTATAATCCATAGTGAGTCGTTCATATTTATTTTTTATTAAGACGGGTCATCTAATCATATATTTGTTGGTTTAACATCACTGTGAACTCTAGAGTTTGAGTGCTCAGAACCAATTGCGAGCATCCAACGGTCGAAACACTACGGGTCATCCACAAGTTTTCGACCGTAGTGTTAGAAAGTCCGTATACCTAATTTCTACTGGGACCACTGGACAATCCTGCCTCCAACCACAAATCTAGATCGATATCCAGATGGGTCGAAAGATCGTTCTCATATCTCTTCTTCAAGCAACTGTTATATGTATCTTGGAAAGAAAAAATAAATTCATCAAATTGAAGGAAATTATAATTTGATTAAAAAAAAATGGTTGAAAACCTACGTACCACAAAGTGTTGAGCTTGGCTATCTACAAACTGTTGCACTCTTTTTTGGTGATCATCACTCTGGACATACGTTTCAACAAAAAGCTTTATCGGCTTAGCTCGCGTCCAAGAATCATAGCTTGCAAGATAAAAATATTGTTAGTTAAATATATTTATAAAAAATAACAAATTAAAAAAATGGATGTAATAAAAAAAATCTTACCACACGCTTTGTATGCGAAATAAACGGAACAAAGTTGCCGGTGTGTGTGGTAATGAAACTGTGAACAAGCCGGTGTCGGTTCACCGCACTAGGCTGTAACCGTCACGTGAAGCGAGTGGACGTCACATGTTGAATGTATTCCACCCATACAGCCTTTGAAATATATGGTGGTCTAAAATCCTTCCAAATCACTACGTCATTCCAAGCTGGAAGCTCGTTTCCTCTCGCATATTTCTTCTCTTTCTTTTAAGCCTCGTACTAAAAATCATGCAACCTATATGTTAACAATAAATTATCTGTTAGTAAATGAAAATTAAATATTTGAAATGAATATTATCCTGATTTCAATCTTACCTAGTTGTAGAGTGATTCTCCCAAACTCTCCTCGCAACATTATCATTAGTTCTTTCCTATTCAATTTTTCCCTTGCAGTAAAAATTCATGAAAGGAAAATTTCAGTAATTTCAATAAACTAACCGAGTTAACATATTAAAAAAATATTTAAATTAATACTAACCTTAAAACTTGAAAACCATGCATTGACTTGCGGTTTCCATTTAGGATGTTTGGAAACCTGGCTCCATTAAAACAATAGAATTTTCATCAACGATTTAAAGGCTGATGTTATTGTTCTTGCAACCTTAATGTTTGTAAACGTGGAATTGCATTCGTTAAATAAAATTATTTTTTAAAAAAATTATTAAACATGTTGTGAAAGCAAAACAAACTTACATTGAATCAAAGAATGTACATCTTGGGTTATGTACAAATGAATTCAATCCTTTCGGGTCATTTATTGCTCCTTATTCTTATTGGCCGATGATACTCAAGGTTTACAACTTGTCACATGGGATGTGTATGAGATTGGAGTTCATGTTTTTCTCCACGGTCATACAGGTTCTTAATAGAACAGGTCGCAATATAGATGATTGTCTTTGTCCGTTGATTGATGAGTTGAAGCAGTTATGATTATTCAAGACTTTGACATATAGGATATCAAGGAAACATAATTTTTAAATGAATGTAGCTTTAATGTGGACTATCAATGATTTTCCTACATATGGAATGGTTTTTGGTTGGACCGCCCATGGAAAACTAGCATGTCTATACTGTATGGAAAATAACAAGGCCTTCATGTTAACAAAATGATAGTAAAACATCTTTTTTTATTGCCATAGACGATTCTTGCCAATGGATTACAAGCATAGAAAGAACAAAAAGGAATTTTTTGCTGGCAGAGTTGAAAGGGATATTGCACTATCGTTACCGTCGAGTGAAGAATTATATGACGTGGTGTCAGAGTATGTTAACATTTTGGTTTTCAATTCGATAAGCAGAAGTTTCCTAGTTTTGGTTTGACCCATAATTAGATAAAACGTATTATTTTCTAGGAGCTTTCTTATTGGAAGACCAATTTTTTCTGCCATAACCTTGAAATCATGCACATTAAAAAAACATGTTTGAAAATATTTTCAACATGGTTATGGATGTGAAAAGGAAGACAAAGAACAGCATCAAGGTTAGAATGAATACATTTTTGTTTTGTTACCATAAAAATATAGAATTTGTTTATGATGGGTCATGAGTCGCAAAGCCCAAGGTTAGCTTCGCCTTAGACAAGAATGCATAATTATTTGTCTACCAATGACATAAAAGTTTAGGTTTCCCTGATGGACATGCTTCAAACATATAAAGGTTGATGAATTTGAAGGATTGCATATTGTATGAAATGATGAGTCATGATTGCCAAGTGTTTCTGCAAACACTCATTTCGCTAGCTTATCAAGATTTATTGCCAGAAGGGATATGTGATGCACTCACAGAAATTAGTTACTTCTTTAGAGATATATGCTCCAACAAGTTGCATACACAATATATGGAGAGACTTGAAACTAATATCTTTTAGACAGTCTATAAACTTGAAATGATATTCTCTCCATCTTTTTTCGACTCAATGTAGCATTTACCCATGCATCTACCGTTTGAGGCAGAAATTGAAGGCTCAATCCAATATGGATGGATGTGTCCATTCAAGAGGTTAGGGATTACACATACATCCTAATTAAAATTTTATTGTTTTTTTTAAATTAAAAAAATTCATTTAATTATATGCATATACTTGTTCAATCTTAAGAGAAAAGTAAAAAACAAGGCGCATATAGAGGCTTTAATATGTAAGGGTTATATTGTTGAAGAGATCTTAACATTTATCTTGTACTATTTCGAGCCTCACTTGAGAACAAGAATCAATCACGTTCCAAGGCATGACAACGGTAGAGAAGTGTCTTTAAGTGAGAACTTGTCAATATTCTCTCATTCTGGATCACCCGTACCAAAAAATGCTACGAGGAGAAGGTATTTGATAGAAATAGAATTTGGACAAACACATAATTATGTGGTATTTAACTACGATGAACTGAGACCTTTTATCTAGTAAGTATAATAATCCACATGTTGTTAGTTTTGAACAATTTATCTCTTATACTATCATGAACTAAAAGATTGTTGAATTCCTCGTAGGCAATATTATCATTTTTACTATTCCAAAACTTATAGCTGACCAAATCTCAAATCTTTCGATTACAAGATGAATAATTTTGCACATGGTTTAGAACACATAATTGAAATTATTCGATTGACATAAATTGAAATAAAATCAATTGGTTTGTGGCAATCCAATTTAAATTGTTGTGTATTTGTAGGTTTAAAAGTTTTGGGTAGTCTCCTGTATAGAGGAGGTGCTGCTGATTCTTTTTTTTTTAATAGGAATGATTTACAGTACCTTAATCATTTAACTTGTGTAGATACCTAGGAAAAGTCAATAGCACGTCGTACGAACAAAATCGCTGCTAGTTCTTCTAGTAGCTCTTCCGACGACCATGAGTCTAGGTGTTGACCAAGAATAGGCACCTGAAACATAGGTAGCCATGCTCAACGCGGGGTCATCGAGTGCGATGCTGCCATGTCAAAGGGGTCCCTTCACAACGAGATCAATTTATATGGAAATACCAGTCTTAGTGGAAGAATGACATTTCAATGTAAGTTTGTTTTTCCTTCACAGAGACATGTTAATAATTTTTGAAAAAATAATTTCAAGCAACATCATAAATATCAGGTTTACAAACATTAAGGCTACGAGAACCATAACATCGACGATGAAATCATTGATGAAAATTCTATTGTTTCAATAGAGTCAGGTTTCCAAACATCCTAAATATAAAACTACAATTGATGTATGGTTTGAAAGGTTTAAGGTTAATATTAACTTAAATATTTTTTATGATGTTAATTTGGTTAGTTTATTAATATCAATGAAATGTTTCTTGTAAAATTTTAACTGCATGGTAAAGTTTGAATGAGATAGAACTGACAACACTATTGCAAAGAGGGTTTGAGAGAATCAAACTGCAACTAGATAAGTTTGAAATCAATATAAGATTTCTTAATTCTTTTATTCAATTTTATTATTCATTAACTAATAGATAATTCATTTGTATCATATAGGTTATGTGATTTTTGGTACGAGGAGCAAAAGAAAGCAAAACAATATGCGAAAGAAAGAGACCTTCTAGGTTGGAAAAAGGTGGTGGTTTGGAAGGGTTTCATACCTATATACATCTTAGAGGTCGTGTGGGTGGAATATATTTAGCACGTGACATCTGATAGTTTCGAACCGGAATCAGCGTGTTCATGGTTCCATTACCATGCACACCAACGACTCCATTCTGTTCATTTCACATGCAAAGCAAATGGTAAGATTCTTTTTTAATTACATCTATTTTTTATTTTTTTAAAAATATATTTAACTAAAAACCATTTTCTCCTATAGGTTATAGTTCTTGGACACGAACTAAGCCTAATAGAGCTCAACACGTGCGGATTGATGACAACTAAAAAGAGGTGCAATAACTATTGGATAATCAAGCTTAACACTTTGTGGTATATTGTTTTCAACCATTTTTTTCTTAAGTTATTTTTTTTTAATTTCCTGACTTTTTTTCCAAGATACATAGAATACCTAGTTGAAGGAGAGATACAATGATGATCATTCGACCCATTTGAATCTCGATTTGTATATATGGTTAGAAGTAGGATCATCTTGTGGATTCAATGGAAATAAGGTGTATGGTCTCTTTAACACTACTGTCAAGGACTTATGGACGACCTACAGTGTTTCAACCATTGGATGATCGCAATTGGTTTCGAACACTCAAACTCTGGAATTCGAGGCGATTTTAGACTAGCGAGTTCAAATTAGGACGACTCATCTTGCTATTGATTGTGAACGACTCAGTATTGAAATGGCTAAACTCTATCGATTGGTAATGAAGATGAGATCATAAATGAGTGGTATACGCGCTCCCACTTATTCACCCCACGACCCAAGCGAAGACCCGCCTCCTCCTCCTTCAATGCCTATATTCTAGATTAGTTGTATTTGAACTTATAAATGTTTAAATTTGTAATAAATATTTGAATTTTATTTTAATTTATTTTTTTTAATTATTTTCTATTTCTGTTGAATATACTTTTTTTTTTAAAAAATATTTTTAAATTATTATTGATGAGTTACTGATGGACTTAGTCTGTCGGTATATTCCAGAGAGTTGGAAAAGAATTACTGCAAATACCATTGCCAATGTTTACTAACCGATGCAATCAGTTTAATGATTATATGTCAAATTCACCAGCGGACGAGAAAAAATCATTGATGGAATGACATATGATTTTTCTATCGGTGATATGTTATATTACGCGATGAAAATACCAATGGAATGAAGTGAGTAAAATTTTTTTTTCAGCAACCTTTTTCCGCTAGCAAATCCATCTATAAAATTATTAGCGACAAACTAATCCAATATTAGTGATGATAATTCTAGAATATGAAATTTGCCAATCAAATTGTTGGATATGCACATATGTATTTGAAAAGTTCTAGCTTAACCTGGATCTAATAGCTTTCATAATTAATGTGAAATACAAGAACTGGTCACAACAATTATAATAAGTTATAAAGGAACCGAGAAATGCCCTTTTAGGGGCTGATAGATCCAAATAAAATGGATCAAAAAAACCTTCTAAAATAAACCCAAAAAATTCCCTAAAAATAGGTCTAACAAGAACACCAATTGGGCTCGGGCTTGATATTCCGATCCCAAAGTATAGTAAAGGGCCCAAAAAGAGTGGGCTTAGGCATAATAGCTCGAGCCCAACACCCAATGAGCTTGGGTTTAGGCTATTGTTAGAGCCCAACTCCCTAAAGGGCATAAGTTCAAGCAGAGGTCCGAGCCCATGTTGAGCGTGCTGTAACACCCAACACCCTAGCACTTTAGCACTCTCATGGGCTTGGGCTCAGGAGTGCGCCCCGAGCCCAACATGCTTGGGTCTAGGTAGCGTGTCTGGACCCATTTCTCACCTCTAATGAGCTTGAGCCTAACACTCGCTAGGAATTTTTCTAAGACTCCACGCGGGTCCCTCAATATTTTATACTGATCCAATACGTATTATTTTGAGTAAAATATAATTCAAAATATTACGAAGGTAAAATTACACTTTAACCCCTTCTCTTCATAAAAAAATAAGATTCATGAAGTATAAATATACCATGAATCTTTTAAGTTAAAAGTTCACAATCTTTATTCATTCATATATATATATATATATATATATATATAGATTCATGTGCTATTATTATTATTATTATTATTACTTAAAGAGTTACAAATCTCCTGTCTATTTCCAACAAACACGCACTTTTTAAGAGAAAGAACATACCATTTTATTGCACATATAAGTATAATTAATAATCACTGATCTTAACTATTAGGATAGGCGTTGTACAAAATCCAATTTTGCCAAAAAGAAAAACTAAAGTGTCGAAGTTGTTACTAAGCAGTGAATGATGTTGGTCGCAAAGGGAAATTGTGGCGGTGGCGGTGTGTGCAACCACCATAACCGCGTTGCTCAGCTGCTAAGAGCAAAACAATAATGTTGCAATAATTTACCATGATTAGAGATTAAAGATGTGCTTTAAATGAAGAAAATAAACAATTCAGGGACCAAATTCATTTGTCATTCCATAAATTAAGCAGTGGTCAAGTAAACAACATTCCTTACATAAAAATTCATGAAAAACATTGTATATGACTTCAGTCATGGTTTTTAACGCTATTTGAACTTGCCTTTAAGGAAAAATAACTGATGCAATGACTGAATATAATCATTTAAATATAAGATATGATTATTAATTTGAGGTCTTCTTTAATTAATACCAGTAGCTTATCTCTATATATTAATACATATGTTGTTGTAGCAATGTATAATGTGATCAGTAATCACGCGACATTTCTAGCTAAAACATTGCTCCTAGGGTTCAAGCAAATAATGAAGAAAATGAGAGGTTAATTAATGGCTTTTTATTCAATTTGTTTCAGTATTTTTCTCGAAACTATATATTTGGTTGTTTCAAAGATATCAATTACATAAAAACAAAATGATAGATATGTTATTGAATTATTTTAAAGATGAAATTATATCTTTTAAGAGGTGTTTGAGAGTTTAGTAGCGATTATTTTTCAAAGTATTTTTTGCTCAGAAATACATTAAAATAATATTTTTTAACAAAATATTTTTAAAATCAGCATATCAAAATGATTTAAAAACAAAAAAAATTAATTTAAATAAGAAATTTAATTTCTTAAAAAACATCAATTGGAATGCCCCTTAATCATCTTATGTGGGATACAATAACAAAACATATACAACACATATTTAATATGATGATTATTGGAGGCTCACATGGTTGTTAATTTCAGGGCCCGTGAGATTAATCGAGGTGCGCGCAAGCTAACTCGGACACCCACGTTAATAAAAAAAAAAAATAGTTTTCTTTCTCAATTTTTCTTTACAACATTCTCCAGCTTATCTTCACACATCAAACAAGATTTAATGTCTCATGTTATTAAGAACGTGTTGACCTTTTTTTTTTAATATAGACAGCGAAACTCAACCTCTCTAATGGTTATGTTGCGTGGAAATACAATAACGGGTCGTAGCAACCATAAAATAAAGCTCTTCTGTATTGACATTAAAGATGATGAACCCTTTCAGTAACTCATTGCAACTCAGTCATAATAGCTAATAAATTAACACAACGTAGCCTTTAAGCATCGAGGAAGCTGTTGTTGGCTTGTATTTGCAGCTTTATATATATATATAGTGAATTCGGCCATTAATGCAAAACCAACATGCTGATTAATTTTCAGTGTTACGGATGGAGTTAAAACTAGCCGTAGCAAAGTCAATATGCGTAACCTAACTAGCTTCCAAGGCATAATGCTTTCTAGCTAGATCAATTAAATACTTTAACAAATTAAATGGTCCATTCATATGGGGATTTTAATTTGATAATTAATTATTCACCATCTTTCAACTATATTAAATTTTGATTGCTTTGCCAGTCTTATTACATGGCCTTATATCTAAATACACCAATTTAATAAATTTATCTCTCCCGGCGGATGGGCAGATGCTGCAAAGCGTGTGTGAAACTAAAGTTGTCGCAACTTCTTCACCAGCAGAACCTAAACTAGTTATTAGCAGTTATGGTATAAATATTGGTATGGTCGACAAGTAGAAGATTTAACTGTTCATGCCGATGGCTTCCCGAGTGGTTTTGATGTCGTTTCTTCACAGCTTCACGTAGTTATTATAACTCTTTAAGTATTCATGCCCATGCATTTACATGCACGAGCTAACAATTTAATTTTAGGCAGATATATGCTCCCGTAAAATAATCCCCAAAATTAGAAAACATTTCCCAGCCCTTAGATCTAAAGAAAAAAAATAAAAGAGCCGTAAGATTAAAGCAGGAGAAGTTGGAAGAAAGAAAGCCATCCCACTTGCGAGAAATTGAACATCAACAAAAACACATCAATCCTTTCTCTTTTGCTCTAATGATACATCTCCTCCATTACAAAAAAATTGCTCAAACTCTTATGAAATCAACTAATTTTAATTTATATATATATATCATTTCACACGGATAGCCATAACATACCAATAAAGCTTCTAAAATTTTTAGAATTTTGATTTTTTGTATTGTTGCTTTATTAGTAGGGCTATTTATTCCTTATTATAATTAATTTTTCTTCCTTGTAGTTAGATTGAGGTTTATGTTACAATCTATATAGTTAAAACTCTGTTTTTTCTGTTCATATTTTTTTATTATTATATATATTCTTGATTTTGCCAAAAAAAAAAATTCTAAAATTTTTAGAGTCTTCAACTGGTTATAATCTGGTTATAATCGTGGAAAACAGAGAAACAGAGAGGAGTAAGAATAGAAACAAAATAGAATGAAAACACATAAGAAGAATCATCGACCCAGTATCTCCTCAATGCACAGCTGCCTTGTTTGGAAGAAGAACCACCGGCGCCACCATTAGGTTAACTTTCTCCCACCCCTCTCGTCCTCCTCTTTTTTCTTCTCCTCTGGTTGCCCTCCACTGTTCTATAGGTGAACAGTGAAGAGTGATTTAATTCCCTCTCCACTGTTCACGTTGCATATGAACAATGAAGAGTTTTCTCCACTATTCTAAGCCGGACAGTACTGGCCCATACCAAAATGGCTGGGTCGGGTCCGGCCCAGAACAAAAAATAATATATATTTGGCCGATATCGGCCCAATTCCCTTTTGGGTCGAACTAGGCCCAAATAAGCAAAGGGAGATCATTGCAAAAGAGGCAACCTAACCAGCCATATGGGCATAATCAACTTCATCTCCAGCAACAACACACCAGGTAAGCCTCTCTTTCCCTTTATAAAATTATGATAATAATCATTTTTATTTGGGTCAATGGTTAATCTCACTTGTGACCTAGGCTTTGCCTTGGATCAACCCCGAATTGGATTTTAAAACTATTATAATAACCTTTTTTTATTTTTATGTTGACTTTGGTCAATCCGGGTCAGTCTGACCCGTTACTCAGACCTCGACCAGTGACTCGGGCTTTGCTCCAGATTGACCCCTGAGTTGAGTTTTAAAACTATGATAATAATCATTTTTATTCTTACATGTTTTAGATGTATAATTTTGAAATTATGAGTTTTTTATAAGGATATTTTAGAAATAAAAAATAATAAATATTGTCTCTGGAGATATGTGGTCTTTATACCTCCTGTTTTGAAAGTATAAAAATTTAATTCAAAATGATTTCAGAGAAAAATTTATTTTTATATTTATATTTTTATTTTTTAAACCAAATAATTTATATTTCTGCTATTTCTATAATTTCTGTTTGAGAACAATAACCTGCTATAAAATCTCCACAAAACTTTCGACTCTTTTTTAAGGAAAAGGTTTAAAAGTTATGCATGGCCAACTACAGGCCTAGAACTTTAAAAACAAAGCCAGCTTCTAGTGCACGAAGCAGATGAATGAGGCCCACTAGCTACAAGAGGCAACAGGCATTTCAGATCAATTTTTTTCCAATGGGCATGAGGCTGGTTGCCTTCACTGATAAAAAGTCTTTTGTTTTTCCTCAATGGGATTGGATTTTGTGATTTGGTTAGCAATTTATGATATTGAACTTATTAATTCAATTTGTAAGTTATTATCTAATTAATGTGAGCAAATTAAACATTACAGCATGTTTCGTTCTCCTCCTCTATATAAAGATCAGCCAAGACCTGTACTCTGACCTCCTAGCCGAAGACCAGCTACACGTCCTTGAGCTTTAATTTAATGTATAGTTTATAGTTTTTGGATTTTTGTAGTTTTATTTTTCATTGGCATGTTTTAGGTACCTTTAGTCTTGTAACAGTAAGAAAATGTGTTTTTGTGTGGAAAATTTTATGATACAGTAAAGTAATTAATGATATTTTATTAGTTATATTCTGACTCACCTTAAAAAATATATATATATATAAATAAATAAATAAAATTCAACAATGCACAAAAAATAATAAAAATATTTTCATTTATGATTCTTCTAATAGCATGCTACTAATTACTTTTTAATTATTATAAAATTCATTGTTTGTGTGGTAATATGTAGTGTTTTATTTCAATTTCTATAAATAAAGTTGTATTAGATAAAAATGGGTTAAGGCAATTTATTCAATAAAACTATTTTTACCAAAACAAACTTACCAATATTTCATTTTTTTTTTTAAATCTTGAATTCAAATCACTCTTTTCATAACTATAAAAGTAAAATAATAATGATAATGATAATTATTATTATTATGGGAAGACCTTTGCTCTATCCGAGGAGCTTAATTCAATGTTTATTAATTATGCTTTAATCATGAATTGATCTGTTTATAGTACTTCATTCTTTGTCAATTATTTAAATTCTATTGTAGGATCAAGTTTAATTGTTTAAATTCATCTTATTGCATTTCTAACCACAGAAAGCATGCCATGATCATTGGGTTACAAAATACACTATATATATATATATATATATAGATTCCATTATAAAAATAAGATATCATGGAAATTAAGAAAAAAATATTTTTAACTTTTATCAAACATTGGAAAATGTTTGATTGTACTATTTTTAAAAAAATTATAATTATAATTTTTTTATTTTTAACTCTAAAAATAATTCTCTACTCATTTTTCATGATGAAAAGTAATCTATTTCTTATGAATTGCATTTTCTTAAAAAAACAAATTGGGCTGGCTCGATCCAAGAAGAAACATTTTAATTTCGAGAAGATTGGCTAAGTGATTGAATTTATTTCTGATGGATCTTTCAATTCCAACGGTTAGATAGATAGCTAGAGGTAGAATTCCGAATTTATATTAGAGTACTCTAATTTCGTAATATAATAGTTATTAATAAATCTTCAATAAACTAAAAAATATTTTTTTTGTTTGGGCCAACCCACCTTACAACCGAGAGGAGAGCTAAGGCCCGACTGAAGTCACTGCAAGAGTTGATAGGCATTGAGCCACTTGCTTTAGGGCTGGTTGCTATTATTGACAAATCTTTGCAAATAGTGGTCTCAAGTTTTTTTTTTTATATATAAATATATTAAAATAATATATTTTTTATTTTTTAAAATTTATTTTTGATATTAGCACTTTAAAATAATTTAAAAATAAAAAAATTATTTTTTAAAAAAACATAATCATGCCACAAGAACAAAAGGAATTGAAGTCTAAACTAAGGGGGTGTTTAGAAGTGTAATAGTGATTGCTTTTTGATTGAAAATACATCAACATATTTTTTTTTTTTTTAAACACGGTCATAGCACAAAGACAAAAGGAATTAAAGTCCAGGCTAATAGAGTTAGGTGATATTTGGTGTAGTAGCGGTTGTTTTTCGCTTGAAAATACATCAAAATAATATTTTTATTATTTAAAAAAAAAACATGGTCATACCACAAAGAAAAAAGAAACTAAAGTCCAGACTAATAGAGTAGTTAATGGGTGTTTGCGAGTGTAGTAATAATTGTTTTTCACTTGGAAATGCATCAAAATAATATTGTTTTTTAAAAAAATTATTTCTGACATCAGCATATCAAAATAATTTAAAAATATAAAAAAATATTAATTTAAAATAAAAATAAAAATAAAAAAATAAATTATTTTTAAAAATAATTTTAAAATATAAAAATAAATACGCTCTTAAAAAAAGATTGTGGGAGAACGTTTTTTTTTTGGGTCCCATGTACCCAAAATTCTTTTATTTTCCTCACTTTATCTAAAAAGTTGATGAAACATGTAAAATTTTTCAAATGTAAACGGCAATGCTGATACAAAGTTTCATCATGACCAGTGTTTTTTTGGATGTTATTCGGAAACATTAAATTCCAAGTTGGATTAATTTTCTTAATTAAATCCCCACACATTGGAGGGTGGTTCTTCAAATATATCAAAGTTTGATTTAATTATAACTTAATCCAAGTATTTTATAAAAAACTAATTAATTAGTTCTCATGATTTTAAATTTTTATATTCTTAAACTCATTTATAATTAATTATTTTCATTGATTTCATATATTTTTTCAATATATTTTATTTTTTCTTAAGAAATAGAAATGGGATAAAAAAGTAGATAACGTTAGAAAATTGATGAGAAAAAATATTTTAAAACAAAATACTATTAAATCAGGAATAATCAATTATTTTTTATATTAATTAATTACTAGTGCTAAATTATAATTAATTCTATGACAATTGTCCGCACGGATACTTTGGCTATTAGTTACGGATTCTATCATACTGGAAAGAATATCCTCTTTTTCTTAATTTCTCGTATACAAGAAGAAGAAGGATGTTGAAGCCTGGAACTTTCTTGGGGTAATTGGATAAATGAGTGACCTTCGATATTGAGGTTGAATATATTTCGTTAAAATTTAA
>Ga0307509_10006448_pt1 | contig 15799 bp, 14 predicted proteins | sample 10_EM_MG_FD_202245 | JGI IMG/M metagenome (GOLD analysis project Ga0307509, IMG submission 202245) | Populus trichocarpa ectomycorrhiza microbial communities from riparian zone in the Pacific Northwest, United States - 10_EM | ecosystem: Host-associated > Plants > Roots > Unclassified | place...
GTCTCCCTTCCCTCTTCCTTTCCCTTCTGATGGTCAGGCCTGGCAAGCTTGTTCCTAGGGGTTGGTTGAGTTCGCCTTCACCCCCTCTTCTCCGGGCTCGCTTAGGCAGCCCTCCACGGTCGGCAACTCCTCACCCGTCAACGGTCGGTTTTTAGTCTCGGTCAATTGGTAAAGTAGCTGTCCCCGGTGGCACTGCTCTCTGGTATTGCACTGTCTCCTTTGTGGTCTGCATGTACGGTCGGACCTTTCGAAAAATCGTGACACCGTTTCCGTCAGCCTTCCTCGCACTTCTCATGTCGGCTAGCCCTCCGCCCTCCGCCTCCCTGACGTTTGGATCGGCTGGCACCCTACTGCTCGTGGCTCTACACCCACCACCAGACCTCTGTTCCCTTCTGATGTCCTTGGACTAGGGGCACATGTTTAAACCTTCTTTCCGGGTCCCGTTTCCCGAAATAGCCGACCAGATCTTCCTCCAACTGCCACGAGCCTTCCTTCTTTAGGCGGCATCCTCTCGAACTCGATCACTCTTCCTAAGCCTCGGCTGGCGGGGCTATATGCCCCCGGGAGTTACCTCCCATTGTTGTGTCCCCGAGACCTATATTCAGGAGTCCCTATTCCTTTGGGAGCTGGGCCCGGTGGGGTTTTACTACAGTTTAGCTTATAGGTGGTTTGATTTGGGGGAGTGGCTTGCTTTTCGTTGTTGGTTGTGTCTACTGTCGGTTGAGGATGTTTTTCTTTTAGGGTAGGCTTTCGCGGGGGTTATTGGTTCGTGGCTTTCAGGCCCGTGGTCTCATCTCCTTGTAGTTTCTACCCATAGGACCGGGCGGGGGTTTCTTTCTTTGTCGGGCAGGGTCAGAGGGTTTTAGCTTGGGGATAGCGGGAAGGACTGTAGTTGGAGGTTTTGGTCTACATGGCTTACGTTCCAGCCGAGGACCCTTGTACCTAGCACCGTGGGATGAGCACAGTTGTGCATTTTGCCCCAATAGAAACAATAAAAAAGCGAGATTTAAAAAAAAAAAAACGTCACAGTAGTTAGACCATCCTTCGTCTCCGCTACAACTCCGGCCATTGAAATCTCAACACCACGAGAAATCATCGTCACTTCCATCCACGACACCCCCCTCTCCTCAGACACGCCACATTGCCTCTGTCTGGGTGAAGCCATCTCCCTTCCCTCTTCCTTTCCCTTCTGATGGTCAGGCCTGGCAATCTTGTTCCTAGGGGTTGGTTGAGCTCGCCCTCACCCCCTCTTCTCCGGGCTCGCTTAGGCAGCCCTCCACGGTCGGCAATCCCTCGCCCGTCAACGGTCGGTTTTTAGTCTCGGTCGATCGGTAAAGTAGCTGTCCCCGGTGGCACTGCTCTCTGGTATTGCACTATCTCCTCTGTGCTCTGCTGGTACAGTCGGACTTTTCGAAACATCGTGACACCGTTTCCGTCAGCCTTCCTCGTACTTCTCGTGTCGGCTGGCCCTCCGCCCTCCGCCTCCCTGACGTTTGGATCGGCTGGCACCCTACTGCCCGCGGCTCTACACCCACCCTCAGACCTCTGCTCCCTTCTAATGTCCTCGGACTAGGGGCACATGTTTAAACCCTCTTTCCGGGTCTTGTTTCCCAAGATAGCCGACCGGATCTTCCTCTACTGCCACGAGCCTTCTTTCCTTAGGCGGCATCCTCTCAAACACGATCGCTCTTCCTGAGCCTCGGCTGGCGGGGCTTTTTAGCCCCCGGGAGTTACCTACCCTTCGCGTGTCCCCGAGACCCATCATTCAGGAGTCCCTATTCCCTTCAGAGCTGGGCCCGGTGGGGTTTTACTACGGTTTAGCTTATAGGGTGTTTGATTTGGGGGAGTGGGTTTGCTTTTCTTTGTTGGTTGTGTCTACTGTCAGTTGGGGATGTTTTTCTTTTAAGCTAGTCTTGCGGGGGTTTTTGGTTCGTGGATCTCAGGCCCGGTTTCTCATCTCCTTGTAGTTTCTACCCATAGTACCGGGCGGGGGTTTCTCTGTCGGGCAGCGTCAGAGGGTCTTAGCTTGGGGATAGCGGGATGGACTGTAGTTGGAGGTTTTGGACTACGTGGCCCGCGCTTGGCAGAGAGTCCGTTGCACCTAGGACCGTGGGATGAGCACATGTGTGCGTTTGCCCCAATAGAAACAATTAATAATCGAGATTAAAAAAAAAAGAAAAAAAAAGAAAAAAAAAAAAAAAGTCACTGTAGTTAGACACGAACCTTCTCCCCTACACCTCTGGCGATTGAAATCTCAACACCATGGGAAATCATCACGGACGGTCCCCTCTCACCTTCTTTGATGGCCTAGTTGCCTAGAAGGGTGAAGCTACTCCCCTCCTCCTCTCCCCTCTAATTCCCTCCTGATGGCATTGCCTACGGGCAGTCTTTGTCTAGGGGTTTCACGGTTACTCTCCCCTCCTTTCTCCGCACTGTGTTTCGCTGCCCTCGCTTAACACTTTGAACGGTCGGCACCCCCCTCACCTCGTCAACGGGTCGGTCACTATCTCGGGCTATCGGTGAAGTAGTGGCGCCAGGGGCTCTGCTCTCTGGTATTGCACTATCCCCTGAGTGTCCTGTCCGGTACAGTCGGCATCGTCGAAAAATCGTGATCTTGCTTCGGTCGCCTTCCCTCGTACTTCTCAGTTTGGGTCTACCCCTCCTTTCTCTGCTCCTACGGTTTCGTCGGCTCGCACCCTACTGCCTTCTCTCCTTGGCTGGCACCCTACCGCGCTCACCGCCTGGCCTCTGTTCCCTCATGATGATCTCGAGTTGGGATCTGGCATGGCTGTGTGCGTGCTGGTGAACTTCTCTTGTTTCTAGGGGTATCATGCTGCCGCCTCTGTCCCTCGCGGGAAATGCACCTCCCCCGGTCTGGTTTCCGGTGGGCCTACCGTCTTTACCCTGTCCTGCCACACACTACCTATGTGTTGGTTTGGATTCGGATCTCCCTCTGGGGTTTCGCTTGCCCCTTCGGCCGGGCTTTACGCCCCGGGTGCTATCACCCCTTGTGTGTGCTGTTGAGGCCATGACTTTGTCCTGCGGGCTCCTTGATCCCTTCCCTAATTCGCCAGAATGGGGTCTACTGTGGGCTAAGGGTGGGTGGTCTACGGTTCTTGGGTTTTGGTGTTTCATTTCTAGACGGGCTTGAGGTTTCCTTACTTTTCCTCGGTTGTTCACTGTCGGGTTGGGGTTTCTTCTTATGGGCTGCATGTCTGCGGAGGCTTTTGGTTCGTTGTATTCAGGCCTGTATTTTCTCTTGTAGTTTTCTACCCATAGCACTGGATAGTTCGTTAGTCCCAACGGTATTGGGCAGGGTCAGAGGGTTTTTAGCAAGGGGGATGAGGGATGGTCTGTTGCCGGAGGTTGTTTGGCTCCATACCGTAGGGTGAGCGGGCCTTTTGTACCTAGTTACCTTTTTAGCTTGACGAACAAAATTCAAAATGATATAAAAATAAAAAATAAAAAAACAAAGGTCACAGTAGTTAGAGCTCTTCACGTAGCCATCTAAGTAATACACCACTCAGATACTGGGGCACGGGCCAAGCTCATTGACAGTGACCTTCCATAGGTGCAATATGTTCGAGATACCTAATGCCCTTATCTCTATATTACCTCGCTTGTATGCGAGAACTCTATTCCTACACGATAGGACTTCCTACAATCACTATACCTACTACGAAGGCAAGATGTTAGTCTATAACGATAGACAAAGCAAACTACGAAGGCTATGTCGATAGCCTATGATAGTCAGGATAGTCGTTTCCCGTTACGAACACCTGAAGGGAAGGCTAGTTTGTTACACTACCCCTAGTACTGGACGGGGGTTTCTTTCTCCGGCAGGGTCAGTGGGTTTTAGCTTGCGGGTGGCTGGATCGACTGTAGTTGGAGGTTTTGGACTACATGGCCCGTGCTTGGTTGAAAGTCTTTTGTACCTAGAACCGTGGAATGAGCCCAGTTGTGCATTTGCCCTGATAGAAACAATTAATAATCGTGATTAAAAATAAAAATAAAAAAAATAAAAATAAAAACAGAGATCACAGTAGTTAGACATGCTTCCGCTCCTGTCTTTCCCCCCCCTACATTTCTCAACACGACGTTGCTCTGCGCACGATCTTTTCTCCCGCACCTTTCGTCCTTCTTGATTGGGCTTCATGTCCCCACCCTCACTCTCAGACATGGCCTCCCACGAGGGTGGCCCCGCGAGAAATACTACCCCAGCTCCACACTCCACCCTCCCAGCCACCAGGAACCTCGACCATCTGGTTTCCCTCTTCCACAACATAGCAGCCGACCTGGGGCTCCCGGCCACAGGTTTCCCTCCCATCACGCCAACCAACATCTCCACTCTCTCCATTGGAGAACAAATGCTTCTCCCTCTTCTCTGCACCTCCCTTCAATTGAGCGTCCATATTGCCACTGCCCTCGAGAACCTGTCAACCGAAATCCATGACCTGTCCTCCTGCGTGGCCAACATGGATCTCTCCCCACCGCCCCCCAACCTTGCCCCTCTCCAAGCATCCCTTCGTGATATTGCTTCTCGTCTCCCATCAGCCTCTCAGGCCCCTTTTTCCCCCCAATGCCCAAGATAGTACCGCCTGCCACACACTTTTCTAGCAGGTCACACCCCACCCCCAATGGTGACACCAACCCCTCTGGTGAGGAGAAGGGGAAGGAAAGAGCTCCTCAGGCCCCAGCCGCACCACCTCCCAACACAGTCTGGCCATCCCCCTCAGCTGACCCCAATCTCCCGAGATATGACATGTCAACCTCCCCTCCCACACTGTATGGCAACCCGGAGGCGTTTGCCAAGAACTGCCCCCACACCAGGGAAGCGGAGGAATTCGCCAAAGGGAAGTACCCCCCTGGTCCCGCCTGGAGCCCGGCCACCTTAATCCCAACTGGCGGTCCCCCGCCACTATGGCCCACCAGGCAACCCCTACGTACGCCCAGGCTGTCGCACCCCCTGCGAAGGGAAAGAATGGTCGGTAGGCGAAAGTCTCTGTCTCGGCCTCCTCACATTGCGGTTGCATCGGGTGAGGTTTTTATGAGACCTCTCCCTCCCCTCTCCCAAGCTGTCCACACTTCTTTGCCTCCAGATCCACTCTCGAACCCCACCCGGACACACGCAGAATTGCAGCCCATTTCCCAGACATCGCTGCCTCTGGTCTCAGGGAAGCCAATTGTTCCCTCCCCCTCTCCTCCACCTGCACAGTATATGACAGAGGCTCTGTGTCAGTGCTCAGTACTGCCCTCGACACCCCTGCCTCCGCATACACTCCCTACTTTACTCCCCTCACCACAAGATTGAACAGAGCTTTCCCGGTGGGTAATACCCCTAGGAATCTCTTTAATCCCGCCCCGAAAGAGACCCAACTATTGATTCACTCTATCCCCCTTGCCTTCCTCTCCTCAGATGACTACCAACTCTTCCCCTCGCTTCATGAGTCCATCCATAATGCTAGGGAAGTCTCAAATCTCTCAGCACGTTTCCTGAACACGGACCTGGAGTCACAAAGTCAAAGAACGGCCACCTTGATGGTTGTTTCAGTGGCCCAACCCGACGTTCTCGCCCTCATCCCCTCGTTGAACCTCTTCTCCCGAAACCGAAGAGTTGAAAAACTGTTCTCCTCCTGCAAGGACTCCAGTATATGAAGTGCTGTAAGTTCGGCCACATTTCCCACCGCTGGCCCAGCTCGCTGCCCGTCTGTCCTCTCTGCTCGCTCACCTTTATGAGACCAGAGCATCGCGGCCCTAACCCTTCCTGCCCTAAGGGTGGTAACCTCCCTCCGATCCTCGGCTGCTACCTCTCCTGAGTGGCTTGCTGTCCTAACTGCCAAGAAGAGCACTCTGCATGCAGCAGGCATTGCCCATCCCGCCCCAAAACCACCCCAGATGCACCAAAGGTGGCATCTCGATAGAGGCAGGACAGCATGTGTAATGGGGACACCCAATAGAGAGGTGAACTCTAAGGTTGCCACTGCACCAAACTCTCAAAGTAGAAGATAAAGATGAGACAAATAATTCAGAAGAATCAACGGTAAAACTTAATATAGTTAAGCTCGAAGCTTCACTCAATTAAGTTCTCTTGAGGAAAGGTTTTGTTGTCGAAGTAGAATGCCAACCGCTTAAACTTAAGGAGATATCAGATTTAAGCCTTTGACATTCACCACTACTCCGACCTTGTGCGAGTACCCTGACCTGCTCAGGGCTTGTCCGAGTTCTACGCTCCATCAGGAATTGTCCTTCTGGAGGTATCGGCCCAGCTCGGGTACACTTGACTCCGTCAATAGGATATGAGTTTCTGCAATGCATTTCCAATGCAACCGCAGGTGGAAAAACTCTTCAAATCGAAGTCATACCAGTGGCTAACTGTTATGACAACAACCGGAGTCAATACCTAGGTGGTGGCCTCACTGGAACAGTGGGAACCTTGTCTATACAAGCTATGCAGTCCATAATTTAATCTACGGGACTATCCAATATGAGAAATTGACATGCAAGCTCGCCCGGTGATATGTAGCAGATGGTTGGCTAAATCGGCGCTATCCATAGCCAGCCTCTCGGGACATACTCTACCGTGATAAGACTCATACCACTAGAGTCCATTGACAACCCATAGTAATGCTACAAATCAAGGGAAGAAGGCCCAGGCTGGTTACTGAGGTATTTGTCCTGAAAGCTCCCTGGCCTGCTTGGACTACCTAAGTACCACTAGGAAGAGTACCCTACTACCCGTAGGCTAAGATAGGCTCCTAGGTGCCAGAGAGACTATATATGCGTGACCTCCATATTGGCGGTTACCCATACTCCCCTTATATATCCTGCAAACGACATTCAGTCAGACGGACGGCCACGACATATATGGTGTTACGGCAGCTGCTCCAATGACCTGTTTTGACTAGCAAACGAGCAACCCTGCAGCCGTCTGCCTATGAGGCGCCGTCCCAACGCTGGGGCCAGAGAGGGGTGTTAGCTAAACCCGCCCAAGTTCAATAGTATGTTCAGGCCACTCTTACAGGGGCGTGGGGCCTCCCCGCTCAGATGCGTGTGTACCCAAGATCATCAAAGAGCCCATAGAATGTGAGGCAATCGACCTCTAAGTTCTAGGATGACTTTGCTGATGAAGGTAGGGTAACTTGGACCCCTCAGTAGGGTAACTGGGGTCCATGGGCATAATGACCAAATTCCCAAGGGAGGGTAACTTTGCCCTCTTATGCCATTGACGACTCCGGAAGTTCTCCAGTTGACCACAAAAGTCGTCTCGGAGGTCCGTGTAACATTCCCATAATTCTCTTGACCTTATGTGAATGTTCTCCCGAAAGGTTACCCTGCCTAATAGAGTGCCCAAGGCTACTCAACCATTCCCTAGACTTTGTCCTAGGTTAACCAGCTATTTGTATACAAGACCATACCACCTCTGGTTACCACTTGGTATACCATTTGGGCTAAGGTGGTAGTTATTTTAGCTACCTATCGTAGGGTCGTTACAGCATGTTTGGGCCACCCTTACACGGGCGTGGGGCCTCCCCTCTCAGATGCGTGTGCGCCGAAGAACATCCATCACCCCATAGAATGTGAGGCAATCGACCTCTAAGTTCTAGGATGACTTTGCTGGTGAAGGTAGGGTAACTTGGACTCCTCAGTAGGGTAACTGGGGTCCATGGGCATAATGACCAAATTCCCAAGGGAGGGTAACTTTGCCCTCTTATGCCATTAACCACTCCAGAAGTCCTCCAGTCGACCACAAAAGTCGTCTTGGAGGTCTGTGTAACATTCCCATAACTCTCTTCACCTTATGCGAATGTTCTCCCGAAAGGGTACCCTGCCTAATTGAGTGCCCAAGGCTACTCAACCATTCCCTGGGCTTTGCCCTAGGTTAACCAGCTATTTGTATACCAGACCATACCACCTCTGGTTACCACTCGGTATACCATTTGGGCTAAGGTGGTAGTTATTGTAGCTACCTATCGTAGGGTCGTTACACTCAGTACCTCTTAGAAGACTACCCGACTACCCATAGGCAAAAATAGACTCCTAGGTGCCGGAGGGACCATGTATGTCTGACCCCATATTGACAGCCACGCATGCCCTCCTTATATATCCTGTGAACCACATTCGGTCGGTCGCCTAGCGAGGTCTTATACAATGTTACGGCAGCTGCTCCAATGACCTTGTTTTACATTGCAATGAGCAACTATGCAGCCATCGGCCCATAAAGCGCTGTTCCAATACTAGGGCCAGAGGGGGGTGTTAGCTAAATCCTCCCAAGTTAAATCATGTTCAGGTCACCCATGCTCAGGCATCTGACCTTTCTGCGCAAGTGCGAGTAGGCCCATAAACATCTAAGAACCCATAGAATGTGGAGCAATTGACCTCTAACTTCCATGATATCTTTGCCTGTGAAGGTATGGTAACTTCAGTTCCACAGTAGAGTAACTGGAACCCATGGGCAAAATAGCTTAATCCCTAAAGTAGGACAACTTTGCCCTTATATGCCTTTAACCACTTCAGAAGTCCTCCTCTAGACACCTAATGTCCTCTCAGACACTTGTGTAACATTTTCATTGTTCACATGACTTTATCAAAATCTACTCCCAAAAGGTTACCCTGCCTAATACTGTACCCCAGGCTACTCTATCATCTCCTTGGCCTTGCCTAAGGTTAATCAGCCTTTTGTATAACATTACTAAGTATACCAGACCATATCCCCTCTGGCTACCACTTGGTATACCATTTGGGCTAAGGTGGTAGTAATTGTAGCTACCTATCGTAGTGTCATTATACATAGTAACTGATATTCATCAGCAATAACCTGGTTTGTTTCCTGTGCCTCCTATGTGTCTCATACACCTGACGCATAGAATGTTAATCGCAAATTAGAACCCAACTTTATGCAGCACCTAATCTCAGGATTCCCTGGGCACACCCCTAAGGCTCAGGACTCACCGGGCACACCCCTAATGCTCAGGACGCACCGGGTGCATGCCTAATCCTCAGGACACACTACCTAATCTTCTGGACATATGCGAATGGTGCCCCCTTTACCTGTTTCTGACCTTAGTCACCTGGGTCACAATATATTTCACATCATGAAAAAGTATTAAATTTACTACTAATAGTCTTCTATTCTTCTAATATACAGCTTATTGGAGCTCATGCCCCCCCTCCCCTCCTCATCCCCCCCCCAGAACCAGATAGCTCCATAGAAGGTTGGCACCTCAGAACCCTCTTTATACCGGTGTGTAGCAGGCATCGTGCCCAGTACCGTCCAAATCACAGATCGACAATCAGTTGAACTGTTGTGAAAGAATGTGCCATTGAGTCCTGGGATTGCCAGCATCCCGGCACAGCCATCCCGGGACCCCCCCCCTCTAAGTAGATAGCTATTTCATGAGTAATGATGCGCCAGAGATATACCTTATACCAGCGTGTAGCTGGCGTCGAGCCCCGTGACGTCCAGGTTACAGATCCAAAATCGGTTGATCAGTTGTAAAGAAATCTGCCATCAAGTTCTGTGATCGCCAGCATCCCCTCTCAGCCTTCCCAGGACACACCCCCAGAGTGGATAGCTATTTCATGAGTATGGATGTGCCAGAGACGTACCTTACACTGGCATGTAGCTGGCGTTGAGTCCAACAATGTCCAGGTAACAGATTCAAAATCGGTCCAGCGGTTATAGAGCAATCTGCTATCAAGTCCTGAGATCTCCAGTATTTCCTCTCAGCCTTCCCTAGACCACCCCCCAGAGTAGATAGCCATTTCATGACCATTGATGCGACAGAGACGTTCCTTATACTGGCGTGTAGCTGGTGTCGAGTCCAATGACCCCCAGGTGACAGTTCCAGAATCGGTACAGCCGTAGTGGAGGGATCAGCCACGAGTTCAGGATCACTACGGTGTTAGAATAAATAAAAACCACTCTCAGAAGGGTGGGTGAACTCCATAAATACCGATGCGCCAGAGACGTACCTGAGACCGGCATATGGCTGGCACCAGGCTAAGCGACATCCAAGTGACAGAATCCAAATTGGTCTAGTGGTTGTGGAGGAATCTGCCATCGAGTCCTGAGATCGCCAGCATCCCCTCTCTGCCTTCTCATGACCCCCTCCCAGAGTTGATATCCATTTCATGAGTATTGATGCGACAGGGACGTACCTTATACCCACATGTAGCTGGCATCGAGCCCAATGATGACCTGTTAACAGATTGAAAATCAGTGTGGTTGTTGTAGAGGAATCACCTATTGAGATCTGGGATCGCCAGCATACTCTCTCACCTATCCCAGGACCCCCCCCAGAGTAGATAGCCATTTCATGAGTATTGATGCAACAGAGCCGTACCCTATACCGGCGTCTGGCTGGCGTCGAGCCCAATGACATCCAGGTAACAGAATCAAAGTCAGCCTGGCCGATGTAGAGGAATATGCCATTGAGTTCTAGGATTGCCATCATCTACTTTCAGCCTTGCCAAGCCTCCCCGCCAGAGTAGATAGCGATTTCATGAGTATTGATGTGTCAGAGACGTACCTTGTACCCCCATGTAGCTGGCGTCAATCCCAATGACATCCATGTAATTGAATCAAAATTGGTCCATCAGTTGTAGGAGAATCTGCCATCGAGTGCAGGATCGCCAGGGTAATAGGATTCCTAAAGACTACTGTCAGAAGGGTGGGCGATTTCCATGAGAATTGATGCGACAGAGAGGCCCCTTAATCCGGAGTGAAGCTGGCGTCGAGCCCGGCATCCTCCCGGTGTCAGATTCAGGATTGGATGTGTGGTTGTAGTGGAGTATTATGAAGGATGCCCGGGAATATGCATGTTAATGTTCAGAGTGATGATAAGAGAACAGTTTGTCGCGTCACATGTGAGGCTAAGTGCCAAGAAACCACTATGAACTATACCAAGACATACTCAGGGGTACCCCTGATATGAGCATCTGTTAGTGGTAAATCATGATGTGCAATGGTGTTGAGGGGACAAGTCTGGATGCACAGGAGACAGAGTTGCTTTGTCTTATATGTCAGGAAGGAATGTGGTGTATTAGCTTGGTTCAAGACGCATGGAATTTGAGCAGGCATTGCCAGGCAACTCATGAGCCACAGGATACAGTGGATGCAGGAGATGCAAGTCAGGACGCACAGGACACAGGCCACGCAGATTCAACATCCCATGCATCAGGGCGCAACAGCGCCATATCTGAGGCAGGGTTATTTTTGCTAATGTTTACCATTGGTTTGATTGCAAACACTTGTCTATCCTATGACTTGCCTATGTCGGCACGATCTTTGACGGAGAACTATAAGAGCTTCAATGCCCAAGTTGGCCACTTTGTTGGTTCAAACAAAAAGCCCAAATAGGTATCGATTGGACCATCTTCTTGCTAACCTGTGGACCATGCATCTGTTACCAGTGAAGTCTACCAAGAATCAGAAAGAAGAGCGCTCTAGGCCAGAGGTTAGCTGATAGTGCAATCAGTTCTGAGTTTCAAAAGGTATTCACGCCACCTTTTGATAAGATAGAATTTAGATAGAATATACTTAGTTAGTCTGAGAGTTAGATGTAGCACTTAATTACTCAGATGTGACATAAAAATATCTAGGTGCCTCCTCACGCTTTAGCAAAAAATCATTAAGCACTAGAGAAGAGATCTTATCAATATAACAAGTTTTATGCTAGAAAAATCTTTTCCCATTCTGCCTATAGTGCCAGCAGGTCAAAAAGGGAACCTCAAATTTGGTATATTGCAAATCCTTAAGGCTCAACAACTACAACTATAATATCTAATGAAAAGCCTATTTCTAAAACAGAAGATAAAGAAGAATATAAAATAGGCTGTTTTTCAGCAATTAGGTTTGTAGTTGTATAGCCTTAAGGATTTAAAAAGTTGTATTTTTGGTGAGAAAGAAGAAAAAGTGTTACAACAGCCACACTTGATTAGGTTAGTAAGCATACCTGAATCTTATAAAAGCTTAGTTTTATTGCATTTGATAAGTTATTTGTACCCAATATGTACGAAAAACACTTTTTTTATTAAACCTTAGTTCTCAGTTGACTTATTATAATATAATATTCTATTATTTATATTTTTTTGTCCACATAAACTCCAATTATAAATACCCATTATAAGGATAATTAAACCCTCAAACTTCAGACTTTGTTTTTCCTATATATTCTATTGACAAAAGAGTATCTTACTTATCAAATTTTACAAAGCCACATATAACATCGATTGCACAGCCAGGTTCCCTTTTTGAGCTTCCAGCACCATACCTTTATATACACAATTCACTTGAGCCTTTCTAGATAATCTCCATCTATGATAAGGATTATCAGCCATAGTTATCTCCCAAAGGCTTAGCGATAGGCTAGCGGCTAACACCTTGCCTTTTTTAGCAATTAGGATGAAATAGATGTACACAATTTTTTGTTCATTCTTGACATACTCAGTCCTACTGAAAGTGCTCAATTCTGAGCACTACAAAGTTTACCAAACAATGAGTTTTTCATATCCTAATTTTGTCAATAGACTAGTTCCCAATTGTCCTTGAGTCTTTGCCATTGCAGTTTAAGGTATTTTGCTCATTACTGACAAGTCTTTGCTGATTGAGAAACTAGCGTAATACTAAACACCTTGGAAATTCAGCATTATGAAGGGGTCAGAAAGATTTTCAATCAGCTTCTCCAGAACACACTCCTTGATCCATGCAAACCATAACTTGCCTCTTCACATAGCACCCCTGCTAGTGAACCTTGATTTTAGAAACATTTACTTGATCTTCTAATTACCACCAAACAGGCCCTAACCCCTGTCGCCTTTACCAAGCTTGCATGAAACAGTAAAGTAAGCTAAGAGCCTCTTTAGCTTTAATCAGATAAACAAGGTTTCTAAAACTAAGATTCAAGCTAAGTGGGGAGGCAAGTTATACTTGGGGCGGATCAATGAGTATTCAGGAGAAGCTGATTGAATATCTTTCCGACCCCTTCATAATGCACAATTTCCGAGCTTTTTCGTATTATACTAGTTTCTCAAATAGCAAAGACTAGTCTGTAATGAGTAAAATACCTTAAACTGCAATTGCAAGGACTCAAGGACAATTGGGCACTAGTCTATTTCCAAAGTCATGATATAAAAAATGGTAAAGGTCTCATATGCCACCCATGTTTGTAAAAATCCCCTCAAATGCCACAGTCTCCTCAGATGCCACGGAAATATATTATGTAAGTTTCTCTTATAGTTATATTAACAGAAGGTTAATTTTCTTAATACTAGCTAGTTGGAAAAATCTTGATCAATGTATTATACCCAAATCTACATTCTTTTACTGTAAACTATGCTTTCCACTTTCTTCATTATTTGTTCTACTATAGTCTATCATTTGTCCTCACTTATTAGTTGTGTCCCTTCACTGTACTTGAGTACCTCTTTTTCTATACCTTCTTATCCTCCTATATTAGTCAATCTCATATACAGTGATTGTGCTATATCTCTTAGTTTATTGAACCAGCCAAGAGGTTGGGGAAAGAAGCCACTTTTAAAATTTTAGTAATATATTTCCTCTCTTAGAGGACTCTTCTCAGATCTGATTATCTTTTTAAAGTTTCTCAAGCACAGAAACAGAAAGGCAAACAGATAACATTTTTGTTTAAAATTATGTATTTCGACATATCTTTAGTCTTAATTTTAAATTCCTAGTTAGTTATCAGCAAAACTTACATATTATAATCTGATGGTATCTGAGGGTACTATTGGTATGGAGGGTATTTCTGCAAACATGAGTAGCATATGAGACCTTTACTTTATCAAAAACTCATTGTTTGGTAAACTTTGTAGTGCTCAGAATGGAGTACTTTTAGTAGAACTCATTATGTCTATAATAAACAAAAGATTGTCTACATCTATTTACTCCTAATTGCTAAAATAGGCTAGAGTCGACCAGTTTAAACTCTAGTACCAGTAATTTAGAGGATGAGATTATTTTCGTAGTTGAGGATACTATTATTCGTATCAGATGCACTTACGTCTCATTGCCCCACAGCTGGGTGCAATTTGCCAAATCAAAAGAAGTGATGGTCATTGCCGTTACTTATATTGAATATTCCTGCCTTGTTTGTTGGTAATGTGGACACCACTACTGCGACTCTGAAGGGGGGGGTGAATGGTTTGCTCAAGTTTTACCTCCAGAGGTAAAGTTTCAAACGTTGGTTTTGGGAGCATTTTCACAAGACTCAAGTTTCTGTATAACCATGGCTTGGTATATTGCAAAACACCTCTCCAGTTTCTAAAATGTCAGGATTTCTCCAAACCATGAGTTTGGACCATTGAACCCTGGGTTTGCCTGGTTCCCAAACAGGCTGTTAATTTACCATTACTTTACCTTACCATACTATACTTTTTTTGTGTTGGGACGGCAGGTAAAAGTTCTGTAAGATGTGTAATTAAGTGAAGTAAATGGCTGGCAGGCTCGTTGAGCCATTCAACTTGTGCCTTGGTTGCCCATACTAAATATTCTTTTTAGGACTATAACTTAATTGATCTCAATTGCAGTTTTAGTATATCATAATTGCACAAGAGTAGTTTTATTTAACTTTTATTATCATACCAGTTCATATGAGGGAAATTCATTTTATTCTATATACTTGTGCTCAAATGAAAGATCCGGAAAAGTGACAAACAAAATGTATGGCTGCAACATAGATATTTAAAGTAACTCTTTCTGGATCTTTAATTTGAACCCAAGTACACCCACCCTTCACTATTCCTGATCTCAATAATCAAGATATCTTACTCTCTTGTATAAATCTTGATAAGGTCTGGATTCCTTTACACTAAAGCCTAGCCTGTTGTCCTGAATTACTTGCTATGCCAGAAAGATTCTTTAGATTTTAGCCGTTCTAGATAGCTGGAGGTGGGTTTGTATGGGAGTTGCCACCTTCCGTATCTGGCTTCAACAAAGTACACTAAATCTGACAGTTATTTACCTAAACTTTACAATGTGGTACTCAAATATATTAGAGAGTTTGTGCAAGAGGACCTAGGTGGCAGTTAACAGAAAAAAGACCTAGGTCTCTGAATGAGTGTGCGCACCAGGTCTAGGTGGCTTGGTAGCTAGAAGATTGGAATTGAGTAGGGTAATATCTCATTGCCCTCAAATTTGTTCTCTGCTCAAATTAATATTCGCAGAATCACAAGTTGGGTACTAACCATATTGACTGTCATCGAACAGGTGATAACTACTACTGAACCCCCAATATTATCATCAGTAACATCTTTTAATAAAATGTAAAAGGAGGGCCGTGTTGCTGCTGATTTATTGTTCTGCAGCGATCAGATTTCTTCAGATCTGATAAAACCTATTTTACACTCCTTTCAGGTCTTGCTACCCACCTGGGTGTCCAAGCCTTTTAGGTTAACAGAAAATAACTTGTTTTCCTGCCACATAGGCCTTCTTGCGCAAACTCTCTATTACCGAAAATCTGTTATTACAATTGGCTAATTGCATCAGGTTACTTTATGGCATTAGCCAATAGTGTCCTTGCATTGTGTGTAAAATATTTGAGTGCACTGAAGTAAACCAAGGTAATCGTGCCAAGGTTGCGGCGTGCGGCCGCAACCCCGGATGTTCGCAGGCTCACAACCTGGGCACTCCTACAGAGTGCCTGACAGCTCAATGGAAGATTGTGGCTCAACATGACTTTGTGGCTCACCATACTAAATTTGTGGCTCAACGTGATTTTGCGGCTGAATATAAACTGAGAAATGTATTAAATATACTATTCTGCTCTATATCTGTTTTTAC
>Ga0307509_10006449_pt1 | contig 15797 bp, 10 predicted proteins | sample 10_EM_MG_FD_202245 | JGI IMG/M metagenome (GOLD analysis project Ga0307509, IMG submission 202245) | Populus trichocarpa ectomycorrhiza microbial communities from riparian zone in the Pacific Northwest, United States - 10_EM | ecosystem: Host-associated > Plants > Roots > Unclassified | place...
ATAATAATTTCCAAGCAGCGGGAATATCAAAAATAACTATGCTATGGTGGAGAATTGAACTTATCTACACTTTCTGAATGCCAAGGCGTCCCCCGTTGCAAAAGATTTGGTTGACAGTATAGACGGCTGGAACCATACATAATTGTAGAGCCTAAGCTTTTCTTCATTAGAATAAAAATGTCTCCCATCTTGAAAACACTTACCTAATACTTATGAAATTCGAAAATGAAACATGAACTAAGACACCTATACGGCCCGGCCCCCCGTCTCGGGCATCGGTCAATGCGGACTGCAATGGGAAGCCGTCCCGTGCGATGGTCTCAAACTTGGCGTCCATTCCATCTGAAGGTCGCACATGGCGTCCGTCCTGTCCTCTAGTAAAGCCAGCCAGACTGGACGCTTGGGAACACTGCCCCTAGTATTGTGGTTTTTCCGAAAGGTTGTGAAAGGAGCCCACAGCTCTCCCAGCTTTTGTTTTTCAGAGCTCGATCACGCAATACTATCCACCATAGGCCGCACTAAGAACCTCGCTCTGAAGAATTAGTTATACTGTGAATGCTCGGGGTCAGTGGCTTGCCAAGTTCTAATTAAACCGAGATCTCTGAGAGAAAAAAAGAGGATTCCCAACCTTTTGTCCACCGAGTTTTTTGCAACCTTTAGGAAAAGCACAATATCCAGGAGGGGTGTTCGGCAGTGTTCCCAAGCATCAAGTTCGCCTGTCTTAAGGTCTGGATGGGACTGACAGTAGTACCTGAATTGGCGCCCGGCACTGACAGTTATCTTGGCATACATCAAGACCATATCCCAGGACGGAGTAGAAGGGATTGCATGTCACTCAGGTGGTACAACCTTGCCGGTAACTCCGGATGACGGGCGGGCCCTGTAGGTGACTGGCGGGCTCTACAGGTGATTGGCATGAACCCCAGATGACGGGCAACGACTGTACAAGATGGGCAACGACAGCACAAGACGGGTGAGAACTGCATGTATGATTCGGGAGTTACCAATCTCCCAATCCGCGAGCTATCCTTCCTGGTTTTTCTCCTTCTCAGGACATTGTATATTTGTATAAAATTGCATCGATACCTAAGATGGCCTATAGAAGAAGAGTCGATGGATAGCTATTAGTAGATTGTGAGGCATTTCTGAATAGCATTGCCTATACCTACCAGTTCCAACTTGAAGTCTATGCTGCGCACACTTTGTTTGTTCAGATATGCTATTGCTGCCGCTATTCTGGGAAGTTTTCCGGTCAATAGCTCAACCTTGTGGTTCTATTGGTCTTCTTCTCGGTCTATCGCTACTTCCTGAAGGGTATCTGCTGCAAGGACGTACTCTCTGAGTCCTATATCATGCGAACCCGACCGTTGCTTGGCAGCTACTGGGATGACTTCTTTGCCTTCAAGTTCTGAGGCCAGTCTTTCGCCCCCTCAGTGGGTTTTATTCTGTGTTGCTGGCGGGTCATTCCTGAAGTATAGCAATTGCGTTTTTGGCACTCCTTTTCCAGGAAACACCCACAACTGCATTAAGAATCAAGATAGGAAGGATCTTGACCACATATCAGCAGGTTTACCAAATGTTCCAGCTGGGAATAAGTAAAATGAATGACTCACAACAGCAAGGTCGCCAACAGCAGTCAGACCGGCACCCTACTCCAGAAAAGCTAAAACAAATTACACAAGGGTGGAGCCGTATAATATTATCACCAGCGAATCCCTGAATTGCCTCAAGAGAAGTTGCTATCATGGGATCAGGGGGTTTTCGTGGAGCGCTGATCCCCGGTTAATATTAGCCTAAGTTCAAATCCATTAGGCTGACGTGGAGCCGTCTTGCCATTACTCCTATATCTTAAAAGTGCAGTTTCCCCTGGCTGGCCGCCAAGACCACTCCACTCAGTCAAGTTGACGAACTTTAAAGTTTCTTCAGCCGTTGGAGCATAAGCGCGACCCATTACCTTACAGTCTTGTGTTTGTGTTTATTGAGCGGGTGGCTAGATTTCGTGGGGTTGACAGGCTTGAGTGCTGGGTGAAAAGATATGATAAATGCGAAGATTAAAGAAATCTTCTCCTCCTCCAGGTTAGTGGAGCCTCTCGCAGCTCTATGAACACCCTTTTCTTCTAGAAGACGGCTTTTGAAACATTAGAATGAGTCCCAATCGAATACCTGCTGAACGACTTACTCTGCTTCCCTTCCAGCACCAGGGCGGGTAGCGTCAAAGTCGCCACCATCAGCAGCTAGCCCACTGGATCTCTCGTACGTTGCGCCAGTTCCTTCGCAGTGGCTTTCATTGCCAAGCTTCATGTCACTGCCGAGGGGTTTCGGGTCGCCTGTATTGGAAGCAGCAACACTCAAATGATCGCCAGAACCCGAAGGCTCCTTGAAACGCTTGTTAGCACCCTGCTGCTTGTGAGTGGGTTGAGCTCCGGGGCTTGGCTGAGCACCGGCTAATGGTTCCACTGTTGCTCCTGGAGAGCCTTCAATAACTCCCGCGACAGCACTTGGACCTGGATTGGTAGTAGCTAGGGGTTGAAATATATGTGATTGCCTAGTGGCCCCGTTTGCAGAACTTGGCTTGTTAGTACGACCAGAACCGAGCTAGAGCCTGTAATATTATCACCAGCTAATCCTTGAATCGCTTCATGGCCAGTTGCTATAATGTGATGGGTGGCTTTTCCAGGAGCGCTGATCCCCTGTTAAGGTCAGCCTAAGTTCAAACCCATTAACCTGACCTGAAGCCGTCTTGCCATTACTCCCATGTCTGAAAAGTGGAGTTTCCACTGGCCGGCCGCAAAGACCAGTCCACTAAGCGAAGTTGAAGAACCCTAAAGTGTCTTCAGTCGTCGGCAGAAGCGCGATCCATGACGTTACCGTATTCCTATTTGTGTGTCTTGAGGGGAGGGGTAGGTTTCACCAGGTTGGCAGGATTGAGTGCAGGGTGACAAGGTATAATAAATGTGAAGATTAAAGAAATGCAAGTGATGGAAAGAAGTGAAAAAAGAAAGGAATCAAATGAGGGAGCGGGAGGGGGTTGTGCGGTGTGTTGGATGACGATAGAGAAAGGTAGGGGGATATGAAAACTTGGCATTTGAGCCTCATCACATGTTGTGCTCACAAATACAAAGAGCGGTACAGCACATCACAGAGCTTATCAGATCACGCATGAGATCGTCTTTTGAGATTAAACTGCCCGGTACATATTAGAGATAGACTGAGACACTTGAGTCTCTTCTCTTTCCGCTTGCATCATCCCCAATCGCAAAGGGTGCCTTTTTTATCACCTCGCTGCTCACCAACTTGGATAACGTTATCGATAACCTTACCACCAAGGACACAGTTATATATACGGATATCTGTAACAAGCTTCTCGACCTTTACCCCACTGCCTCACAAACACAGTGTGACAATAGCGCCTTCCTCTCCACCAGTGGAAGGCAAGCCCGTCGGAAAGGAAGATCCGATCAAGCCCGGGATGGTAAGATCTATGGGTACTGTAAATGGAAAGGGTTCAGAGGCATGGGGCACTTGGAGTCCGAGTGCAGAACCAAAAAGCGTGAAAAAGCGGGAACCGCAGCAACTGCCCAAGCAGCAAATACAGATCAAAAGGCTTACCGGCGATATGCCTTTCCAACTACTGACTCACGATTTCCACCTGGGGCCTGGATACTAGATAGTGGGGCCAGCGTTCATATGACGGACAACCTGAGCCTCTTAGAGGATGTGCATCCTACTGAATCATCAGTTACCATTGGGAATGGCAAGGAAGTTCTCGGTTCTGCACTCGGTACAGCAACAATAAACGCACAACTGTCCAACGGGACACTAAACCAAATCACTTTATGTGATACCTTATATATACCAGAACTACGCTTTTCCCTTATATCGTGGAGAAAGATAGCCGAGGCCGGAGCAGAGAAGATTGGTGATGTTACGGGAACGAAAATCTATAACGATGGAAACCTCGCTTTGGAAACAATCCCACACAGAGGAGTAGAGATTGTCAGAGCCAAGAGGGGGACCGCTGCTATTACCGTCATGCAGCTCCACCGTCAACTTGCACACCTTCCTCCTTTAGCCTTTTCCTCGCTGAAAGGCTGTATGGACGATATTCCTAAGGGTAGAATACCTAAGGTAGAGGGTAATTTCTCCTGTGATGCATGTATAAAAGCGAAATTTGTACGCACAATTCCCAAAGTCCGAACTACTAAAGCCCAGAATATTTTCCCAACCGTTAACACAGATATATGTGGCCCATTCAGCCACGAGACACCAACAGGCAGCCGCTATTTCATCTCCTTTATCGATGAGTTTAGCCATTACAGCCTAGTCAGATTCCTCCACACAAGAGATGCGGCTCCGAAGATCCTGATGGAGCTAATACAACTAGTCGAGCGTCAATATGACGTTAAGGTTAAGAAAATCCAATGCGACAATGCAGGAGAATCTTTCTCGACTAAGTTCAAAGAACAACTAAGTACCTTGGGCATAGAGCAGAAATTTAGCATAGCATACATCCACGAAACCAACGGTACAGCAGAACGATTCAATAGGACGATATGTGGCTCCGCAAGAGCACTCCTCTTCGATTCCCAGCTACCATCAACTCTATAGGCCGAAGCAGTAGCCCATGCTACCTTTACCAAGAATCGTATTCCACACGCCTCCCTCACTGGCACAACACTCTATACTATCATCACAAAGCGCAGCCCATCTCTTGCCGGCTTGCAACCCTTTGGCACTGCAGTGTATGTCTACATCCTAGAGGAGCGCCGCCATATAGCAGGCAAGCTGCTTCCACGGTCTGAGGCTGCATTTCTTGTGGGATATGGGGAAGAAGTAAACCAATTTCGTTTTTGGATACATGAAGGGAGGAAGATCCGGATCGCTCGAGACTTCAAACCACGTCACAATCTCTCTTCTGTAGTCCGACTCAATACAGAAATCAACACTGACAGCATCAATTACGAGATCGATTGTACTCCTTATCCAGCTACCGAACATACCTCTCCTTCTGCTGGCCAGTCGCCAGTGCTTCCTGGACCGTCTGGCTCTTCCGTTACCAAAGCAATTCATATGTCCAGCCAGGACACTAACACCATTCCACCACTCACAGCCGCCCAACTACGAGAACGCTATCCTGCCCTTCTCCTGAGGTGCCTGAACCATCAAGGCCTGATCCAAGCCGCTCAATTGTCGGAGGATTTCGTGCAGACGAACCTCCAGAGTCTTCTGTGAGACCAAATACAGAAGAGCCTTCCCGTGATTCGAGTCCTGTTAGCTCCTTGCCCGATAGCTTACAAGAGGCTATGGAAACTGCTGAACCAGAGGACCGAGCACTAACTGTAACTCGTGCGGGAAGAGTTCGCAGACCCCCTAATCGGTACGGACTTGGGCTCTCAGCCGAATATGCCCTTGTCATGCGTACAACCATCAAGAACTCAGACGAACCAACTGTATAAGAGGCCTTGAACGGACTGGAGAAGAGGGAATGGAACGCAGCACTACAGAAAGAGATAGAAGCTATTCAAGGCTATGGCACGTGGGAGGAGGCTACTCCACCACCACTGGCACAGTTTATTGGAACAAAGTGGGTTCTAAGAAAAAAGAGGGATGAGAATGAAGTGCTGGTAAAGTATAAGGCTAGACTGACCGCAAAAGGGTTTGCACAAGTACCTGGAATCGATTACGATGAAACCGTTGCCGCAGTTATACGAACTGATACGATTCGCCTACTATTAGCACACTGTGTTCAGAATCGGCTAATGGCGCTGCAATATGATATCGAATCAGCATATCTTAACGCTCCACTTGAAGAAGAGATTTACCTAACACCTCCGCCAATGGTTACCGTTACTCCAGGAAAGGTTCTTCGCTTACGAAAAAGCCTTTATGGTCTCAAGCAAGCTGCTCGATGCTGGGCAGATACCTTAGGCAACGTCTTAGCCACTCGGAGATTTCGTCGCTCGAAAGTGGATCCAGCACTGTTTGTCAACTTGAAAGGTTCCGAGTTTCTGAGAGTGCACGTTGACGATCTACTCTATATCGTGGAGGCAGAACATGGTTTCGGGGCCTGGCTGAACTCACACTTCAAAGTTAAGGTAATGGGACTACCACGCTATCTCCTCTCTATTGAACTCGAATGGAACACTGCTCGCACGGCTGTACGTTTAAGCCAGAAACAATATATGGGCCAGCTTATTCGCAGTTGGCTGCCATCCGGATCTCGGAATATTCAAACGCCACTTTTACCATCAGAGCAGCTTCTCCCACGCCAGGAAGGGGAAGCAGAAGCCCCTAAGACGGCCTACCAGTCGCTTATCGGAAGTTTACTCTACGTAGCAATAATCACATGACCCGACATTCTCCATAATGTGTGTCACCTTAGTCAATTCCTAACCACCCCATCAGAAACACATTTACGCATCGCCAAATCGGTTGTACGAGATCTCTCCTACTCGATCGACCTTTGCCTGAATTACCAAAAAGGGGGCAACTTGAAATTCACTCACCCACTCCGCATCTACAGTGATTCATCTTTTGCAAATTCTCTTGCCGACCGGCGCAGTTTTTCTGGATCGATTGCATCCTACTATAACTGCCCAATTGCATGGACTAGTACCAAGCAACCTATAGTAGCCCTCTCAACCACTGAGGCTGAGTATATCGCATTGACAAACGCCTGTCAAAACCTCCTCTGGCTATGGCAGCTTCTCCACGACATCGGCCTGGGCACACACAACTCGGACAGCAAACCAGTACTCCTCGGTGAAAACCTTAGCTCATACTTCATCACGCGAAACCCTACCATGCACCCTCGTTCGAAGCATATCGACGTGCGTTATCACTACATCCGGGAGCGACACTCCAGCGGTGACTTCGACCTCCATTTCGTTAATGGCAAAGACCACCCTGCCGACCTTCTGACGAAAGCCCTTGGTCCTCAGAACCTTCGACATCTGATTGCCCTCGTCTTCCAATAACCCTCATGAATTCCATAGTTCGATTGGGGAGTGTGTTGAAACTGACTACGGCTGGTCCTAGTGTTTCTCGCTCTCACTGGAACCTTCTAGTGTTTTGAAAAATTCCTTTGCGTGTTTGACTAGTTTAGCAGAAATATAAGATGTCTGATATAAAACAGACTAGCACTAGCTATCAACTATGACACTCAATTAGTATCGGGATTGTTTGACATGCGAGATAGTGGAGGATTTCCTACATTCCCTTTACCTATTTCCTTTTCTGTCTCCTTGATTCTAGCTCGTTCTGTCTCTATAAGAGACCCTATCGTTCCTGTTTCTTCTCTGTCATGATTCTCTTACATTTTATTGTCTTTCTTTCACTCGTTAGATACAAATCTATTCTTTTCGCGCGCTCTATTGCTTTCACACCGCAGTGACTAAACCAATAGTCCACTATACACTACCTATAAATTGTCAATTTATTTATCTTAAAAGGCAGATCTGGTTATTTTGGGTTTGGACCTAGCTTGCCAAATGATTGTGCGACACTGTCACTCACTGAAAATAGGTATGCGACAAGAGCAATTAAGATTATCCAGTAATTAATGCTTGCATACTGGAGCAACAAAGCTTTTAATTGTTGTCCAAGACTATCCAATAATAGGAGAACAAGGGTAATGTTCCTAAAGCGCTACAAAAATCCAATTTGAGGCCTGTCTCAATTTTCAACATGTCTCTTCACGAGACTTTTGGTGTTTGCTCTTGTTTTGTTCCCATTGACTTTCCAAATCTTAAATAGTTTACCATTGAAAATTATTTGTAGTATGATATTGTGTTATCATCGAGCTCTTATGTAAAGAGTCCCTGTTATAATCAACTCTGTGTTGTGGCATTTTAGCAAGGTTGCATAGTACCCTGTTTCACCAACACTTCTGACTAGGGACTGAATGTTTTCTTACCTTACCAGAGACTGGTTAGTAATACCACCAGTAGTGAAGCTCTACTCTTATTTGTATATTGCATGAAATCTTCCGTGAATTTGGTTCAATTCTATACTTGTTTGCTGTGCTTTAATTAAGTCAGTGAACTTTAAGGGGAAATACTTAAGGTATGATGAATTAGAGGAAAGTTGTAGGAAGTGCCTGAGAAAGCCTAATGGGGGCACTTTATAGGAAAATGGATCCTACAATTGCATCTGCACTGAAAACTCAAAGTAGAAGTAAGAATCAAAATAATAAAAGAAAATTCAAAGGAAAATTAAGAGGTTAAACATAATATTATTAGGCCTGAAAGATTCACTTAATTAGTTCTCCTGAGAATCGTTGGTTAGAACAGATATGTTTCTCACTTCAGTTGAGCAGAATGATATAAAGCCAGACAATATATGTCAACTATTTTTGACCTTTCATTAACACCCTGCTACAGTCAAACTGCCCAACAAGTGTTCGTTACAGGTCGGGGCGGGGCGGGGCGGGTCGGGTCTTCACTCGGCAGGCCCCGTACCTCAGGTGGCCTGGGGCGGATATCTTTTAGGGAATCCCCACCCCGTCCCCGTCTGGTACTCACCCAGACTTATTCCCTGGACAGGGCCCCGTTTGTCAATACTAAAATTTAACAGGGACCCTTCTGGGGGGTAGGTGAGGCAGGAAGATGGGCAGGGAATGCCAAAGATTATGCCCCACCGGGGGCCATTGGGCAGGGCGGGAAAATGCTGGGGGTCCGTGTTTTGCGGTGCCCCTGACGCCCCGTAACAAACTCTATGCCCAACTCACCTGCCTATAGTGGGGTTCTACCAGGAGACACTTAAACTACTTGGATATTAACTATCTCTCTAACTAAGAAGTGCTCCTAGTGGTGTTACTCCAACTACAGTTGTACAAGTCAAAATATCTTCCTATCAGAAACCTGTTAGTTGCAGACTGATATTCCAACCCTAGAGATAATATCCATTGAGACTCACTGGCGTAGTAAAAGTTTCCTCTATACAAGCTATGCAGTCCATCAGCAAATCTACTTGTCTATACTAGGCTTCTATGCGTGACAGCAGGCTTCCATGACGAGAAGCCTCCTGAGGCTGAACTGCATGGTGCTACATATAGCTAACTACATGGAATCCTCTCAAATCATAACAAGACCTATATCTCTAGAGTCTACTAGCAACCCATGGTAATGCGACATGTCCTGGCATAGCCTGGAACAGGTGTTAGCATAGTTCTCCTGGATGTCTTGCAACTTCTTTGGTCAGCTTCAAGCCTTCTACAGTTAACAATACAACTCCCGGAGATCAAAGTATACCCATAGGTGGTTCCCAGGCATTATTCTGATGGCCCCCTAGAAGGCAGTCACCTTCACACCCCTCATATATCTTGCAAACAAAACAGCCTTTGGTCAGATCAACAGCGACAACATATCTGGTATTCTGAGAGCTTTCCGATGACTCTCACTTTACTAGAAAGCTCCCTACGATACAGCGAGACTACGCTGTCATGCTATACCAATGCTGGGGCCAGAGCAGGGTATTTCCAATATTCCCTCAAGGTTACAGGAGGTTCGGACAATTCCTGCTATGTTGGTAGCCCATTTCGTACAATACAGAACTGCCTTACTAAAATTGAAGTACCTCATCATAGTAGGCTAACTTTCCCCTAAGTCCATGGATGACTTTGTGGTGAAGGTCGACTAACTAAGATTCCTTAGTTGTATAATATAGTCCCCAAGGGAGGTAATGATATTCCGAGCGTAGGGTAACTTAGCTCATTCATACTTTTATTCTCTTTAGAAGTCCACATACCTACATATAATGTTACACTAGAGACTCATGCAACATTGACTATATTTACTTACCTTTATGTGAACATCCCCTCTTAATACTACCCTGCCCAGTAGGGTAATCATTGTCTACCTGGATTATTCTATCTCACTCTATATTACCAACTCAATTTGTAGATACTTGTACCAACTGATACCTACCAAACGTATATCAAGTATCCTGGTCTGGCCTCTCTTTAGTTACTTCTTATTACTTCGTATAAGCAGGAGTTTAGTCCTCTGTAGCTACCCATTGGTTGGGTTATTATAGAAAGTACAACTACTATTCAACTCTTAGATAATAATATATCTCCTTTCCAGGCAACATGGATTTGTCGCCAGTCGGATGTCGATCCAAGAATATAAAGTGAATCAATCTAAGTTCTTAATAACATTGGTGTGTAATATGTAGTCTTTATCACAAGTATTTATTCATCCCTCTACTTCTCTTGAGCCAGCCTGGTTATTTAGCTGCATAAGTGTTACCTACAGCCAACCATATGGTGCCCTCTCAATTGTAGCAAGACTTATCCCTTTAGAGTCCACCAACAAATTATTATAATCCCACTCTTATAACTTTTTATAAGCATAAAAAAATTGAAACCCCTTGAAAAATAATATTAAAAAATAGAAACAAGGATAATGTAAGCCTTATATATTCAGAATAATCAAGTTTTAATTTTATTTATAACTATTTTTGAAAGGAAGAGAGGTTAACAAAGAGGTAGAAAATAGGAAAAAATTACTTACAAATTAAACTAATTTTACTATAGAATATCTATTTGCATAGTTGACCTATACCTCCAATATCCTGTTATACTTTTCACTATCATATTATATGTTAGTTTATAAATTTTACAAGGCAAAGAAAATATTTTGCATAATTTGTGTATTGATTAATATCAAACTATCAAAAAGGAGAAATAAATTCTTATTGTATCTTGAAATTAGAATAATAACTTATTAGATTACCTTAACAGCCCTAGGAAGCCTAGTAGTACTCTCTAAAGCCAGGTTCAATGATAGTTGTTGATCAGATTCCATATTAATTACTACTTATTAAAAATCAACAATTGTCTTTCTACCACTCAACATGATAATTATACCTTCTAAACCGACCTACTGAGTGTTTACTCAAGTCTACCAAAACTTCAACAGGTTGTAATTGACTACTAGTTATGCTAATAATTGGATTTTGACTTGTTGATGATTAGCATAAGTCTTACTAGTCATAAAGTAATTATCTTTAAGTACATGTATAAAATATATAAAGCCTATATTTATCTAACTTCAAACTTTATATACTAACTTCAGATAGTATCAAAAAGGTTATTTCAAGATATTGAGTTCAGATGTCAGCTATGTATGTAGATATTCTATAGTAAAATTAGTCCAATTTGTAAGGAATTTTTTCATATTTTCCACCTCTTTTTGTAACTACTCATCAGCAAAAATAATACCTGGTGTTTTGTGCGTTCTGTGCGTCTGACTTTAACATGTGTACATGTTCCGGTAATGGTACACAGGAGCGGGCAGTGCAGGATCTCCTATGTTTAGATGATTTATATTTGTATTATTTGATTTGATTTGAGCTCTGCCACTGTCTCTGAGTCAGATAGGCTATGCTATCGTATTGCTATGTTGATTTTGCTTTTGTAACAGGTTTATTCCTGTCTAACGAAAGTACAATAGGGCCGGCGATAGACCTGCTAGCGCTGGTGCTAAGGGAGGCTCCAAGGGACCGGTCAAGATAGAAGGGTAATAGTTGAAGGCCAAACTGGGCCTAGGGACTCAGGGATTGCCGTTCAACCAAGTGTATTCTTAAACTGAAGGTCTGTCGAAGTCTGCTGTCTCCTGCTAGCCAGGAGACTGGTTTAAATACAAAACCCAAGAGCGATAGCCTTTCCTGCAATCACGATCATTACCAGTAGCTGCGCACATACCGGAATCCGGTAATCCTGCAAGACCAAAGAAAGAAACAAACAAACAGTGCTCAGCCTTCGCCAGTGCTACATGACCATTCCATACCCGGAATTCTAAATATAAACTTCCAACAAAGCAAACTAAACATAGTAATACGATAGCATAGCCTATCTGACTCAGAGACAGTGGCGGAGCTGAAATCAAATCAAATAAACCAAATATAAATCAACTAAACATAGGAGATCCTGCAATGCCCGCTCCTGTGTACCGTTACCAGAACATGTACACATGTTACAGCTTTGTTGGAAGTTTATATTTAGGATTCCGGGGATGGAATGGTCATGTAACACTGGCGAAGGCTGAGCACTGTTTGTTTGTTTCTTTCTTTGGTCTTGCAGGATTACAGGATTCCGGTATGTGCGCAGCTACTGGTAATGTGTCACAAATTCTGACTTGGCCAATTTGTTTTCACATGACTAATCAGTTATTAGTCATCCCCTGTTTATGTTTTACACTATGAGGTCGCTTGACTCATAGTTTTCACATGACTACGCACTTGCAAGTTATCGTTATGTTATGATTGGTTGATTGTTTCATGACTCACGATTGTGACGTCATATGATGTAATGACCTCCGCACATGACTCATATTATGAGTCATGGGTTTCACGCATGTGACTCGGTTGAGCACATGAGTTGGTTTATGAGTTTTGATTGGTTAACAGAATGTTGCGCGATGACTCATATGAGTCAGCTATGGATTTCGCGCTATGACTCACTACGAGTCATAGAGATTTATGTAGCGCGAGGTGATGAGTCAACAAGGTTAGGGTTGTGGGAAGAGGCCTATATAAGGCACTTGGTTCCGACCAAGAGATAGAACCTTTGGCGGTTTTAAGTCATTCTTTCCCCCGGTTAGGAAGCCACGTGTGGCAGCCTACGTTCATGCATCTTTTCTCTCCAACTACACGGTGCTCCCCAGGTTCAAGGGGGTGGATGATGTCCTCGCCCTCGACATCTCTTCCAATGAGCCTCTTTTCGGCACCACCTTCCACTCATTCAGAATTATTAATGCCTACTCCACCAACACTTTGGAACACAGAGTCCACTCCGTTTCACCAGAAACCCTTTTCCCAGATCTTGGGTTCCCCCTACTGGTTTTGGGGGACCTCAACATCCACAACCCCCTCTCGGACCCTCTGCGGCACTTCTCGCATCGGGAGATCGCGTCCTCAACTCCCTACTTTGAGAAAGCGGCAGAAGCCGGCTTCGCCCTCCTCAATCCCCCGGGCGAGTACACGAGGTTCCCCTTGGTTGGAAACGCTCGCCCTTCGGTAATAGATCTAGCCTTTGCAAACCCCCCCCTCCTACCCCTCATTAAGAGTTGGGAAGCCTCCCTCCCCTCAACAGGTTCAGACCGCGTACCAATAACAATCACACTCGCACCACCCTCTCTGAATCAAAAGCCCCCGCGCCCACGTTGGAAAGACACGGACTGGGAGACCCTGGACCCGATAGTTAAGGGTTTCAAGGTCGCGGCCGCACCGCCTTGCCCCACCCACCCGCAACTGGACGAATGGTTGTCAGAATCTCTAAACCGTCTGGTAGCCCTTCTCAAAGAGCACACGCCAGTATCCAGGCCTTCCCATCACTCCAAACCTTGGTGGACCCCCCACCTGACTGTCCTCCGTCGTGAATCTCACAAGGCTACTAGAACAGCCAGGAAACACGACACACCACACATGCGGGAAGTTGCCGGGACCTCCAAGGCGGGGTACTTCAAGGCAATCAAAGCCGCCAAAAACAAACACTGGTCCTCCTTTTTGTTGACCGCCACCCCCCAGAGCCTGTGGACACCCAAGAGGTTTGCCTACGGCCGTGCCCAACCACGTTTTCCGTCTCTCCCAGGGGCTGAGACCCCTCAACAAATGAATAGAGTCCTCCTGGACCACTTCTTCCCCCCTAAGGAACCCTTCTCCCTGCCGCCTAGGCTCAGACCAGACAAGTCGGCCCCCCCCCTAACAACAGACGAGATAGCCGCTGCCCTCTCCAAGTGCTCCCCGACTTCGGCCCCGGGCCCGGACGGGATACCCTACTCCACCTGGAAGCAGGTCAACAAGATCAACCCCTCAATCCTCCTCCATATACTCGCCCCACTTGTCCTCCTGGGGTATCACCCCGCGTCGCTAAAGAGCTCGAACAGCGTGGTACTTGACAAACCTGGGAAACCCTCCTATGAATCACCATCCTCCTTCAGGATAATCGTCCTGATCCGTACAATCTCCAAAGTCCTCGAGAGGATCATAGCAACCCGCCTACTAACAGCAGCCCGGCTCAGAGGGCTGTTGCACCCCAACCAATGCAGTTCGCTCCCTGGGCTTAGTACCTACGATGCGTGCCTCACCCTTACCAACGACGTCAAAACCCTCCAGAGGCCCCGTCTCAAGGTCTCCTCCCTGTTTCTGGAAATAAAGGCAGGGTTCGACAACGTCGACAACAATACTTTATCCCGAATCCTGAGGGAACGCGGGATGCCCCACTACCTGGTTTCCTGGGTTTCGTCCTTTCTAGGAGAACGGAGCTGCACCCTGATCTTTCAAGGGGCACCAGGAACCCCAGCCCCAGTCAACGTCGGCGCCCCCCAGGACTCACCGATCTCCCCACTCCTCTTTCTTCTCTACGTCGCGCCGCTACATTTCGGGATCCCTCGCGGTCTGATGATCTCGTATGTGGACGACTATGCCCTCACAGTGGCCTCCCTTTCGTACCGTGGCAACATCCGCCGGCTCCAGGACCTATTCAACAAGCTTGAGAGGAAGGCGTCCCGCTTGGGAGTCTCTTTTTCGGTCGCGAAGACGGAACTGATACACTGGAGAACCCCCAGCCAGAGGCACTCACCGAAGTGCGTCGCACCAATCCAAATCAAGGGAGAATTGTTTCACCCCAGCAACTCTGTTAGGTGGCTTGGGTACTGGTTCACTCCGGCCCTTGACCCCGCAGCACACTTCTCCCGCCGCCTGGCCCTGGCCCAGGGGGCGTTTGCCCTCATTCGTCGCCTCAGCCCGCCCGGAGCGGGCCTCCCCCCCTACCTATGCCACAGACTGGTAACGTCACTTATTGCCCCTATCCTGCTTTACGGCGTGGACCTGTTCTTACCCAGCGTGGGGACGAGAACCCGCCTCGATACATTCTGGCGCAAGGTCCAAAGGTGGACCACAAACTGCTTCTCAGCCACGCCCACAGGGATAGTTTCGGTGGAATCTTGCCTCCCACCCGTCTCCCTCCTGATCGCCCACCGGCAAAGGCTGGCGGCGCTCAGGGTGGTCTGCTCCCCCCTCAGCGTGAACCCGGCAACAGCCCGCCTTCATCCCTCGTTCCCTTCGCTCTCAGTACATCGGGCACCTGACTCCTCACGAGCCTTAACCAGGGGCCTGTCATCCGTCTACCTTCCGCTACACTGGAAAACGCCCCGCCCTGTCCCACCAATAAGGAACCACCTGCCGGTGGACGCGGTGGCTCACAGGACAATACCCTTTACCCTCAGGCTGTCAAGGATGCCCATGATCAACTCCCACCTGGTGTACCCTGCCCCCGCCCTCCCGCCCCAGTCCTTGATGGACAGCACCTACTCCGCCCTCATGAAACGGGTTAGGGAGAAGCTCCTCGAGGAGTGGGCCTCCCTTTTCCCAACGCCGGGGTACTACCTACACCCTCCTGTACTGCTTCCGAGGCCTTTCATGGGCTTGGGCAAGTTCATTGCCGGGAGAATCCACCAGATGAGAGCCGGGAAGAGTTACCTGGCCGCCCACCCAACCTGGAGGTCCCCCGACGCCGATACCTCCTGCCCCCGCTGCGGCTTGGAGCCTGAAACCTTCGAGCACGCCATCCTGTCCTGCCCCTCGAGACAACACAGCAGGTCGCACCTCCTCCACCGCGTTACTGATGTTGGTCCCGAAGCCCCACTCTGGTCATCCCTCCCACTGCTAAAAAGACTCGCCACCTTCATAGGCGTCACCTGCACGGGATTTCCACCCACAATGTTCCCGCCCACCACCCCCCCCTCTTCCCCCCCCTTTTCTCTCTCACACCCCAGGCTGCCCCCCCCGGTTTT
>Ga0307509_10006451_pt1 | contig 15794 bp, 9 predicted proteins | sample 10_EM_MG_FD_202245 | JGI IMG/M metagenome (GOLD analysis project Ga0307509, IMG submission 202245) | Populus trichocarpa ectomycorrhiza microbial communities from riparian zone in the Pacific Northwest, United States - 10_EM | ecosystem: Host-associated > Plants > Roots > Unclassified | place...
CCCCTTTGTCATTTTTCCCATGCTCAATTTGGCGCACTATTGTTTTAGGTTTTTCAGTGTTTCATGAGATTGAAAATCAGGAGACTATAATTAATAAATAGAGCAAAAATAAGGATTTATAAGAAGCAAAAAATAAAAAAGAACTATGGAATTCAAGGGAGAAGAGAAAGAAAAAAAACAAAGAAAACTAGTTATTAACACCACCTCGAGGATCAAACACTAGCATACACCGCGTACAATAAAAGTGTGGAGCCTGGAGGACTTCACATGCGCCACTAGAACAAGATACATCCTCTTATACACTAGGCATGTTCAACAAGCACCAACTATTTTTCTTCACTTTTAGTAAGTTTGGTCCGCATTTGTATAATAGACCTTCAAATAAGTTCAAAATCACATCTCATTTTAGTTTAAGTTTCTAATTATCTAATAACTCTTCAATTTAGAATTAAATTCAATCCAGCTCAAATTCAAAACAGGCCAACACATAAGGAAAAGAAAAACGAGATTTAACCACTCGAGTTAATGCATTTTGATCGTGATCGTTATCTAAGTCTTGATTTTAACTTTTAAGTTGGGTTGACTACGAATGATTTGCTTTGTGACCGCCTCAAAATTAAAACAAGAAACTAAATTTTTTTTAAAAAAAAACATTCAAATTAACCAGGTTGCTTTTAATCTCATCAAAATCAAATCAATTAGATGAACTTCCATACAATATAGTTTTGAAAGTCGGTATATGCAAACAATCAAGTCTAATGGTTCCAAAGCAAAGACTAATGACACGAAGAAGAGTCCCTCACGACTTGCTCAACTTTTTTACAAGAAAACAATGTGGATTAAGATTTTTGGCAGCTAAATTTATATGTATTCCTTTTTTTTTTTTTTTTATAATTGTAGGTATCCGAGCCAGTTTATATATATCTTGATTAATCTCTTAAAATTCTGAAGTTAACGATTAGGTAAGTCTGTAGTGATCCTAAGATTTATACTATTGAACAAACTCAAAATCTGACCAGTTAAGTTATACCCACGATATTTTCAAAAAAATAAAATAAAACTTATGCCATGCTGTCCATGGCCATTAGTGCTGCACAGGTATTCAAACTAGAGACCACAGATCCCTCTTGGCCCCACCTTTTCACCAACTCAGCTCTCCGCTCACATTTGTTACTCTATAAATTGAGAGTGTGCCCAAGCGTAATACACTGCCAACCCACAACTCTCTCCCATTCAGTCATTCACACACACATACGAAGTTTTCAGATTTGAGCATACTTTTAGGTTCAAGTGAAAATGAAGACATCCTACATGGTAGCTTACACTCTATTGGTGCTTCTTCTGGCTCAAGAACATGTCAAAGTGTCTGCTGTGACATGCAGCCCAGCACAGCTGAGCTCATGTGTGAGTGCAATCACATCTTCCACCCCACCATCTAAACTATGCTGCAGCAAGATCAAGGAACAGAAGCCCTGCCTTTGCCAGTACCTCAAGAACCCGAACCTTCAGAAGTTTATCAACACACCAAATGCCAGGAAAGTTGCTAGCACCTGTGGAACTCCCTTCCCCAAATGCTAGATGATCTAGGAGAACCTTAAGTATATGATATAGATTTTCGTCTCTCACTTCTTCTGTATCCTGAATGAATCATGTGGGTTACTGCATGATAGAAGGGTGGCAGAGATTATGAGAGTCGGTGCTTTGCCTTAAAACCTGGTGTGGTATAATATTGTGTATGCTACTAGTAGTGGAGCACTAGTTAATGGAAATAATCTTGGGGTCATGGTCTCATTTCACCAATTTCTGTCTCTGGTGTGGTTTATTGTATACTAGTTGGAGATTTGGAAGGCATTTGCTGCAATATTTTGAAATTTGGAATCTATAATGGATCATTAGTTCATCACAAAATGTCCAAAGACTCCCGATTCTCTCTCTCTCTCTCTGAGCACAAACACACACGCATATTCACAGAAATTTTTTGTAAATGGCAATTCCAACACTCACACTTGGGATGGAACTTGGGAGAAATTAAGAAAGGGGAGCTACTTCAGCTGAGTAATCCAAGACAAGATGACCAAGGCCTCCCAAATTCACAAATAACGAAGGTACCACTCATTCTTCTTTCCCTTGAATTCTTTACAATTCAAGGGAAGTAAGCGAGACAATAAAATCATTACCAAATGATATATGGTTTCAAAATGTAAACCGGGTGTTCGAAGATTCAGTAGAAAGTTATCACAGTGTAGAAAAACAAAAGGAGCAGCTAGATTATATAATCTGGTTCTGGCTTTAGTGACAGCTGAAACCCAGAGTAGTAATACTGAGTTATCAAACATGGCAAGTGGAAAAAGGAGTCGTTTTTTTATTGGGTAGGAGTCGAAAGTGGAGGTGACATCAACACCAAGTAGAGAACAACAGTAAACGAATTGATGATTCTTTTTTATTGAAATATGAAGATGAAATAAATATCCCAAACCATCATCATCCACAGTGCGTTCAATTGATCACACCCCATAATAGAAAAGAATCTTGAATGCTTGGAGAGAAACTCCAAAATTCCTTTACAATGTACAGAAAGGGAAAATACTTGCAAATCAGAGAATTGTTTCTCACAAATGTAGAAGGTTGGAAATTGGGTTCCAGCCCATAATCCATGGTCTCTTATCTGTAGGCAGTGCAAAATTGAGTTCAAACATCTCCTTTGACATGTTTCCTCCTTCACAGAACCCTACAAGTTTTGCCACTATATCAGCACTCTCCTGTATATGCTTGACATCATGAGGATCTGTCCACAGTTTGTTAACAAACTGCAGCCTTCTCTGCTTCCCATCAAGTGGGACATTCCATTTGATGTATAATGCATCTCTCTCTTCCGTAGTCAGACGTGAGGCCAACCTTTTTGCAAGGAACTCCTTTTCACGTTTCAATGCTCTAATACTGCAAGCCAATATGAGACAAGAATTTTAAATATTCAATCACTTTGAAGATAAGGAAATGAGGGGAAATGCCTGTTCTAATAAACTCGGCAAGAGCAAGAGAGATAGAAAGAACCTTGATGACAGAGATATTGTAGACTCATCTCCAAAATGAGCTGGGCTTGCATTGCCGAGTTCTGCCAAATGCTTCTGCAACCAAGTCAAGCGTCTTAGCTCCACCTCCATGTATATTTGATCAGCAGGGTCACCACTGAATAACAAATAAAACTGTGTCCTATGGATGATGGACACATAGCACACATCCCACAACTCAATGATCAGCTGTCTTTGCTCCCTAAAAGTTACATGCCACGAAACTTGGGGCTCCTCTTGCTCATTTATATTATTCTCCTCCTCCTCCTCTATGTTATATCCAGCTGCTTCATTTGCTTCCAGCTCAAGCACCTAAAGGAATCATAAATACGGATGATTTGTGTTTCAATATATTGAAGGAAATCGGAAAAGAAGTGGCCGCAATATAATTTCAACGTATATGTAAATGAAAAGAATTGGTTGGTGCAGTGAAAATAAATTGGAAGCAGATGATAGAATAGGAATGTAATAACTGTTGTACCTGGCAAACAAGTAGCTGCTTTTGGTATTGCAATTTCGCCACACGTTCTTTAAGTTCAGTCACATAGGCTCTTATGTTTCTGACATTCTCCTCTGCTGCATTCTGAAACATCTTCTGCATTTTCTTCATGTTCACTGAACTTGAGCGCCGATAGCCAGGTGTCCCTTCTCTTGATGAGACATCCCCACCTTCTTCATTCTTTTTATGAGTCTCTTTCTCAGACTCTGGCAGGGTCTCACTGGCTACAATGTCATCATTGTACGGATCTCTATTCTCAATCTCTTTTTCCAAAATTTGCCGAGAAGTTGATAGAGGAGAGCAAGGAGACCTTATAAAATTCTGTCTGTTAGAGCCGTTACTTGAAGCCAAAGGAAGTATCTTTTTCTTCTTCTGTTGATTCTTAGCCTTGGGAGTTACTTCACAGTTTGATTGTGGATTATTGTTTGGGAGGGACATTACTAATTTGTCTATAGACTTCTGAACATTTTCGAGCTGCTCTTCAAGATCTGCTATAGTGCTGCCCTGTGAATGAAGCCTTGTTATTTCATCCTTGAGATTAGCACTGACACTCTTGTTAGGAGCTACGACACTTCCAGCTTCAACTTCTTTTGGAACTGGTTGGATAGTGCGCATTTCCCTGATTTCTGCTTGCAGTTTAGCAATTGTCTCAGCTGCATCTTGGTTACCCAGTCTATGACAAGCCACCTCCTTCTGTAGTACTTCCAGAGCTCGATTTGCTTCTTCTCCAAGTTGCTCCTGAAGGTGTTCAAGTTTGCGAATTTCATGCATCAACGTGAAAGGTGCAGTTGATGATTGCCTCATTGACTGCCTTAGCATCGTCTTCCTGGTTCTATCACTGCGGCTTGGCTCCTTGCTGTCGAGATTTGGCAAGGATGCATCAGAATAAGAGAGACACTTCTTCACCGATGGGCAGGGTGATTCCAATGTGCTCGAAGCCTGTCTATCCTCTTGAAGTTTTCTGCGCAATTCATCCACCTCAAATTGTGCAAGATCTCTTTGGCGTTTCAGCTCCTCCATTTCCATCTCCATCTAGACACGTTGAGATAATAAGATACAAAGGCAATGGATTCATTTGCATGGTTATAATTTTGAAGTCAAATGAAAGTTGTATGGAAGCTCACCTCCTGAATTTTCAAGTCCTTTTCCGTTGAAGGGTCAGGAGTGCGCAGCACTGCTTCCAGCCTGGCTACTTCCTTCTGCAGATGTTTCACAAGCTGCTTATCTGAAACTACCTAATATAGTTTTACATTAAAAAAAATAAAAAGTATCAGTATTTTCATGCTTTGTCATTTGAACTCAGAAGCAAATTCAATTAAACAGGTTGAGAAACAAAAGATCAATACCATGTTAACGTGGGCATTGTTAGTGACTTCCTTAGCTCGTGTGGCAAAGTAAAGGGTATTTCGGGATTGTTCAACATGGCTCAGAGCTGGGCTTAGAGTGCATATGATGGCAGTGCGTGCATTGCCACCAAGTGAGTGCTGCAATATGCGAGTAAGCTTCGAGTCTCTGTATGGTATATGTCCACTTCGTTTTCCAACACTATATAGATAAAAACAAAAATACAGTTAACCAATTCAAAAATGGAAATCAGTTCTATATTTCTATGAGAAAATGATAGATTTAAGGTACATCAAGTTTAATAAATGACTTTAGAAAAATCTTGACGAATGTGAGTCCATGTACTGCTATAACTGAGAAAGCATGCTAAGAATAAGAATCTGACCTGAGCTTTCTAATCACAGTTGTCAGAGTCATCAAACTAAGATTAATATGACAACCTTCTCTGAGTCTGGCACCATCTGCATGTGTCTGTGAAGCTCTTTCACTTCCAGCTAGATCTACAAAATTCTGCAAGTCATTGTAATCCAAGAGTTAGATTACATAAGACTTACTGCACTTTATATGGCGACTCATTGGGATGGAAAGATGGATGAGCGAAATAAGGCAGGAGTTTCTGATTTTTACCAGGCTTGCAACGAAAGATCTCACACAATCTGAATTTTCTCGAAGTGTACTCTCTATTGACTACATCCAATACCAAAAACAACTCCCATGTTAGCTTTCACAGAAAAACTGTTATAACTTGAAGAATAAATACATAATATGATTCATGAATCTTACCAGCCTTATAATTTGGTGTGACCGTGAACTAGTATCATTAAGGGCAGTTTCCCCAACTTGCCTTTGCGCTACAACACAAACAGAAATGAGTTAATCAACTGCCAATCAGCAATGTATTTGCAAAGGAAGAAGCTTCACCAAATTACCTTCACAAATACTGATTAAATGCCTTAAATGCTTATCATTACTTGCTGTCTCTTCTACCAACTTCTCAACCACAGTACCTTTCTGCAATTGGGAATCACAGGAAATACAGTAAATGAGAGAATCATTCAGAAAAGCATATGAAGTCATTTTTTACTGTAGAAAGAAAATCATAAATGCAATACCTCCGGGTCATCTAGAAGCTTGAGATTGCGACCAGATTCGGAATTTAATAGGTCCCTGACATTTTCATTATAGATTTCTAGTCCAGAAATCCTAATTGTAAAATCTCTTTCCGGAGTCTGCAGTTAATCCAAAAAAAAAGGACAAATTTGTAAGGAATATTTTTCTATAAACTCAATAAACTACACCAGGAATCAGAATCCGATTTTGCATTTTCAAAATCTATCAATAAAATTAAAAAAAGAAAAGAAAGAAGAAGTGAATATGGTCAGATTTTGATGAAGCTTACATTGATTATATGCTTATATATGTCATTAACAGCTTTCTCAGTTATCCCTCTCATCGTGTATGTCTTCCCACTGCTAGTTTGCCCATATGCAAATATGGTTGCTGTAATGTAAATATGAAAGAATTATTTACTTAGTTCAGATGCACTACCAGAACACATAGCCAGATTTACCAATAAGGGAATAGATAATATCACCGTTTATGCCCATCAAAGCAGACAAAGCAACATTTTTCACTCCATCTTCATACACAGCTTCAGTTATACTAGAAGGATCAAAAACTTTATCTGAAAGAAGAAAAACCTCAACAACTTAATTATGACATGAAATCACAACCAGCTATTATAATTCAAACAGCAAAAGCACAAAGAAAGAAAGCTGCAATTAAATTACCAAACACGAAAGAAGCCGGTTGAGCTGCTCGTTCTTGAGAGGGTGGCTTAAAGACAATAGTATGGTCATCAACACAGTCCCAAGCAACTTGGTCTTTAGCTAACTGTTCCTTCTTGTTTAAAGGCCTTAATCTTACAGTAACTACAATCTTCTCTTCTTTTGCTTTAGCCCCTCCTGGGGTTGTTGCTGGTGTCCTATCAATCTTAGAAGCTGGTGTTCCTGGGGTTCTTATTGTCATCTCTTTTTTTGGGTCAAAACCTACTCTCTCTTTAGAATGGAAATCACCAGCCTCAGCTTCTCTCACTGGAGAGACTAACAAAGAGGGACCACTCTTTCTTGGATGCAAAAGTTGTTTATACAAATAAGTAGCTGCAAAATCCAATATGAAAACAAGATCAGAGGTTGCATGAAAAAGACCCATTTCTTCTTCTCCTGGTCAATTTTTTTTCAGAAAATCAATTTTCTCTAAAAATGAAACAGCAGAAAATGAAAAAGGAAACAAAAAGGTGTCAACTTTTTTCCATTATCTGTTCACTTTCTGTTAGAAAAAAATTGATTGTTCATCAAAGAAAAAAAAAGATCCAAATGGATTGATCAAATGAAATGAAATGCTTTGATTGCGCTGTCAAATTTTAAATTTTCCTAAATAAAACTAATAACATCCTTTCCAAATTTATGCATTATCCTGTAAATGAACACAGATCAATCACAAAAAAAGAAGGTAACTTGCTATTTTTAAAATGAACACAGATCAATCATACAAGGACAGTTAATCAAAACCCTCCAAATGGTAACTAATTTAAGCTCTAAGTTCTAATATTTACCTTTAATAAACCTTAGGAATGTACAGATAATCGAGAAAAAACAGCATAACAGGCAAAATAATAGGACAAAAAGTAAATGAAACAAACACTTACATAAATCTCAAGCCGAGATAGGAGATCCAGCGAAGACGTGATGAAAAACTGAGGTTTTTTAGAGAGAGAAAGAGAGGTATTTCTTGCAGGGTTGCAAGAAAGAGAGTGATTGCTTTGTCTGCCTTCTTTATGATGAAATGAAAAGCTGTGCGGTCATTACATTTTGAATTTGATTTCTAACGGCTAGTTCGTTGTTTCTTTTCTAGGATTCTTATTTCTTCATTTTAAGGGCAAACTGCTAATATACTCTCTATCTATTGAGTATATTTCAATTTGGTCCTCTAATTTATTAAATGTTCCCATAATACCATTTATCTGTATAACATACCAAATTAGTTATAAAAGATTGAGTAATAAATTACTAAGTTAAAGCTCTATTCTAGTACCTTTTTCTTTATGAATGAAGTAAAAGCATGTAATAATAATACCTATCAAATTAGTGGCTGGCTGAAAATAGTCGAGAGACCCGAACAATCCTGTCATAGTATTGGTGCAACTAGTAGTAGAAGGACCAAATTGAAATTTATATAATAAATAGAGGACATGTTATCTATTTTTTTAAGGGGTCTTGAAAATGTGATGACATTGTAATTGTATTGGTTTTTAAAAGTTTTTTTATTTGAAAATGTATTAAAAAAAATTATTTAAAAAATTTATTTTTAATATCAATATATTAAAAAGATATAAAAAATTAATTTAAAATAAACAATTTAATTTTTTTAAAAAATATTTTTAAAACATAAAAAGAGTTGTTGAAATCTTGATTTTAATTGCAGAGTCAAGCGGGTCCGGGTTCCAAAAGTTTTTATGTAACGGTTTATTTCCTGGTTTGATAATTAATCTTTGCAGACAAAAAGGACAAAAAGGAAAAAATACGAATTTGGTGAGGGCCCTTTCTAAGGATTTGGCATTATTAGGCTTCTAGACATCTAGTCATTTCTTTAATTTTAATTTATGTATAGTTATAACCATAGGTATCAGATTTAATATGAATATTGACCTAACAAGGAAGTTAGGTTTTGGATTTCATAAATTAACTTAAGTTAATCTGAATTAACCCGGAAAAATAAAAAAAATATTTAAAAATTTAATATTTTATATGAAAAAATTTAAAAACAATCCATATATATATAGGCTATACATGTTATAAATAATAAAGATTAAAAAATTATTTCAAAAGGTTTTTTTATCACACATTGAAAAAATATTACGTTAGTATGTCATTTTAAGTTGAAGTATTTAAACTAAAAATATTTTTTATCTCACAATGAAAAAATATAATTTTTTCTTGTGAACATAGAATATATATACTAAAAGATTTTAAATTTCACATTGAAAAAATAATTTTTTTCTTGTGAATATAGAGTATATATATTATAGGGTTTCAAATTTCACATTAAAAAAATAAAATATTTTTCTAGTATTTATATAGTGAATTTTGAAAAAGGTTAACAACCAACTAAAAAAATATAGAAAAAGGGGATTTCTTGCTAGGAGAAAAAACACATTTGTAAAAAAAAAAAGGGGTCTCAACTAGGTTTTGTCGGGTCAACCGGATCTTGGGTCAACCTGGAGGGTCAATTGGGTTTTGTCGGGTTTTTGCCCATCCTGATCTTTTACCTTATCTAGACCGGTCCAACTACTAAATTGACCCATCGAGTCGGTCTGGATTTAATAACTATAGTTATGGTTAGAATTGCCTTACCTATGGATGGCTTTTCTTTACGTATTGCTTGATTGACAAAATAAAAAGTTAATTACAAAGAGATTTAAATAAAGTTTTCAAAAACATTGTTGATCTTCTCATGTATCTTTATGAATTGGAGTGATGATTTTTCATTTATTTAATTCTTGAAGTGTTTTTTCTCCGCTCATCAATTTTTTTTTAATTTCATCTTTAAATGTTGTGTTGATTGGGAATTATACTTGATAATTCATTTTGATTTGTTTTTTATGAGGTTATTGTGGTATCAAAAAAATATTCCTATATTAGATTAATGCAAGCTTTTTTTTAAAACTATTCATCATGCACCATTTTAAAAAAACTTTGCCTCCATATTTCTCCAAGTATTAATTATTGTTTTCTAATAAAAAAAAATTATATACACAGGTTTTTTAACATGTTTTCATAGTTAAAAAAATTCTAAGCAAAAATCAATAACTTTATGCATACATGTAATCAAATAAATCAAAAACTATGTATGTTAATAAATGAAAATAAAAAAGCATAAATAACTAAAAATAAAACTGGAAAAATTAAGAGACAAGTAGATCAAAATATTTAATATTGCAAGATGAGACATTTACATGGTTGTGTTTGCTAAATTTGTTTATTAAAATATTTTTTTTATTCAATCAAACAAAAACAGGTACACACATTAAATTGATTGAAAAAATAAAAGAAAAACAAATTATGCAAAACTTTCGAAATATTATTCGAAAATAATTATTTTTTATTTTAAAAATAAAATTCATTTATGCAAAAAATTAAAAATAATTATAGATAAATCAGAAAAATATCTTCAAAAATCAAATGAATATAAAATAACAAAAAATAATTGTCATTTAAAAGAGTTTTTCTAAACAAAATCAAAGAGAAAAAGGATATTAATCTAAATATAAATAAAAAAAATAATTTTGAAAAACAAAAAATATAAAAAACATTAATTTTAGTTCCCGCCACCATTGTAGTCTTGTATTGTTGCTCATTTGTTATATATATATATATATATATATATATATGATACAGAAAATAGTGGAACTCTTGACATTTGCGGTTTCTTTAATTTTCTTCGTTCTTGGTAACTACATGGATGCGAGTTAGTATTATTTTGTATCATTGAACCAACTTGTGTATTCAATAAAACTAATTCCCTTCTCCAACGATTCTATGTAGATATGTGTTAAAAAATTAATAAATTCTTCTAAATATTGATTTCAATATTTGAACTTAGAAAATAAAAAATTAATAGAACAAACCTTTTTAACCATTAAACTAACCCAAGTTAATATTATTTTCTTTAAAACTAACATAAAGAAAAACTAAAACACATCTGTATTTCTTGTAGTATAAATTCATTCTTCATTCTCTCGTATTTTATTAATTATTTTTTTTTAATTTCATCTTCAAAATTTCTTTTCCTGTGATTGTATTTATTTTGGCTGAAAGCATCAACAATATTTTTCTTTCTTAACGTTGGAGTCTAGTAACCACTCTCTCTCCTCTCTCAAATTGATTTAATTTGGCCACCAAAATAGTTGATATTTGTGTGAAATGGTTTCATTTGATGAGAGAAGTTCATATTAAATGATTGTTTTTACAATAAAAATAGATAAATAGATTATATTATTCTATTAATAACCATATATTTTTTTTAATTTTCTTTTTATAATGTTGCCTAGATCATTACCAATGCATATTGATCCATGAAGACTCATCTATGCATAATCATTGTTTGTAAAAAATTGGTAAAAAATAACTATCATTATTATTAATCATCATTATTCAAAAAGAAGAGAGAAATTTGCATGTAAATGGATTGACTAAATTATTACCCCTATAAACACCAAATGTTGCCTCTAATGGTTTCTTTACTTTCAAGTTATGATATGCAATGATAAAATGCATTAAAAATACTATCATGCAATCTGTCCATCAAAACAACAACATAACATGTTAGAGAGTATATCATATAGGTTGGGGTTTAAGTTCTAAGCAAGTACACAACTTGAACATCTTCTTAAACTAATATATAGAAATCCCATTACCCAAATTCAAACCTCAAATATAGCCTATTAAACAATATGGTAAATATTAGGGTTCAAGCTCTTTGAAACCCCGTAGAAAACACAAAGTTAAGAGACATCTTAACCTATTGAGAAACCTAATTAACAATCAACAACTAGCTAGGATGTTTAGCATCATGTAAGCTAGAAGCCAAACCATGTATCTCCGTAAAACAAATGGGAAAACACCTTGTGTCAAACACTAAACAATACAAGATAATTGACTGTGGGTTTTAACAGTACTGAGAAAACACTTTCAACATACATGCCTGTCAATATTAGGCTTCAAAACAACAGGAGCGCCAGAGAGTAATCTCTAGTCCCAGCCATTGAAAGCCAGGCAAACCAAGATAGGCCATGGAATTTCTAAGCTAGATATGGTTTCTTTAACCTTCACCTTAGTTCTTCTCTTACTATATATTTTTTCATCCACATACACATACCGACTTACGGATAAAAAAGTTCCCTGACAAGGGGACTTATTTTTCCAGGTCACCAATGAAGCCCATCGACCTAGCCATTGAAATTCTAATTTTTGTGTGAAGTCTTTCCACGACTTCATCATGTTTTGTTTTTTTTTTTTTGTTTTCCAATCTTATCTCTTCACAAGTTTCACACCCCTGATGGGTTTTTTTTTGTGTAGAAAGACCAATGTCAATAAACTCACCGGTTAGAGGATGGGTTATGTTAGCCTTTGAAAATCCAAAAGGATAATTGTTTTGTTTAAAGACTAAACCGAGAATTAAGATTTTGTTTGTTTGCTAAAATAGTTACTTTTTTTTAGATATTGAATTTCTAAAAAGTAAATTGTTTTTTTGATACAGTGTCATGCAAAATAAAATGAAAAATATATTTTAGTATTTGGCTATGCCATGAAAAATCTAATTATATATTTAATATAAATATTTTAAATATAATATTATAGACATAAAATTTTTCTTGGTGTTTGAAGAGCATTGAAAATAAATTTCTTCTCCATGGTATCCTAATTTTATAAAACAATTTATATGATTTAAAATGCATGATTTTTGTATATGATAAGTTTTGTATTCCAATGTATTTTCTAGAAATATTATCTAAATTAAAGTATTATATCCGCTAATATATCATATTAATATAATTTTATATTGTATATTAATATATCATTGTTATATATATATATATATATATACCTAAAATCCAAAATGGTACAATACTTCATTTTATATATATATTTTGGATTTTAGGTCTTTCATAGAAATTGTTTTTTTAAAAAAAATACTTTTCTCTATCTAAAACTCATATATTTCAATGACCACAAAGTGAATTTCGTTGACTAGGTTTCTATAATATAGTTATTCATGAAAATTGTTTTTCAATTTTTTATACTTTAAAAAATACTTTTCTGTTTAAAGCTTCTAGTTATCATTGACCACAAAGTGAATTTCATTGATTAAATTTTTACAATGTATCAATATATAAAAACATAAAATAAATACATACTTTTATAAAACAAAAAATATTTTTCAACAAACAAACAAGTAAGTTCTAGAACAAATTACAATTATAATTGACACTCAATTCTAATTGTAAGATTAGTTTTTTCCAATATCATGTGTACCAAGTACAATACTTTTTCATTGAAAAGCTATATTTCAAGGATTTTTTGAGAAGGACGAAATTACATATAATTTTGAGAAGGTAATGGCACCCAAATTACAATAGTAGCTCTATTTCAAGGATTTTTTTTTTTTCATTCTAAATATGCATTTTTGCCCTCAAAAAGCATACTTTTGTATTCTAAAACACTTTCTTATTGCTCCATCGATCTTATTCTATATCCATCTATCTATTTTTACTGTAAGCCCCTCTAACTATAAGATGAGCTCAACCACTGGTTTAAAAGAAATATCTGGTGCCAAGTGCGAGAATTAGAAAACGACAGAAAGTGTTCGATGAAATTATAGGAGAATAGTATATTTTTTATGGTTTCTTTTTGGGAACGGAACCTGTGTTTATAATTCTAAGCTCATGCCCTGCCTGCCTCGTGCAATGAAACCTTTTTTGACCTTGCCTGAGTCGTCTTCTATAACTCAACTTGATGATGAGAAAAGCATATGATATTGCACCTCATCGTGCAGCCTCTTGAATTCCGCAGCCCTAACTGGACCATATTACGGTGTTATCTGATACAGTGGAAAGTCGTGGAAAAATATTACAATTTCAGAGATATACTCTTTATTTTTCTGCCCTTTTCATCATTGAAGGGCATAAGGTTTCTGAGCTGCCTTGCCTCCTAAGATTTCAAACACAATTATATGTAAAAGTTCACTATAAAAAAAGAAATTACTTAATTAACCAAATAATTTCTTTATGTGCTTGCATTAAAAATAAAAGTAATCACAGAACCAAACAATCACCAGTGATGCCTAACGCTCCCAGGTATCTCTCTTTTGCAGCCCTCCTGTAGCTCTCTTGTGCACCAAGGACAGTCCAAAAATGTTTCGACTGCCAACTTGGAAGTCAATGGTCAACTTTGATTTCTTTCTTAATTACAATCCTTAATATATATATTGCTTTTGTCTGTGTCAAAACAAGTAAGGGTCCCTTTATTTACAAGACATGGCACATAGCATCGACCTTCCTCTCTCTTTCATTTCCTACAAAATGATGGAACAATCTATGGGTTGAGCCACCAGTTAAATCCCCTTCTCCTCGTTAAAGACTCCTCTCTTCACGTTTTCAAAAAAATAAATAAAAATAAATGGTTGCCCGTCTATCTCTCTATCAACACCACCCCATTATCACAACCGTCTTCTCTGTCCTAATAATCCTTGTATCAACCTCCTATGGTGATGATGATAAGGATTACACAGATTGCGAAAAGCCCTTTAGTTGTGGACTCTTGCCGGAACTTTCTTACCCTTTTTGGGGAGGTGATCGACCTGAAGTTTGTGGACACAAGGCGTTCCAGCTCAGGTGTGAAGAAGGTCAGCTCCCTATAATAGCCAGCGACACGCTTGAATTCCGCTTATTGAATCTAAAGCAATCTTCCAGGTGGATGGCTCTTCAGCTAGTGAATTTCGAGGAGTACATTTGTCCTACTCAAATAAGAACCAATTCAAGCAGTGGCAGCGACATCCATATCTTCGGTTATGACCTGAGCCTTCAAAACCTCAACTTACTCTACAATTGCTCTATATCTAGCTCGGAAGTATTGTCTAAAAACACAATTTCGTTTTGTAATGGATATACTGGGAGCTCATTCTATGGAAATTATGATATCTTGGTAAACAGCAGTGGGCTAGACGTAATGCAATGTAGCATGAGGATTAGAATTCCCATTGCTAAGTCTTTTGGTGAGCTACTTGTGGGTGATAGAGCAGAATTGGAGGAGGTTTTAGGAGAAGGGTTCAATGTGTCGTACGAGTATGATCAAGGTCCTTCAATTTGCGAGGGATGTATGGCTTCAAGAGGAATATGTGGAACTAACATGACCCATCCGGATAAAGAGTTCATGTGCCTTTGCCGTGACCAACCTTATGCTTTTGTGTGTCAAGGTAAGCTCGGCATGCCTCGCTGATCTCTCTTGTTAATTATTAGTACCTATTCTATCTATTGTGTTTCATGTTATTTGCCAGGGAAATGAAGTTGGTGGGGGGAAATTAGGGTTGATAATTAGGAACAAAAGTACTTGGGGGCTCTGTTCTTAATCAAAATTTTATAAGGACGTTGACCAGTTGCTGGAAGGTTCTCAAAAATTTTTTTTTGACATAATATAAAAAATATAATATAAACTTGAATAGTAAAATTATATGTAATTTTTGTAACTAATTATATATTGATAATTCTAATAAGAAAATTAAATTATATTAAAATCTGATAAAATGAGTTAACAATATCATAATCAATTAGTGATCTAAATAAAACGAGAGAGATAGATATTATAAATTAATAAATTAATGACATGGAGAAATAAAAAGTCTCAGAATAAATTAATGACTCACTGAAAGTTAGGAAGCACATATAAACCTAGTAACAACCTAGTTGTTCCTATCACAATAAGTCTTGACATACCTTTTTAGGTTGCAAGATAATGAGTTTAAATTAGTAATTAAGTAACATAAATTTAATAATGAAATAAACCCCTAAACAATATCTAATGCACTATAAAAAATTCAAATTAAAAATAATTATTTAAAATTAAATAAATAAATAAAATTAAATAATAAAAAAATCTTCATCTTAAATGTAACAGTCCATGTACGAGTTTTTGCCGTGATGGGCCTCGTCTCAAATCTTGTGAAGCTGGTAACTCTTCATCAAATATTCTTTATGATTAATGGTGTTGGTTTCTTTCAGCATCATGCGTTCTTTATTTGATTACTCATTTTTCTCTGTTGCTGCAATA
>Ga0307509_10006452_pt1 | contig 15791 bp, 18 predicted proteins | sample 10_EM_MG_FD_202245 | JGI IMG/M metagenome (GOLD analysis project Ga0307509, IMG submission 202245) | Populus trichocarpa ectomycorrhiza microbial communities from riparian zone in the Pacific Northwest, United States - 10_EM | ecosystem: Host-associated > Plants > Roots > Unclassified | place...
TGCCGCTCCCGGAAGGGCCCATTATGACGTTCAATCTACCAGGCTCAAAGCGAGTGCTAACACCCTTCAATATCTGGAAATCCAACCCTTTCTTCCCAATGATCTTAATGCCTGGTTTCTCGATTTTCAGTCGAATGTTATCAAGAACAACTTCTACGCCCCGAGTGTCCCCGGCCCCATCCCTAGCAACTACCATCTTCTCCTTTCCGACACTTGTGTCCTTCTCATCTTGCGGTCTTGCACTGGAAACCCTAATATCCACCGGCTTAAACTTGAAAAACAATCCAGCAACGAGGTAGTAGAGGAGCGCCCAGCCAACATTTATCACCACTGGCACCTTGACCCAGTCTCTCGGGAAATCCAAGGACTCGAGGACAAAGTTTCCGACATACTCCAAACACCCGGGGTTTTGAGGGGAGGCATCCGGGAGCGGGCAAGCAAAGAACTTGTTCGTGAATTCGTTTGACGTAAGCGCGCCAAATGAATACCAGTTGTAGGAGATGTACTTTGTCCACCTAACGTACACAGGGATAGTTGCAGTCTGAACAAAGTACCCACATGCCATGCTCTGCAAGGTGAACCAAAGATTAGCAACGAGCGTTGCCTGCGAAAAGTCCCTGGTAACTCCAACACAAACAGTCGCGAACGTAACAGCCAGATATTGCGCAATCAATAGGACCACAAAGAAGGTGAAGAATTGGCCGGCATCTGAATCAAACCCACACATGAAATAAAAGATCACCGAGAAGAAAAAGGGTACCAAGATATCTTCCGGAAGCCTAGAAATTCGGCGACTCGTGAGGAAACTGAGTACGCCCACAACCCCTTCACCCCGCTCACGATCAAAAAGCTTAACATCGATTTCGGAGAGACGATAGGTTTCGAAGAGAAGAATAAGGTAGCTCTGAAGAGATGCAGCAATATAGAGAGCCCCCTGGCGAGACCTGATGGCGGAAAGCGAGCGGCCAAGTTGATAAAATATCCACCCTGCCACAATGCCCATGACGATTGCTTCTCCGAGGGTTCCCGCAATGCCTAAGGGATCACGATAGGAAGTCTTGAGAGAACGCCGCGTAAGAACCGATATCTGCCTGGAAAGGGAAGGTGCGATTATAATGACAGATGTAGCAGTATTACCAACCAACTCGCCCCCCCTATCCTTGTACTTCTCGACGGTAGCAGCATCCTGGCTACTCAATACATCGCTCTCTCTCTCCCGCCAGCTATCAACCAGGCCCCTAACCCGGAGAATGCTAGCCTCCTCCGCCTCTGGTGTTCTGTAGTCTAGAGCAGATAAATCGATGAGGAAATCGGCGGGATTAACATGTTCGGGAAAGGGGTAACCAAGGGAAGCAAAATAAGAATGCACATGATCTCTTTTTCCACTATAGACAGGCTTCCCCTTCGTCAGTAGCGTAATTCTATCAAACAGGCCCCATATCTCTGAGCGAGGTTGGTGTATGGTAGTGATGACAGTCCTCCCCTTTCTCGCAAGATTCTTCAGCGTACGAACTACTTGGTAGGCACTTGTAGCATCTAGACCGGTAGTAGGCTCATCGAGAAACAACACGCTGGGGTTGGAAAGTAATTGTACACCAATGGAAACTCGTCGTTTTTCTCCTCCCGAGCACCCCTTATGTTCGTTATCCCCTATCCTAGTATTTGCACAGTCTTTCAATCCCAGTTGTAGAATCACCTCCTCCACGATTTTGGTACGCTCCTGTTGAGTGAAGTTTTCTGGAAGACGAAGCTCAGCCGAATACATCAGAGTCTCGCGGACAGTTAAAGTTGGGAGTAAAACGTCTTGCTGCATAACGTAGGCATATCGGGGATTTGAATTGTTGAATGTAGTCGCACCAGTAATGTGTAAATTGCTGCCGGTCATACGGCTCGACATAACATTCAACATTGAGGTCTAAACAGGAGACCGGTTAATAAAGCAAAGCCATGGCAAAGTTCAAATAAAAATTAATTATACCATACCTTACCACTTCCACTACCTCCGATAATGGCGACAAGTTCCCCTGCGGGCATATCCGCGGATACATTATCGAGGATCTTGATTTCCTCTACTCTTCCAGTTTCCTCGTCATTAGTATCCTTTTTGGACAAGAACCCCCCCATCCAGCTCATGGATTTGTGCTGGCTAACAGCAATTGTCAAGTCCCGGACGGCCACATCGACCGCATGAACTTCATGAAAAGAAATGTGAGTTTCATTCTCCTGCTCCGATGCTACTTCCGTATCAGAAACCCCATTCCTTGCACTTAGTTTATCCTCAAGAGTGCCGATGATGAGATCAGAATCCTGACTCTCCGCTTTCTCTCCCACTTCTTTCCCCAGGTCGAGTCTTTCGGGATCAGGCATCATGGTCACTATCAAGAAACTCCTCTGGGTCCTGAAATGGAGTACTTGTTCAAGTCTTTCCACTTCTCGGGCAATATCAGATATACTGTAACTACCCGCGAAACCACGGGAGGGCAGTTTCGATGATTGGGAATGGCCTAATTGTCGTAGATAGGATAGGTCATAGAGAAAGAAAAACAGGTAAAGAAGCTCAGGCACGCAAGCAGAACGGAGAATGCGGGCAACAGCGCAAAAAAATATTAGATGCAAGGATGTGATGAGCGTATACACAAATAAAGCCTCTTCTTCCTCCTCCTCCACACCTATTCTCCTTTCTCCTCTTTCCTTCCTTCACTCTACTGACGCCCCCTCGCTCGATCCCTCCAACAAAGCTAGGTCGGAGATTCGCTACAAGTGGTAACTCCATTCCCCAAAAGAGGAAGACTGATCTCGGCTGGGTCACCAGCATCGAACGGAGAGTGCAACATATTTCCCCGCATGATCCCAGTTGCACGATCGATTAGGCAACAACTAGGATACGAGAGGATAGGGGAGAAAAAAATATGAGCGAAGGGTTAGAGCACGAACCCCCCACAGGGTTTCCGGCTACCGCGGGTTCCTGTTTTGTAGTCTGACCAACTCCATCCTCTCTTTTCCCACTTTCCTCCCTTTTCCCTTCCCAACCCCTGTTCGGAGAGCGCACGCACTGGGTTTGCGTACGAGTACAAGGTGGGCCCAGCGCAGTGCCGGTACGCGCCGTGTCCCTGTAAAATGGACAGCTGAACCCAACCCAAACAGGGCAAACGAAGTGAATCCGGGCGAAAGCGTAGGTAGAAAAGCTATCCTCAGACAAAGCACAAAGGCAAATTGAGAGAAAGTTGCTGCGGCTGAATTGGTCGGCTCCCTCATGGGCGTGATCACCGGTACCTAGAGTTCCGAAGCCCTAGGTCCCCCGTTCCTAGTGGCTGGCGAAAGCCGAAGGCGACAACAGTTAGGGCAGGACCACCTCTGGCTGACTCCGAGCAAACCATCCTTCGAATGAGTGAAAAGCTAGGAACGAGAAGCGAAAAATGAGCGGGGGAGGACAAGCAGAACGTGAGGAACGAGAAAGCATGAAGGGGATGGGGGGAAGGAAGGAAATAAATACCCTTTGATATTTTCACGAGGTGGTTATGTTCCGCGGCATTTGCCGTTCGTCCGGAATTTGCCGCATTGGGAGATCTGTTCTGACTCGCACGACCCCGGCTCTCTCGTTACTTCCTTTGGGCAAGCCATCCCCACTCCTGTGCTGAGAGTCGACAATCGAGACGGACAAACGTAGCATTGGTCGAATTTAATCTACCAGTACCGTAATCGTACTCGGGCACATCATCATACCGGGTGCTTCCCCGCCCTCGATGAAGACCCGCATGCTATGTACCACCCGGTGGAGTGGAGACAAAACCCACCAGCAGAACAATACCAGTACTCGAGTACCGTACCGGTAGATGGTCGGGAAAGTGCCCGACCATCCACCCAACACCGCTCCGGATCTGCAAGATATACCCTGATCTTACTGCGGTGCCGGTACCAGCCAATCTATAATAAAAGCCTCCAAACCCGGATCTACAACCATTGGCACGACCGGGGATTTAAAGTGTGGCAACAAAGCCAGGAAATAGGATTCTATAACAGGCAAAAAACAGTCGCAATGTCCGTACATTCTCATTGACCTTTCTGACAAGCTGAAGCAGTGCCGGATCTGTTCCCGATACTGAGCAACAAAAGCTAGAACCACCACCACAGTCGGGACACACACCAGCCGACACTCACGCAGGCCACTCGCCGTAAGCAATGGGTTCCAGAAGCGCTGGCTTGTCCAGTGCCCTGTCTAAACTCGAACCGCAATTCTTGTCCAAGCAGTTATCCACTACGCTGCAAGACTATCCTTCCTTAATTTAATTCTCACTTCTCTGAACGTCATGCCGTCCGAAACCAGCGATACCAATATATATCTCCCTTTTCATTAGAATCATACTCCAATATTCTAGCACTAACAGCTCTCCCACTAGTACTCATGACCCCAGAAATATACCAATTGGTCATATATTCTTTTGGAACTACAGAATATCATGCCCGCCTGCCAGTACCTACTAGCTTCAGTGTGCCCCATTCTTGCTCAACATTCACTTCAAAGCTCGTGAGCGAGCATAAGGCCTTCCCCTCGTTTAAACCATACAGCAGTCCCCTCACCTATATTTCCCACTTCATCGTACTGATGCAAGTATTATAACAAGTTACACGTTACTTCACATCTCATACCAAGGCCCGATACCCGCAATATTGATACCAAAGCAAACACCGACTAAACACGCAACCATAATCTACTCAGAGAAACACCAGAATCAACAGGACAAACTCCAATCATAGTCTCTTTATAACCCATCTCACAAACTACTACCCCCACCCATTTACTAAACGGCCCGAGACGAGTGTTGCTGACATGATGCGACTTGGACGCCGGTGTCATATACTTTTATAGTAGAGCACCACACACCGGTAGTGCTGCGCAGCGCTGACACGATATCAGAGATAATCCACTACAGTATCTGGAATCCCAGTTCGCAGGGCTAACCCCGGGTTTTGAAGGGAGGGTAGTACCGGTATTCCGCTCAGTGCCAAAACACCAGCCCTATCAAGGCGAGATCGAAATATGGTATCTTTGCCTGCGCTAGAGTCCTTGACATTTCAGAATCCTTAGTTGGCCGCCATCAGCCCAATCCAATCCGCAAAACTAGCAGCAGATTGCTGATACAGACCGCACTGCGCTGATCGATTGACATATATGCTCACTCCAGCAAGCGCAATCGCATCACGATAGCATCGGAGGACCAAATTCAATAAAAACATCCAATGAGCCAGCCAACGACCCCCAGAGAAGGCAAAAACCAAAGTTCCCCACTGCGCGATTACGGTACTGTACCGGTATTGTATACGGTAGTGATCTTCTTGCTCCTGCGCTGCACACGAAACTCTTAGTTGTAAGGTGTATATATGAGAACGCCTCCTACCCCAGAGAACTTTGTACCCCCAGCATCGTGCCGATGCCCTACTAGTAAAATCCCAAATAATCGAGCCATGTGCCCTGTCACTGATTCAAGTTGCCTCCTTTGGTAAGGTCTTGTATTTTTTTTTTTTTTGTTTCTTTGGTTTCTCCTCAGTTGGGGGCTGAGCGGCTCGCCCTTTGTTGGCGTTTTCACCCCCTTTTCCGGGAGGAGAGGAGAGGGAAATTTTAGACTATCTTGGACAGAATTCGATCGTTTGGGATTCTATGATACAGTGATACAGTGCCCGAGCACAACATGATCGTAAGTTCGGTCTCTGACTCCAAAACTCCCTTCTGTTTCCCTGTCTCACTACTATGTGTGCTACACGTACATTTGAAGTGGGCAGCTAAATAATCTCCATCCTTGAGGATGTTCAACTCAGAAAAGCCTATGACAAAAATGATGTTCAGACCCATTATTTCAAGCAAGATCACCACTAAAGAAGAAAAAGAACCTACGGTAGACGAATCTACTCGTAGAGAGTTCAGGGGTAAGAGCGGGGGCGGAGAAGCTGGCAGCCATGATATTATATCCAGAAACGAGATGAGAAGCACTGCGATACCGGTAGTAGATTTCCAAATAGTATTCAGTTCAAACACCCCGCGAGTTCTCAGGTATTAATACATGTATAAAAAAGTGTCCCCAAACCTAACTTTCAGCACAACTAATTTTTGATCGCCAAAGCCCCGTACCATACGTACTCCATCATAGAGAACAGCCCTGTGGACTTTAAACGTCAGCCAACAGTCTAGCCTATATGAATTCGACCATGTTTCAGTGCGGTTTCCGGAGGCGATGTTTGAACCAGAGCACCCAAAAACAGACATTTCCTACCTTTGCTAGACGTGTTACCGGTTACGCTGCCTACCGGCAGTCTGTCTACTGGTGGCAGCGGACGCAACCGATACGAGTAGCACGCCCCCCTCTTTCCCACACCCATCACTTCTCACTCAGCAACAAGTTACTTGTAAGTTCACCCACCTCTCATCACCATAACCTACGGTCCGCGAATAGTAACCAAACATAAGCTCGACCAAATCTCCCTACTCACGCCTTACTTACTCGAGTACTTACACCCCTGCAGTAACCCACCACGGTCCACAGTAGCTTTTCGCCGCACAACTAATAACTAATCGTGCTTTTCAGTCGACACTCACACACACCACAACTCCCCTGTGCTCGTTCAGTTAACCCACAGGGTGCGTAAGAAGCTTAAGTTTAATTGCAAGAAGCACGGTAAATCAAACGAACCAAAGAAGTGTGGATAAATACGGTACGGTAGGAAGGGACACGAGGTGAGCGAGATTACATATCATCTCCCAAGCAAGCCAACCAAAACCGAGATTGAACGAGGTGCGGGTGCTCGTTCCCCGGCCGGAAGACAGCCTAAAACAGGGGGAGGGGGCAATCGGATACGCAAAAATATTTTTTACTCGAGCAACCATACGAGTGAGTCCATCTCTCCAGCCCCTGTTTTCGGGTGCTGATGGCCGGGTACCGTACGGGGATGGAGGAGCGGGCATGGATGCGAAGGGTTGGATGTGGCACATACAAGTACAAACTTCGAGTCACATACCAAAGTAAGCAAGTGTGACAAGCAAAGAAAAAAAAAAGGGAGAAAAAAAGGCTTAATCCAATTGATCTGTTCCTCCCTCCGAGTCATGCGAAAGTGAAATAGAAGCCAAAGAAGGAAATTCACGGTATAAAAATTTCCAAACACCATAATGCGGACATAGAGAGATGAGAGGGAAGATACATCAGGATGAAGAAGATGGATGAATAAGGGTTTTTATGTGAATTATCGTAGTGTAGTATAATGTGTGCGTGTGTGTGCACTAGTCTCCTGCTGTGGTTCTTCTACTGTGTCTGCCTGCAACGAAGCGGAAGATGGGTGTTTGGGAGGGAGAGGGTTCGTTTCGAGAAAAGAAAAGAAAAAAAATGAGGGCAGAAATGGTAAAAAAGTGAGAAAAGGCGAAGGGAAGCACCAGAAAAGGCTTAGAAAACAAAAGGAAGTAATATATGATTACGAGTAGTAATGGTAGATAATAAGAAAGAAACCTTTCCCCCTCCTCCAGTTTTTCACTCTCAACCTTGCGGATGAACGAGCACTTCCGCACCACCACTCCTATGCCAGACAGCAAGGAGTGTCCCACATTGTCCGCAGCGATGTTGAACATCCTTCAGACTCGTCATCAGGTAGGGAATACACCCCAAGCAGGCCACCAGACAAGCTACGATTGCCCAAAGACTGGAAGACGACAAGCAAACCCATTAGCAAACCCTTCAAACAACCCCCGCAAGCAACAAGAATGCACGAGTATAATGGGAAGAAGAGAAGCACTCACTGAACAGTAGACCCAACCTCATAAGAAACAGCCGTCAACTTTCGCTGTCCACAAATCGGGCAATCTACGGGTGCGGAAGCTCTCGATAGCGCTGGAATCGGTGTTGCCTGCAAAAACTGTGCCCCGCCTCCAATGGGCTGCTGCATCGGGATCGCCTGTTGTTGCGGGTACTGGTGCGGTGCCGCGGCATAGTATTGTTGTTGTTGCTTCTGCTGCTCGTTCTGGTAGTATGGCGGTGTGCCCGCGACCCCGTCTTGGGCTGGGTATTGCTGTTGCCCAACGCCTGGGTGTTGGTAAGTTGCGGGCGCCGCATGCGGGTCGTAGACTGGCACTGGGGTCTGGGTTGTTTGGTATGACATTGCTGCTATTGTGAAATTTTTAACCCGGATTTCGCGATTATTCGAGGGCCAGGTCTTGTGGTGGTTTGGTTATTCGACGGAAAGGAAGGAGAGGAGGAGTGAGAGGGAAGGAAGGAAGGAAGGAAGCGCGGTAGCAGGACAATTGTATTCTTTATTTCATTTTTTCCCCATCCGTCGGGATGAGGCTTTCTTTATACGCGGGGGCTTTGGCCCCAAAGGAGGTGCGGTGGTACAATGGCGTACTGCGGCCACTGTGCGAAAACTCGTTGCACAGGCTAGGCTATTTTGGCGGCGCAAAAGTGTCACAAAATCCAGGACATGATTGGTGTGTGGGGGGAGAGTTTGTTGGCGAGTGCATGGGGCTGGGTTGGTCGTTCCCGTGAAGATGGTCAGAAGTGCGGGAGGGTGATTTTTTTAATTTTTTTTTGAATCCCCCTTCCGACAGAGAATTCCTTCGTTGTTCTGGATTTGGAGAAGCCTGCGATACGGTATGGAAGCTATCTTGCGTGAGAACTGTAAATTTTGTAGTTGGGTAGATATTCAATCCGTTCAATGAGGCGGTGTACCCTACTGGAACTTAAACTTCTCTTCTGCGGTGTCACATGGAATGGATGTATGGACCCAGGCAACCAAAACCTGCCCTGCTGCCAACTCGATCAAAAATTTCTAAAATAGGAGTTGGAGTCTTCTTGAAAAAGTGTGATATGATTTCCTCTGGCGAAATTACCTGAATGGCAAATTAGAACTGGTCTCTGGCTTTCACTTTCGCATAAGGTCATACGGGAGGCTGCTGTGGTGGTGGTTGGAATTAGATTAAGATATACCAGGATGCTCTGCATCTTCATCAATCAGACTACTGCGGCATAATTCCAGTCACCGATTTCGAACATTACAGTAATAAAATAAGGATAAAAGCCCTTAGAGGGTTGAAAAGCAATTCTCTGTGAAGTTGCGAGAGTAATTATTTTTAAGGTTTTTTCTCGAATGCTAATAATTCAGCTCAGCACACCCAGATTTTCCCAGAACCCTGGGTGGAGGACAGGTTTTGGTTGACCGGCAGCATGCCTGGGGGTGCTCTGGAACACGCGAATCGCAACCTTCCCAAGCACCGCCAATTAGCGACTAAGTTTACGATAACGTGTATGGTAAAGCCCGAAAGCATAGCCCGAACCAGATCTCCACCATCCGATAAATTATGGTACAAAAAGAGGTTATAAAAACATCGCTTCAACGGCATTTCCCCCGGATAGCAATCGGTGAATGTTATGTGCTACCGGGGAAGAGCGGAAGGGCAAAGTCCTGGGCTCGGGAGGCAACCTTTTCCTTCCTCAAAGGTCCCCTTCACAAGTGAGGCTGAAAGCCCCCCCGAGGCAGACCAAACTCCTCTCGCTCCACCCATCTCAGTTCGAGTGACACTACAAAACGTTTGGCCAGTACCGGTACCGTACGAGGAATAGGCACAGAATTCTCACTGCACACCACCTAAATCAATATGCCCTCGCACTCGAGCCGCCGGATTGAGTTGCGTTCTTCTCGGGATGTCGCCACCTAGAGAAGCCCTGCTCCAATCCTGCGACGAAAGGGCGCGCATAGCCCACGCCTAGTCGCCCATCCTTGAGCCACAACCCCTCCTCTCCCATGCCCCCTCGCCGGTGCTCTTCCAAAAGGGTTGACCTTCTCTAAACTCCAATGGCGTCTGGCGCCATGCTATGTATGGGGATCAAATACTGTGCCGGCATTCCTGTCACGAGTAGATCCCACGAACATAGTTGCTGCACAGATAACAGAGCTTGCGAAAAGGCTCTTGATGAGAAGCAACGCAGTTATAGACCAACCAGATTTCTAGGGTATAAGTTAGCACTGTACCAATACAAAATCGTAAAAGTCCCTGTTGAGGGTTTCCTGGGGGATCTCTTGCTTGGGGCGCTGCAAGTTTGCAGGTCTATTCTCGGTTACTGCGACCATGAAGCACATTGCCTGAGAATGATAAGGATCAGGGAAAACCAGATACCGGTAGTCGACCAATCAAGGACCAAACCCCGCAAGCCATGCTTGGCTTCTAGAGTGTGGGAATCGGGACCGCAGACCTCCGATGGATGCGTTTCTCGAGAGGCCATGGTGCAGGTATTGGCGCAGTGGGGCAGCGGTCTGCTGATGTTTCCTCGAAACTCGAAAGACTTGGCGTATTCTTCCTGCTCCTCCCACCAATTCTGTCTGGAGTTGAATCGTCTCTCCCCGGGCCCTACTGCCATAGGTTTAAGACCCCCAGACACGAATATCGAGTTATGAACTTATGAGGATAACACCCCCCTTATCCTTCCTAAGCGCCGTGCTGTGCTAGAGTAGCCGTATGGTATCATACTACGGTATACCGACACCACACAAGTTGGCAGATATGCTGCTAGTATCATATGCCGGGGCCCCGATGTGTCGTTTGTATTAGTTCAATCCCTTAACCCGGTGCAGCTTCGGACAGATGCCTTGCTCTGCCACAATACTGCCAAGATACCTTCTACTTGTAGACTCGAGGAGAGGCTCGGGCACCATGCCGGCGCCGATCTGTCTCGTAAATCTATTCTTGATGAATTGAAAACGGGATCGCCTGACGGTCCTGATTGGTGCACCGACCGAGCACAAGAGTGCACTTGTGCCCGCACCCCGGTCGAAATGTTTACCCAAACCTTTCGAGCTGAAAGGATTGGGGTGTGTCACGCCTTTTTCTCGAACTTGGCACTGGAAAAACTCTCTCGACCCCCGCAGGGGGCTACCGTATGTTGGAAAAAGCTTGATCTCAAATTTTTACTCCAAGTTACGTTAGTCAGTGATATTTCAATCATGGTTCGCTGATACTGTCCTGTGCTCTATGCCCTCCATGCGGGGATACCCCGATGGTCGTGTTGCCTTTATTCATAACTTCTCACTCGTGATCCGGATCCGTGTTCAATGGACTTATGAGAGCGGATGTATGGCTAAACATCTCAACGGCCCGTCAAGCATAGCACCGGCAAGATACAATAATACCCGCGAGTGCACCCGAGGAGTGAGATGCGGTAGTGGCGCCTCCGGGGTTGCTGATAGGTCTACCAATAGATGTCCGCACTGTGCCGGCACTGGTACCTATGTCTTGAATCATATGAGGCCATAGACACAAGGTTTGGAGACGAGTGGGACTTTTCAATTAGGGATAGCTCACATCTACGACACACATAAGTGCGGTGCCGATATTTCGGGTGCGGTTATACAAGATTTCTGAGGAAAACAAACGACTTGTACGGACTGCAATGAAAGACCGTGCTGCTCGTCGTGTTGACAAGAGAGCACACAAATGGAGGTTAGGGATTGGAACCCCTGCATGGTAAGAACCAGGTGGTATCGGGCAGGCAATTCTTCCTATGCATGCGACGCGCATAACTGTATTGTGTGACTCATAGGAATTAGTCACTTGGGTTAGGGTTGTGTGGAAGAGGTCTATTTAAGAGAGATCTCGGACCCACTAGTTCGAGCTCTTCATTCAACTATTCAAGAACTTTTTTACAATACTTTTAATATAGACTCTTTCTATCTTCCACTTCTGACTTATTTATAAAGACTCTGGTCCTTTTTTATAGGGTCTCACAGCTCTCCCTATTATATGATAAGTGGAGTAAGTTATGAAGAGTATCAAATAGTCTTTCGTTAAAATTAAGACAATAAGATATCTAAAAACAAATGTAAGTGAGTTATTACCTATTGTATATTAAGACCTATTTGGAAGGATTATTATAGTAACTACAAGCTGAAGCATAAGAGTTTCAAAGCTTCTTTTAGTATAGCATAAGGTCCACTTTGAGTAATATGATAATTATGGCTGAAGTCTACTGTTCAGAGCAGTATTTCTCCCTGTTACTTGGTGAATTGGAATCTGAATTTCACCCATATACTTCCACTTTCTCATAATTTCCTTAGCTTCTATAACCTTCACATGTTTGCTTCCTAGTATTGTCTTATCCCCCTTCTCTTCTTTCATTGTCTTCTTTAGCTTTCCTTCTTCCCCTGCAATTCTCCCTTCCCTGTTTTTCTAATCATTGACAAACTCTCCACTTTGCTTTAATAATTATAGGCTTGACTGTTTCTGAATGACCAGTTAATTTTTAGAAACAAGGTTTGCTTCTCAGTATAAAGACAGCAAACTATTCTTTCTTGCAGTTACCTCAAGATTTACTTTCCCATAACACCTTACATTCTCTAAAAGTTGAGTCAATTTATTTTAGCTCAATAGTGAATACCTAGTGAGATGTTATATGGTATTAACAATATATAAAGATGCAACTCCATTATATCAGAAGAGACGAAAATATGGTGCAGTTATTTCAGTGCAATCTATTTCAATTGTATCAAGTTCAAATACCAGATCTCCATAATATATTTTTAGAAGTGGTAAACCTAGAGGTTTATATCAAGCTTCTTATTTTACTACTATTACTAATAGCTATATCAGCTAAGCTAAAGCTAGCAGATGGACAACTTATTGAGATTGTTGAAACTCGGAAAATACAAGATTCTCTATATAACTAGTTATCACTTATAGTTCATTATATCTTACTCATATTAGTTATAGTACAGAGGATATTGAGGATGCAGTAAAACAAAAGAATATTGAAAAAGAGGAATTGGGCCTTCAATCTATCCTTATTGTGATTTCCAAAAAGGAATTGTTTAACAAAACCTACAATGAGGAAGTAGCTATATAGAAACCTATGTCATATATGTTTGTCAGACAATTGAAGACATATACTGTCATCTGACTAGGTAGGCTTAAGGACATAATTGCTTCCTAAAATTATACCATGCACATCACAGACCTGAGGTAATTGCAGTATTTATTACAATTTTCTAAGCAAAGCAAATCATAGCTACAACTATCAAGTAGAATGAGATTGTTGTAGAGGGGAACAAGAAGGTTTGACTAGGACACCAGGGACTGAAAGTTGTAGTTGGAAGGGGTGGGGTATAGTGCCTTATAGTTCCTGTCTTACTTGTGGTTTTGTGAGTTGGGTATCAGTTTTGTACTTTCAGATTGGTGAATAAAAATAACAGTTCAGAGTATACAATGGTGATTTTACTGTTTAGGGTATTGTTGATCCAAAAAAGAGAGAACTTATATGTATATTAGACTACTACAGGGTAGCTAACTTAGAGGAATATTGAGCTAACTAGGTTGAAGAGATTTGAGAGTAGAGAGAATTGCCATGAAGGCTCAGAAGGATTAAAGTAAGTGTAAAGTTGAAGGAGTTCTTGAATTTAGAAGATTTATAACTTGTTATATTGTTAAAGTCTGTTCTCCCTTGCTTGATGATTCCTCAACTTGCAAGAAGAGCCTCTCTATTTATACTAAAGTCTATGCTACTTTTCTTTCCTAAGAAATCATATATTTTACTATTCTTTATCTTTATTTAGGAAAGTGTGAACACTGTTTGACCTAGAGAATTGGCCTGCATGAACTCAGAGAATTTACCCGACTCCTATTTCATCTAGAGGTGTTCCCACTCTATTAGTAGGTAGTCTTCAATCTCTTTCTCCTTATTAAATACCGTTTGCATATGCACTCTGAGAGAAAATATACCAATTATTCTCATAGAATACAGATTCATCAGTTCTGATAGCCATTTTTCAAATGCAATATATATATATATGCATATGCTCTAGATATAAAGTAGAATCCTTTCTTATTGTTCTAATAGGTGAAATACTTCAAGGAATGTAGACTCTTCCGGTATTCTGAGTAGTTACTATAAATGCCTTTTAGTGCTCCTACTGCTGGAGAGTTTTATTTAGGGTTTAGATATATATTTATCCTCTTAGAGGTACATGTCTTGAACTAATTTAAGTGGAATATTCATGTGTATGTATATAATATAGGCCATTATGAAATAAATTTAGAACTAGATTCAATGAGAAGCAGGTGAGAAAAAGGCTTAGATTTTTGAAATTACAATTGGTTTGCACATTTCAGAAAGAGAATTGAACATAGTTAAAGTTTAATTCTTGCTCTGAATTGTAGAAACCAATTGTGATTCCAAGATTTCAAGACTTTTTCTTAACTACTTCTTACCTTATCTACATCTAAAGTAGTTATCCACAATACTCTGAACTGCAGCATTCTACCCACCTACTTTAACTGCTGGGAAGATCTATACACCAGTGAATAAGCTTAAGAAAATTCAAAGCCACTTGATGAACTTCATCAAGATTGTGACAAGAACACAGCTTGTAGTCATACAGCCTTTTTTAACTCTGTTTGCTTTTCAATACTGATGCTTCTCAGTCAAGAGTTGCTTTCCCTATTTTCTCTGGCAAAATTTGAGGATTGCTTTCTATCAAAATAGTCTTGTATACAAGTATTATATAACTCGTGCAGAGGGCCAGTATTCTGAAAATCAAGATTACATCGATATGTTGCAAGAAAGTCGACTATTACAAAACCTAATTTGCATACCTACTGGCAAGAGCATTTTGAAGTTTACTAAAGAAGCTAAAGTTGCCCTTTATCAGTGTGCTCTGATAACCTTTAACTAGATTTCTATATATTTTGAGATTAAGAAAGCAACAGCTTCACAAGTCTTTATAAAGATTAAAGTATGTAGTATTTGAAATTTATATAATTATATACTTTAATCAGTTTATAAATGACAAAATTTGTGTTACGCAGCTATGAATTCCTTATCTATATTAGGAAAAGGCTGCATCTCCAAGAGGAAGGATGTGTATCTGAACCTCAAAGCTTATGAAAAGTAGGAGAACCTGAAGGCATCCATGGTGACTACTCAAGTGAAAAGAGTTCATTTTCCATAAAAGATTCTACTGATTGAAATAAAAAGAGCTCTAATTTATAGATGATATATATGTGTAGATGTATTTTGTATTTGAAAGATAGCAATCAGAACTGATAATTCTGTATTCCATGAGAACTATTCGTATTTTTACTATCAGGCTGCATATGTGAACTCAAGTTCATTAGAATAAAGAGATTGAAGACTTCTTACTACTGGGGTAGGGATACGCTCAGATGAACTAGGAGTCTAGTAGATTCACTGAGGGTGAGCTGGGCAATTCAGAGAAGCAAATAGTGTTTACACTTCCCTGAACAAAAATAAAAGATAGAAAAATACATAATTTCTTGAGAAAGGAAAGTGGCACAGAATTTAGTATAAATAGAAGAGCTCTTACCAGGTGGTTGAACAATCATCAAGCAAGGGAGAAGAGACCATACTAATATATTAAAATATAAATCCGCTAAATTCGAGAACTTCTTTAACTTCTAATGTCTTAATTATTCTGACTTTGTGTCACAAATCGTGACTAAGCAAGGCAGATTTCACATGACTAGTAGTTACTAGTCATAAGGTATGTTTATGTTTCACGCTATGCAGTCAGTTGACTCATAGTTCTCACATGACTCGCACTTGCGTGTCATCGTTATGTTATGATTGGTTGATGTTTCTATGACGCACGATTGTGAGTCATAATGATGTAATGACTTTCGCGCATGACTCACTTTATGAGTCATGAGTTTCACGCAGGTGACGCGCTTTGCGCACCTGACATGTTTTATGTTTTATGATTGGTTTATGGCATGTTGCGCAGTGACTCATAGGAGTCATCTGATGGATTTCGGG
>Ga0307509_10006453_pt1 | contig 15790 bp, 22 predicted proteins | sample 10_EM_MG_FD_202245 | JGI IMG/M metagenome (GOLD analysis project Ga0307509, IMG submission 202245) | Populus trichocarpa ectomycorrhiza microbial communities from riparian zone in the Pacific Northwest, United States - 10_EM | ecosystem: Host-associated > Plants > Roots > Unclassified | place...
TTTTCAAGGCACGCGGCCAATTCGAGTCTCACGGTGAATTTCGTCGCCCACTGTGTATTCAAACGCAGCGAGAGACCGCTGCGCCGTTTCCCCCCGGGAATATCCCTGACAGGCGAAAGGGAGAATTTTTTTTTTGCTGTGCCCCGACCCCCGAAACTTCCCACGGATCCGTGTCTCCGAGGGTGGGAGGCGGAACAAAGGGGAGAAAAGCTGAACCCCGAGTCATTGTGCCACAGCCGACGGTGTTCCAAAACCGCGCCCGGTCACGTCCACATCCTCGCGACGTGACGACGGCTGGCAACAATCACCCGTGTTGAACTTTGATCTCCCCACGTGGGTTCAGGGTCCCAAAAGTCATGTGACACTGAGACCCCTTGTCACTCTTTGGATAGCTCCCGGCCTGCCGACTTTTTTTCCCAATGGCGACCCCGACCGCTTCAACCTCCAATCAACCGGCCCCGAGTTCAAAACCATTGGTGGCCACCGGCGATTGGACGAAAAATCTCGTTCATCTCGCAAAGACCGCTGAACTCAAGTATGCATCGAACACGTCTGTCGAGCTAGAGAATGCAATAAATGATCTTTCCACGTAGGAAGCACGCTCTCACTCTGCAACTCCACACAGCGCATATTCTTTCTGCCCATGAATCGTTGGAACAAAAGAACAAGTCGATCCAGGATTTGAAAGAGCAGAAGAACAAGTTGAGCATCCGTTTCAATCACCTCCGTCCACGTTTTTCTCTCGAGGCAGCCGCCGCGCCGCCTCCTGGACCCCTGGAATGCTGATCTTTGTTGCTCGATCACTTATTTTTATTTATTGTGCCCAGGCTGGAAAGCGAGAGGAATAAACTGCTGAATGCATTACGAGAGGTTCGCCTCTTCTGCTCCCGCCTGCCAGCCGTACTGAGTCCCTCTAATTTGTAGGTCAACGAGGACAGAGACAAGGTCAGCCACCGACAGCCCTTTTATCCCCCCTCATTTGGTTGACCTCTCACCTCATCGGAACCCTTCCGCATTTCATCGTCGCTGCCGCCTCCGCCCTTTGCCGCCGGTCTAATCTTCCCCATTGTCCTCTCGGAATGGACACCCGCAGGCGGACATAATGGAGGCCACTTTGACTCGCGAGTTCGTACACACTCCCTCCGCCGGTAACGTACTTATTCAGCTTGACTTTCGTAGATGTTCCGACCTCCGACTCAAAATCCAAACAATCACGGACAGTGAATACGCGATTGCCAAACGTGACGTTGAGCACCTTCGCGCTGAGCTCGGTCAGCCTCCTCTTCCAAACCTCCAGGAGACGCTAGAAGAACGTAAACGAGAGTTAGTCATCTCCCATTTCCAGATTTCTCTCCCTGTACTGATCGGTGTATTGTCTCCCCCAGATTTTTGCACCAGCAACTCGCCAACAATCAGAACATTCCCAAAGCCACCACCAACAAACGCCCTCACTCTGCTATCAATGGCGGCACTACTCCGGCGGGTCCCACAAATGTCACCGAGGATACAATCGCCACCAGGGAACCCGAGGCCGCTCCACCTCCCCAGCCTGGAAAGAGGCCGAGGGGTCGCCCCAAAGGAAGCAAGACCAAGAAGAAGAATACTGACGCTCCTCCTAAGGAGGGAGAACCCACCGCACGTTGACGGCCTTTTTACGGTCATCGTCTTTCCCTTCTCTCATATTCACTCTCGTTATACCACGTCTGCATGTATTCCCTCGTTCTGTCACCATGCTCTGCCGTCTTGTAACTTCCATCAGCGTCCAGAACGCTCCCGTGTATATATAATAATAATACCATTGTGTTTCTCATGCTCGGTGATCGTGAAGGCTACGGATTCATAATTTGGTGAAGAAGAAAAAAAAAGAGACAGATTAACCCCGTCTGATGGTCCACCTCGAACGAGGGGAAGTAACGTCTGAATAATATACCGGACCAGTCGTGAAGACCGTGTTCTCTAATCGGCGAGGAGGGATGGGAATGGCGAAAATGAGATGAAAATGAAACGGGCCGTGGGTGCATCAGAGGAGGAAAGGGAAGACAAGAAGCACCGCTGATGGTATCCCTATGGCTCCGTTGGAACCGGGACCGCAGACACTGGTTGTGTTTGGGTCACCACCTCCTCACCATCTCCCGTCTTGGTCGTTGTCTCAGCTTGAGGCAGTAATAGCTTGTCGTCGCTTGTGTCTGCCGTCGGCTCATCGAGATCAACGACTACCCTGTTTGCGTTCTCATCATCTGCATATGACACCGGTCTCGTTACCTCCAATACTGAATCGCTGCTGCTTCTCTCCTGCATGCCCGGCCGGGCTTTCTTATCCCTTGACGCGACCTTGCGCCAGATTCCGATGCTCGCCAGTTTGACCATGTGACCGAGGGTAATAAGGGGGTCTTCCTCCTCGTCATCCGCCGACCGCCAGAGGTGTTTCGGCGGTCGGTCTGGGTCCTCGTTGTCGCGCATGATCTGTCTCCTCTGGGCGAGCATCTGTGAGCGGGCGGCAACGCCCAAGGTGTGGCTGTGTTTCCGTTTCTTTGGGCGTTCGATCTCGGGAAGAGGAGCGAACTTGACACTTGGCGTTCCAGGGCTCGTCGGAGATGGTGGCGAGGATGGGTCCGTAGAGGTCGGAACGCTTCTGTCGGTGAACGAGGAGGTACGGAGAATACTTGTTCCCCTACGGAGTGCAGGGGAAGACGCCGACACGTGGAGCGGACGGGGATGGTTCTTGGTGATCGGCTCATGTTGCGGAACAGGGGGCAGGGTCTCAACAGCTTTATGAAGTGACGTGGTGCTTGCATTGCGTATGGGGCCGGCGGGGATGATGCAACTCCCTTCGCGAGATGGTCTAGCCGACGATGTAGCGGACTCGGCTGTAAGCGTCGAATCCCGAGAGTTGCCCAAAAGTGTTGGGAAATCGACCCTCGTTGGCGACGACCGAAGTGATTCCGGCTCTTCTGTAAGCGTTTTCGATGGAGAATCGGGAGAACCGTTGGAGGCGGAGATGGATGGCATATCGTCTAAAGCGAGCTGCTCGAGTAACTGAGCCATTGGAGAGGGAGAAACGAGTGATGGCGGCTGGGGTTGCATCAAGCTCGCGAGGGTATAGATGATGTAGGAGGGGTGGGAGATAAAACAGCCGGAAAAACCCGCAAGGACCGCTGTAGACAATGATTAATGAACGCCAGTCAGTACACAACGCAGATAGGTGGGAGGGCACACAGACTGAAAACCACGGACCGACGGATTCGAAGGGATTGAGAGCGAATGCGGTTACGTAGGTTACGTAACTCTGATCGCTCTGCTTGTCGCCATCGCTCACGTGGGAATCCCAGTCGGACGCGACTTGCTTTGAACTTTGAACATTTGGCTCCCTCTTCTTCGGACCCGGCTGGCATCCTCCGTCCCAAAAGACCAAAGCCTCCTCCTCGATCACCGGTTCCTAGCCCGCCCACGGTTGCTCCCGATAAACCTCAGGGCCGACCGGTTACATCTCCAGCCGGTAGCCAGATAGGGCGCTCAGGCGAACCAAAATCGCCGAATGTCGACATCCAGTAGAGCTCAATCCCAGAGCTCACGATACAGCCGAAAGAGGTCCAACACCGCCCAATCCGCGTACAAGTCGAACACCAATGCGGCGCCGTCACCATTGGCCGCTCCACCCTCGATCAAAGTTGGGGAATCGAAGACCCTTGCCGCGTGGGTGCACGATCAAGAAAAGTCGGAAAAGTCGGCTGTGATCTTCAACCACAACTGGTGGCCCGGGATCAATGAGGGCGATTTGTTGAGAGTGACCCTCGGTAACTCTGATTCCGGTTTCCTCTTTTTTGTCCCGAGGGAGGACTGCAATTCGGTTAGGCCTCAGCTGCAGGTGCGTGCCTTTCTCACCTTGGAGTCAGGCGCGTGGAGCTCCCCGTGTGACGATGCCCCTGTCCTGTTCTCAAGATATCCATTCCTGGGAACATCGCCGAGGTATTCGGTATCAGGAACAACGGTGAAATTACAGTTACAAAGGTGCGCAACAGTATAAGCTCCCAGTACGCAACTCGGGGCCTAAAATCTCTATTCTAGCTCGATAAAGATTCATGCAAAGCGGACTACGTAGAGTTTGCATTCCAGGACCAATATCTCGGCCGAAATGAAATGTGGAGACTAGGACAACACCTCGTGGGGAAATGTGTCTACGTCGACCAGGAAATCTCATTCATGGGCGTCATAGCGGCCAAGGTGACGGCAATCTATGTCGGAGGTCATAGGGTGGGTCCGACGCAACTTCCTCCGTGATCCCTGATGTGCTGATATATTGGATGTGATGGGATAAGGTTACCGCAGGCTGCATGACCTGCGCCACGAAAACAATCTATCGTTCCTTGTCTGCGAAGACGACGCTCTTCATTCAAATTTGCAAAGAGTTTTGGCAGTTTGCAGATGATGGAGAACGGTATTATGAGAAAGTGGTTCATTCGTTCCTGCCGGCATTGTGTACTAAGTGGCGCGAAGCTGGAACCAACCACATCGTCACCATCGTCCTCGTGTCTAGAGTGTTCTATGACCAGTCGGAGATTGACTACGCAGCCGGTCCGCTTCGGAGAGATGACGAAGGGAGGTGGTACAAGGATTTCTATCGGGTGATAAACGACCTGGAAGTCATCTATGATTGGAAGTCGACGCTGGTCAGCCTCAAGGATTCCTTTTGGGCCTTCCAGCGGGATATTCTATTGACCCATCATTATCACCAAGCATCTTTGGGGCACTCTTCGACCTCCTCTCAGGCCCCTCCCCTCCCCCGACTCGTGGGACAGCTCTCTTATGCTCACGATGGACCAATTCTAGAGGCATTGAATATGTCTCTGAACCCCACCGAAACCCACTACGTCGACCGCTCGCTATCGCTGACCGGTGTGTCAATGATCGTCATCACCCCGGGGACAGGATACTTCCGCGTTTCGAAGCACCTCCTCCGTCTGACCACAACTCGTTTGGTCGATCAGGGATTTGCCGTAGACCTCATCACCCTCACAAAACCCCCTTTGCACCAAAGCCCGATATTCTGTTTTTGGGGTGTGGAACCAGAGTTGAAGGCGGGGGGTGGGGCGGCGGGTAGTCTGAGGAGCATGGATCCACTCTGGGGTGGAGACGATGATCCACACGAATCGCTGGGGAAGGAGAGGACGATGTTTTGGTGGGAGCCGTTCTGGATGTCGGTCTCGTTTTGGAATAAGCAAATGGACCTACCCTTCCGGGAGGACAGGTACGTGGAATAAACTGCAATCCACCCACCGCTGTGGCTCACTAGATCGAATCGAACAGGTTCGTTGCCCGCGCGAAAATGTACGAGATTCGTACCCTGGGTTTGCTCGACCACGACGTCCTGTCCAGCATCGAGATCCCGTTCTTACCCAAGTTCTATTCGGAAACTATGACGACCCCCGTGAGGGAACACTTTGGGGGTTCAACATCCAAGGAAGATGCTGACAAGTTCGACCAAGATGTGTTCACTCTCTCCAGAAACGTCAGGCCGCCTGTGGTTGCCAGGAACTCCTACGCTTCTTCGGGGAGTGGAACGATCCTGTCCTCTTCGTACCGATCAGTCGGTGGGAGGCACATACAAAGGGCCGGGTCCCTCACCATTCCCCCAATAGAGGAAAGCCCACGGCCCTCCTACGCAGATCTTCTGACCGAGGGTACCGAGCGATTATCGATGCTTTCGGCGGCGCCTCTCAGCTCCTCTCCATCCCGCTCTTCGGTACACTCGAAGGTATCCGCGCGGTCCACTTCCTCTGAATCCGCGAGCGTGTCCGGGGAGTCACGGAAGGCAGGGTCGAGATTTACGCCAGCGTGGTTATTCAATCCATTCAGGGGCGGTCTCAGCCAACCACAAACTTCGAATGTCTCTGCTTCTGCAATAACGAGTCCCATCTTGGCATCGACGCCTATCATTACGCCTTCTCCTTCCGCCCTCACGCTTACTGCCTCGGGACTCAAGACCCCCATCCCTCGTTCCCCAAAACCTGTCAATATCCACCCCCGAGCATCGCCGAGGAGTTCTGCCCTGAGCCGAACACTGGAAGAAGACAGCAACCTCCTACAACACAGGGGCTCGTTATCTCGTACCTCGCCACTTAACACCCCTCCTCGTATGGAAGCGACGACCACGATCATGCGAAGAACGGGAAGTGCACAACGCGACTCTTGTGTTCCATTCCCATCCTCGCTTCCCACCCGAACCAACCCATCATTCCCACGAGAGTATGTTCCGTACCCTCAGTCCTCCCTGGCCAGGAGGTGGCAGCATGGCTACCCCGAACCGTTGTCCCGGATGGAGATCAAATGGAAATCGATGGTCACCCCCGCTTGTTTGCCCCTGACGATCGAACACTTCCCGACGAAATCGGAATTGGAGACTTCGTACGACATATTTTCGTATGACTTCGTGGTGGACCCGCCAGAGATGCGGTCGTTCTTGGTGAAGCCCCCTGTGATCCCGGAAGGTACGAGCAGGGGTGGGGCGAGGAGGGCTTGGGCTGCGTCTATCATGCGGGAGATGGTCGCCCTGCGGCTTGCCCAAGGGTTCCAGTTCATTCTCAAACCTTCCACTCCCAACCCCACCAAACCCGCTCCAACCCTTACAAGGTTCCCTCGCCGCCCGTCTGTATTCATCCCCGAAGAGGAGTTGAGCCCTCAGGCTGTAGGAGCCGCGGATGTCCTGAACAACCCGAACGACTCGGTGTATTTGAGCATGAGCAACGAAATCCACCAGATCTCGTATACGGGGGAGGCGATTAGGGTGAGGAGATATGTGAGAAGGATGGCAGCGAGCACCCCGATCGAGTATCAATGTCTGATTTGGCCGAAGTTGGGAGAGGGGTACACTGAGTTGAAGACGTCGTTTGTGTCCCATGGGTTGGAGAATTACGGTTGGAACAGGTTGGGGATTTCCAGTTAATCGTTGTTCAAACGAATACTGAACGCCACCCCAGACTCGACATGCTTATCGCGGGTTACGAAAATCAACTACACGAATCTCTCAGGTATTGGCGAACGAGGTTCATCGTGATACCCTCTGCGGACTCCCCCGTCACGAATATCGGACCCAATGGCGAAAGGCTAGATGACGAAGAGATTCGTCTCGTTGGGATGGACAAGCTTGCCGAGCTCTTCTCCCGCGTCAGGTGGCAGGCCCCGGATGGGAGTCTCGGAACCGGTGCTCAGGCTCAACACGTCATCAGGTTCCTACCGACGGATCTTGGTCCAGCAACGTGCGTCCTCGACGAAGCGCTTATGAATCGTCTGGATGAGATCCACGCCTTGGGGCCGTTGAGGAAGAACATGAGGAGCGAGAAGGAGATTTCTCAGATGAGCTTGGGCGCGATTGCGAAAGCGATGAGAGAGGATCCTATTAGCCTGCCGATAAAGGACTACAGGTGGCATGGAAAGGTCTACGCGGACTCCTTTACCGGGTCAGATTTCGTGAATTGGCTGGTCAAGGAGTTCCGAGACGTTTCGTCGAAGGAGCAGGCGGTTGAGGTTGGAGGGAAGTTGCAAGCACAAGGCTTGTTTGACCATGCGAGGACGTACGGATTCCTCGATGGGTGAGGGTATTCATCTGTTCTTATCGGCCATCGCGACTCATTGGTGGGACAGGCATTATTTCTACCAGTTGAGGCCCGAGTATTTCGCCCCCTTGACTCCTCGAGGATGGTTCAGAAGCACGAGATACCCTCCGTCGTTTGGGGTGGGAGAGGGGTCCGGGTTTTATCCGGGTAACAGTCGGTCCTCCCGTCGTGCGAGGAAGCGTCTTATCCTGAGTCAAAGCCTGGTCATTGACATCGATGGAAACAAGGTATGTCCCTGAGTGATCGGTCTCTTTCTGACCGCTGAGGTGACATCGCAGAAGAGCGATCAGGCCGAAACCGTTATCCTGCACCACGATATCATTCACAACCCCGCCACCTGCTTCCACTTCGAGCTGCAGTGGATTGGAACGACCGCTCGCTGCATCGAGGACCAACTCAAACAGTGGGGCAGGACGATCGAAAGATACGGTCTGAAACTCGTCGAGGCGTACGTCGACCAGATATGCGACATTCGAGAACAGAACCCGCTCCAGTCGTGCTATCCCGTCAGGCTCTCCGTCCCTCCTCCCATCGTGCATGACTTGGACAAGAGGGTGCCAGAAGGCACGCAGACGCGCGACTACTTTGAGAGTGCACTGCTGCGGAAGTTTGGGTTCGTGTTGGATATCGAGGCTGTGAGCACCTACCCGGAGCAAATCGACCCGATTTACTCGTACAGAAGAACACCGTTCAAGTATTCGCAGTGGGTCCATCGATCCGGCGTGGTCTTTGCGCAGGTCCTCGGAGGGACCAACGGGTTTTTGTTCCTGACCAACCGCCTTATGGCTCCAGGGCGAATGGGGACTTCGTTGAAGAGCAAGGAGCTGAGACCGAGTGTTCTGGCGGACGAGGTCATGTTCAAGTTTAACGATTTTTGTAACCTTCCCGCAAACCTCAACGGTTTCTACGACGAGGAGATTGCTGTTTTGGCACCGATTCCGGAGGACCCTCCCCCTTTAAAGTTGTGATCGGGGGTGGGTGAGTGTAACGTTATGGAGTAGCGATAAACAGAACGGTTTACGGTTTCTACAAGGGGACCACTGACCGAGATCACAAGGTGAATGATCAACTCGACTATAGTCCTTTTAGTGTGCTGCAATTGACTACGTAGCTTTCTGCCAATAAAATCATCCGCTGTATCGGGGTGGGAACAATCTGGGCGAGGTCGCGGAGGCTGTCGTGGCCTACTGCAGCGCCAGAGTGCGCGGGGACGGTCGATCGACAGTGGGTTGTTTTAGAAAAAATCGTCGACAAACGCACACAACGAGAGACTCGTTTAGAAAAAGAAAAAGATACACCCATGGGCCAGATGGTGCATCCAGTGCGGGGGGGCCACATTGTGTTCTGCGGCGGCGTATTCTCAGATCGTGTTCGTAAACCCCAGCAAGTGACACCCTTGTAGACTCATGATCAGACTCGAAAACAGAAATTGTATCAACAAACCTCAGCCAGCAACACCCTCATAGAGTCCAACTGTAGACCGGTACGGAAAGCCAGTCGGGGTCTGGGGAGTTTAACACCGTTCTACTCTGGGATTTGCAGGGATTTGCAGGGATTTGCGCTGCATATCGATGGACTCAACACGCAACCACCGTTATCTCCAATACTGTCGCGGCGGCTAGATACTGATAGGGAATGACCGCATGGACTGGATTTCTTTCTGAATGGACCCGATTCACATGGCCTATCTTTTGAGAGGTATCGTCCTGACGGTGACCATTCGGGTGCCGGGGGGGAAGTGTCAAGTCCCCATTGTCACAAGCAAAGCCAAATAAACGAACCATTGCTGGTTAGGGCGCGACTCTCAAGACATTGGGTTCGGGGGGAGATGCTGTCCTACATCCCCGTGGTTCTTCGGCCCTCTGCGAGACTCTGGAGCACCATCCGCGCTCGTGGTTCCCCGCCCAATCTTCGAACGGCCTTGCGTCCCTTCGGCAAAAACTCACCCGGAATATCTCAAGGGTCCCCCAGCCTTCCGAACCCTTCGTACCAACCCAGTGATGACTTGAAAGGTCTACAGTGGCCAGAGGAGGACCTCACATCAACCGCTGAAGAAGGGGCTGGTTTCTACCCACTGCGGGTTGGCGAGACTCTTGATGACGGCCGGTTTGTCATCACAAGGAAGCTCGGATGGGGGGGCTTTTCGACCGTGTGGTTGGCGAGAGACCGCAAGTACGTTCCAATAACTACCGGTTCTCGCTTGATAAATGGCCGATTCGAGTGAACAGAAAGGGCCGACACGTTGCCCTTAAGGTCCTATCGTCCTACGCATCAAGGGAGGTTGAAGCAGGACGGCCCCGAGAACGTGACATCCTTCGAAAGATCACAAATGCCTCACCCCTCCATCGCGGGTTCGCCCATGTCATCCATCTCTCACATGAGTTCACCTTCGAGAGTTACACTGGCCAGCACATTTGCTTCGTCATGGATGTGCTTAGCTACAGCGTTCCAAGCTTGCAAAGCCAACTCGCCGACCCGCGGCTCCCTCTCCGATTTATCTTGCGCCTGACTAAACATGTTTTGAGAGGGTTGGAATATCTGCATGATGAATGCAAGGTGATTTATTCCGGTATGTCCTGCGTACCCATCGCAGTTGGAATTGGATCGACTCACAACCTAACAGACTTGAAACCTGGGAATATCCTCCTCTTGCCGTCAGAGATAGATGAGGTTGTCAAACAGGATCTCTCTGAACAACCGGCTACGCTTTACGCGTTCCCGAAGACGATCCCACCCGACGAGCTTCCGTTTCACCCGGTCATGTCGGCTCCCCTGGTCTTTAACCCAGATATGGGTCAAGGTGCTGGGTTGCATTGGGTTATCGCGGATTTGGGGCATGGTGTGTTGATGTGATAATCACTGTGGGTGGACCATCGGGTCTGACATTCTTCAGCCCACCCGCAACGAGAACACCTGAGCGATATCGTACAGCCCTACGCTCTGCGCGCTCCCGAGGTTATCCTTGGCCTTGGATGGGGTCCTGCCATCGATATATGGAGTCTTGGGTGCATGGTATTTGTCTCCTGTTTTGAGTACCTCCTTGGCACCTTGCTGACAAGCTTTTCTCCGAAGATGTATGAATTTGCCACCGGTAGCTGGCTTTTTAATCCCGAAGCCACAAGTGATCTATCCCGCGATGTTGTTCATCTTGCACAGATGACTCAACGCACCGGCCAATACCATGAGGAAGCTGCATTGGAACAATACGGGATCCGAGAGAAGCTACACGATCCCAAAGGCAAGGAAACACACACTACAATATTTTATTCTACTCACCTTCTTCATCCCCAGGTATGTTGAGGCGTGCAACTGTGGGGGGTGCCAGCTTGGCATCCATCGAACCTGAGTTGAATGAATCGACCATCCACAACAATGGTGCTGAAGAAGTTGCCGCCTTCATCAGAGTTATGCGGTCATTCCTGGCTCTCGACCCCGCCCAGCGGCCCCGTGCGGCGGAAGCTCTGCTTGACCCAGCATTCAAGCACGTCTCGTGAGGTTAAGGCTGCTCTGCCCACTCTTGGAGCGCAAGGATTTCATTAGTTTCGCCGACGTGCCCTCAACATCGTGTAGTCTTAACTGCGTTATCTTCCAAGACAGTTCACCGACGTGACTCTACAACTGTACTTAAGGCTTGGAATGTATGCATCCACCCCACCCCCCCTGCTCATCACATCTGCGACATCGGTCGTCCCCATTTGCCGGGGCCCCAGGAGATAAACCGAAGGTGGTAGCTCACCCCTGTGTCTCCCCTTAAATTTTGAACGCCTATCAACGCATACCGGCGGGGGCCAAATGGCCCTCCCTGAAAAGGATGCCCTTCAAGGTTTCAAACTGCGGCTCTTTGTCACATTTAAACCGCCCCACGTTTTGGTGCACATGTCTGGGCCTGCCGGTCATATTTCATACCATATCGGAACGGGTAAATTTTGGTATCATTTGGCTTGGGGGCTTCGAATATTTTGGGAGAAGAAAAGATTTGACGGCATGTACCTTGAGTCTACGTATGCCAATATGCTAGTAGATATTTTCGACGGCGTAGGGCAAGTTGTGTGTGAGAAATGGGACGAACCCTCGCAACCAGCAGCCGAAACAAATATGTTGTGACGGCTAGGGTGCCTCTCGTGCACTTATGATAATGTCCCTTCCATTTGTTCTCACAGACCGTCTGTGTGGATCCCGAGATAGCGGCTTTCGCATGTCTGTCAGGAGGTTATGAACACAGTAAATATCCAAGGGGTGTTCATAGACTTACCGAATGCGTCCTCTTCGTCCTTCGCTGCCCTCCCCAGACCGAGGCTCCCATAATACTGTTCCACTCGTCGATACACGCTGTATCCGAACCCCTCATACATGTTGATAGCCAGGTCATTCGTGCATCGCACGTAGAGGTCGACGAAGAAGCCTTTATAAACATCGTCGGAAACGAGCTCGAGCAGGTTCATCATCTTCCGTGCCAGGCCGAGCCGACGGTACTCGGGAGCAACGGTGATCGCGGTTACGTGCCCGTGGTGCTCAAGATTGTCACCTTCGGCTTTTCCAAAAACTAAAAACCAAGGAGGGGGGAAGGCGGTTAGGGCGGGCAGGTGTGTGAAGCGTGGATCGTGGTACTGAACTGTAACCCATCATGCGACCCGAAGGAGCCTCCTGGACGCTGCAGAGATCGGGCCATCTGGATAGGTAGGTCAGGTAGAACGAGATTCCGTACTACCCGCAAGGGTTGACTGAGTTTTCGAGGCCCAGGGCTGTTGTGATTTGCCAGCTCACAGTTTCTGTCCAGATGTCCAAGTTGCTGGAGATGGCTTAGGGTCGGGGACCACGGTTCAGATTGTGCGTTGACTCACATGTTATTGAACTTGAAGAGATCTGTCGCCTTGAAAGGTCGGAGGGCACTCATGATCACAGCAGAACCGAGAAAGGTTGAGGTAAAAGGTCGGACTCGGAAGGATGATCGACCAGACGCGATCGAGAAAGCGTCCGGCAGTGATGGTAAAGGTGCCTGAAATCCAAGAGTACACGAAACTACGTATCACAGGCATCGAACACTCGAAGATAATGTCTGGCATGAATCTACTCGATCCGAGCCTTGAAGATCTTCACGTCTTCCTTCGGTCTGGTGGGAAACGCGTAAATGCAGGGAGCGTTAAATTCCGCTACAGGTTTGGACTCACCGATCCTGTCCATCCGTGGCCACAGCTCCAAGTCTCTGGAGGACCCTCATTCCGGTTTGCACTCTCCCAAAGATCGTGTGCTTGTTGTCGAGGAATGGTGTCGGAGCGAGGGTGAGAGGCAGGATTCTCATACCGTTGGTGTTGGGACCAGAGTTAGCCATTGCCAAGATCCCTGCGCCTGTGAACCGTAGTTCCGTGTGAAGCTCATCTTCACTACAGTGGAATATTAGTTCCTATAAACACAACGGCAGCACGCGTTAAACTGACAATCGATTCCCGTAGATGCTGGTTCCGCCTCTTCCAGTACCAGTAGGATCTCCAGACTGTGCCATAAAGTCCTGAACAACAACGTGAATCATCCATGCCTCCGGGGTATATTTGCGTGACATACGGCGATGACCCTATGGAAAACTACATTATTGTAGTACCCACGTCTCGCCAATTCAGTAAAGTTCCTGCAAGTCTGGTTCCTTGCAAGGTTGAGTGCGTCAAATTGGCTCAAAAATGGGGGGAACGTACTCGAGGAGCGTGGTCCCAATACAACTCGAGCTTGATGTCTCCCATGTTTGTCTCGAGAGTGACCGACTCCATCTTGGCGGATGCGGTGGTGGAGGTAGAAACCGATCGAGAAAGTACGGGAATTGCCGCCAAGATTCTCCTCACCAAATCGTGATGTCCCAGAAACAAAAATCTGAAGGTGAGATCAAGCGGTTTACATCCTCACCAAGGAGGTTGTTGAAGACACAGCAGGTCCTTCTCAGGCGGAGATTCTTCTGCGAGTGACCTCAGGGATTGCAGCGGAGCTGATCAAAGCTTATGACTCCGGTCAGTCGGTATCTCTGAATGAGGTGCGGGCGAAGATCAGCAAAAAGCACGGGTACGGAGGCGTACCAAGGCTGGTCGACATCATCAGCGCCATTCCTGACGACTACAAGAAAGCGTTGTTGCCGAAGTTGAGAGCCAGGCCGATCAGGACAGCCAGTGGTGTATGTTTTGCCCTCACCATTCTTCAGTTTACCTTGCCGACGTTATCCATAGATTGCCGTGGTCGCAGTTATGTGCAAGCCTCACCGATGCCCGCACATAGCTATGACGGGCAACATTTGCGTGTATGTGGAACATGTTGCGGTTACAAGTTTCGCCGATACCCAGGCGGCTTAAATTTTCAGATACTGTCCTGGTGGTCCAGACTCAGATTTCGACTACAGTACTCAGAGTTACACCGGCTACGAGCCGACAAGTATGAGGGCTATTCGTGCTCGATACGACCCATATGAACAGACTAGGGGAAGAGTTGAGCAGCTCAAGGCATTGGGTCACAGCGTGGACAAGGTACTTGCGCACATTTGTCTTGGTTCACGCTCACCTCACCCCTGCCAGGTCGAGTTCATCATCATGGGCGGGACGTTCATGAGCATGCCTGAGGATTACAGGAATTCCTTCGTCGCTCAGCTCCACAATGCCCTCTCGGGGTTCACCGGGACTGACGTTGATGAAGCCGTTCGGTATGGTATTTTCCAACATTCGCCTGCGCACAAGTCCTTAACCAATGCTGATAGGTACTCCGAACAGAGCAAGTCAAAAGCCATCGGCATCACGATAGAAACAAGACCCGACTATTGTCTGAGACCACACCTCAGGTTCGTTCGTATGTCCTGCGTGCATCTGCGCCGTCCGAACGATGATATAGTCAGATGCTGCGGTACGGTTGTACAAGGCTTGAGATTGGCGTACAATCCGTCTACGAGGACGTGGCCCGCGACACCAATCGTGGTCACACCGTCCGCGCCGTATCCGAATCTTTCCATCTTGCAAAGGACGCAGGGTTCAAGGTTGTCGCTCACATGATGCCGGACCTACCGAACATCGGTGTCGAACGAGACCTCGAACAATTCAAGGAGTACTTCGAGAACCCTGCCTTCAGGAGCGACGGTTTGAAGATTTATCCCACACTTGTCATCCGAGGCACTGGACTGTACGAGCTGTGGCGGACAGGGAGATACAAAAACTACACTCCGAACGTTCTGGTCGATGTGGTGGCTCGGATATTGGCCCTTATCCCACCGTGGACAAGGGTGTACCGAGTTCAGAGGGATATTCCGCTCCCACTTGTGACAAGCGGTTGCGAGAACTCTGGGAATCTCCGAGAGCTCGCTCTGAACCGGATGAAAGACTTTGGTGCAGAGTGTCGGGACGTCAGGTTCCGCGAGGTCGGTATCCACGAGATCCATAACAAAGTACGACCAGAGTGTGTGGAGCTTATTCGAAGGGATTATACCGCGAATGGGGGCTGGGAGACTTTCTTGTCTTACGAGGACCCTGAAAGGGATATCCTTATCGGGCTCCTGCGGTTGCGAAAGTGTTCTGAAGAGGGCACGTTCCGGCCGGAGCTCGTAGGGGGTGTCAGTATCGTGAGGGAGTTGCACGTTTACGGGACTGCGGTCCCGGTTCACGGGAGGGATCCTACGAAATTCCAACACCAGGTACGCTGGATGTGTGTGAAAGTATTCATCACTTTGACGCCGGTGCGACGTTGTAGGGTTTTGGAACGCTGTTGATGGAGGAGGCGGAACGGATAGCTCGAGAGGAGCATGATAGCGTGAAGATTGCTGTCATCTCTGGTGTTGGAACCAGAGATTATTATCGTCGGCTCGGGTACGAGCTCGAGGGGCCGTATATGACCAAGAAACTGTGTTGATCCCGTGCTCAGATTTGACCAATTACCCTGTGTGGTCGTGGCTGGGGCCTTGGTTATCTTGTATTCAGCCATGGTATTTGGGTAATTTCGGGGTTCGCTGTATCCATATCGTCCGTCCGAATGCCGTTGTTCCTCAATCATAGAAACTCACTCGTACGGGATACAGATTGTGATATTGATCGGGAGCCTCTGCTCGCTCAGACCCTTATGTATTGCAAGTAAGGAAATGCTAGTGTACACTAAATTTTGCTGCGTAGATGCTGAAGCGTTCCATGAGAGATCGCCAAAGAATGGAAGTAGGGGAGGGGAAAGTG
>Ga0307509_10006454_pt1 | contig 15785 bp, 9 predicted proteins | sample 10_EM_MG_FD_202245 | JGI IMG/M metagenome (GOLD analysis project Ga0307509, IMG submission 202245) | Populus trichocarpa ectomycorrhiza microbial communities from riparian zone in the Pacific Northwest, United States - 10_EM | ecosystem: Host-associated > Plants > Roots > Unclassified | place...
TCGTTGCAGCACACAAAAGTGGTGTTATGTCCTCATTGTCTGGGAAGTTGGGGTTGACGTCTTGCCGGTCCAAGAGTTGCTTCACCACTGACTCGTGCCCGTTCGTTGCAGCACACAAAAGTGGTGTACTGTCCTCATTGTCTGGGAAGTTGGGGTTGACGTCTTGCCGGTCCAAGAGCTGCTTCACCACTGACTCGTGCCCTTTCGCCGCAGCCCACGAAAGTGGTGTACCGCCGGCGTTATCAGGCTTGTCAGGGTTGACGTCTTGCCGGTCCAAGAGCTGCTTCACCACTGACTCGTGCCCGTTGGCTGCAGCATACAAAAGTGGTGTTTTGTCCTCATTGTCTGGGAAGTTGGGGTTGACGTCTTGCCGGTCCAAGAGCTGCTTCACCACTGACTCGTGCCCGTTCGTTGCAGCACACAAAAGTGGTGTTATGTCCTCATTGTCTGGGAAGTTGGGGTTGACGTCTTGCCGGTCCAAGAGTTGCTTCACCACTGACTCGTGCCCGTTCGTTGCAGCACACAAAAGTGGTGTTCTGTCCTCATTGTCTGGGAAGTTGGGGTTGACGTCTTGCCGGTCCAAGAGTTGCTTCACCACTGACTCGTGCCCGTTCGTTGCAGCCCACGAAAGTGGTGTACCGCCTTCATTGTCAGGCTTGTCAGGGTTGACGTCTTGCCGGTCTAAGAGTTGCCCCACTATTGACTCCCGCCCGTTCATTGCAGCCCACGAAAGTGGTGTCATTCCCCAGTTGTCTGGCTTGTCGGGGCTGACAGCTTCCTGCCTCAACAATAGCTCCACTGCCTCCGGCTCCCCACCCCTCACGGCCCATATCAGTGGAGTTATGCCAGCGGAATCCCCCCGGTTGGCATCACAGCTGTTTATCCCCAAGAGACCAGTCATAACGCTCACAATTCCGAAAAAAGATACACAGTGCAGTCCACCCAATAGTGAAGGAGAATTGGCTTCTAGGGGGCCACCCAGATCTAGTATTTGTTCAAAAAGTGAGTTGGCGGTTACGTGATTTTCGTACTGATCCAATAGGTCCATTGCAAGTGATACCACACCATCTGAAAGTTCTCTCTTTGCGTGGATGCCCCAATATCGCGAACAATATTTGAGGAAGGGCATGCTTGAGAGGTCAGGTTGGCGTTTTGCCGGGAGGGCCTTGGCCTGGTCTGAATTCAGATAAGTCAAACAGGTTTCCGCCATGCCCAAGTGAGCGCGGGGGAAAAGATTGCGATGAGTAGTGAGGTACTCGCGGAGTGTGTGATGGGCCAACCGGGCCGTCGAGGCTTCCCTATCCACCGTGACCAGCCCCTGGCAGCAGGCGAGCAACGTCTCTGCCGCAGGGACATTGTCGCTATTGAAATGTGTAGACCCAATTTCCACAGCAAGCGCATGGCACAGTTCGTCTACCCGTAATGGCCTTTCCGAATGACATATCCACATCAGTGTGGTCATAGCAAGTTTTACTTTCTCCCTTTCTTGAGCCTTTATCCGTCCAAGAGTTGTCTCATATGCATCTCCCACCCCTAACCCATCTCCCATCGCATTCAGCCTATTGCGCCTTCGATGGATCGTCGTTTCTCTCAGGATTGTTTCGACCTTGAGCGAAGCTAGTAGGAATCTGTATTTGCACCTATCAGTATACGACTCACAACAGTTTCCTAGATCCTGGGCTAGTACGTACGTTTCAGAGATCCCTTCCGGAATGCTCTTCATAATATCATTTTCTAAGAAACTATCCATCGCCCCGGGAGTTGTATCCTTCCACAGTCTCGCGCGCAGGTATGTGACTATATCGTCCTCTCTTGACGATATTAATACGCTTGTTGTTCTCCCACCTAGTCCCCTCTCAACCACCCCTCGGATATGTGACCTTCCGGTCATGAAGACTCGTGTGCCTGGAGACCCCCGGAGAATTTGTCCCAATGCACCAAGCACCTCCAGTTGATGCCTGGGAACACACTCGTCGAGAGCATCAACACAGATGAATGTGCGTTGTAATGATGTGACAGCTGCGCACATTTTGACGATATCAGGGAGTTGCAACCTCCGGCCGCCAATCGCCTTCTTCTGGCTCCGAAATTTCTGCACGATTTCAGCCGGAATTGCTCCTAACCCACTCAGAAGCTGTTTGAGCAGAGAGCCCAGCATATTAATCGGAGACTGGGCCTCTCGTGAAGCGAAGTCATAGTAAAAACAGGCCACTGCCATATCCTGTTCTGTGACCTGGTCGCATAAATGATCTACAACCGCAGAACTACCATCATGACCTGTCAGCAATCGTGTCCTTAGTTCCTCGCTGGTGGGCTCTCGTACCAGATGTAGCTCTTTCCGACCCCCGGTTCTCCATAGCAGAACATGGCTACATGATCAGATCCATCATTCTCACTACCATTATACCAGCCCCTGAACTCTTTTGTTTCCAGTAGCCAGTTCCCTACACTATCCACCCGCTGTTCGCAAATGTCCTGGTGTCGCACCTGGGGTTCTAATGGTGACAGCCAGGCCAGGATTTTAGGCTCATCATCGGTAGCGGTAAAGGTAATGTTATTCAACACATTGAAAGAATTGATGTTATCTGTGAAAGCTCGAGACATCGTTCGCTTTTGGCTGCTTGAGATACTGTAGAGAATTTGGTGCTTGGAGAGGTTTTGGAATGGTTGACAAAGTTCGGGTAGGTTTGGGAAAAGCGGGGCTCATCGCTCAGCCTCGCAACCAGCGACCGGTAATTGCAACCCAATCAATGGGCCAGAAGTTTGTGAAACCGAAAATTCTGAGCTCTTATTTATAATTGGGTGTCGTTGTGGACAAGGCTCCTGAGTAACCACTCCACTTTGCCCTTCCGTCCGTGGTGCCCATTCGGGTGGCCCTGCCGCTGCAGCTGCCTGGAATGCTGTGGCCTGTAAGAAGACGACATCCCCTCGCCAGCATCGTTAATCTCTCATGATGAATATCCTGCGCTCGTCCTTGTATGTCTTCAAGTGCGAGCAATCAATCCGTTTTATATCCATTCAAACATCACGAATTCTCTCACTTCCGAGTCCCAACATATTAGTCCCAGCACTATCTGCAATTAAATCTGTGAAGCAAAGATGTAACCAAGGTTGTTAGGCCAAAATCACGGGACGGGTAAACTCTTTATCCGTCATTCCGTTGTTGTTATGCCCAAGAGGCCTAGTAAAGGAAATACTGCACAGTACACGTACCGGTATCTTGAAAGTGTCCTTCAGATGCCGGAAGCTAAGGGCCTGTTACCTAATGCCCCAGCTCGACAATCTGAATTTTGGTGATAAAACTTGACGCTGGCTTCTCAACTAGCATCATTTTCCGATAGGCGGTGCCAAGGTATTCACCCAATGTTCCGTCCGAGATCTTGTTGCCAGACGGTCAAAACTGTTGGATTTATGTGCTAGGCTTTGAGGCGGGAGTGTGAAGGATCGCTCAGGATTATATGCAGATGCTTCGGATACGGGATTATATGAAGATGCTTCGGATACGGGGGATTGTTCAACAATAAATTATTACCGACATGTCCTTCCTTTGTTATCTCTCACGGGGGAATTTGAGGTAATACAGCGATAGGCGTGGCGATCCATGGGAAGATTAGGACGTGGTATTTGTGCTTTACTTCCACACCTGTCTTTACCATTATTTTAGCTTTAGGTAATAGCTAGGAGCACGCGAAAGAACGAAGTGCTAGCGGTGAAAGTTGCATTTCATATCCTTCCTACAAAGCGCCCAAGTTCCACGTGAATTATCTTGATCTATCGTCTACTTCTGTGCGACGCCTATCCCTTAAATTGACAAACATCAAGTTGCCTCGGAGGTGAGTTGCAAATTCCGCCGGGCGCGGAGTAGCTGTGTCAAACTAACGCCAACATCTGTACCATACTGTTACGGTTTAAAATTGACTTTCTTAACTTGCTGTTTTCTAGCTTATCTGCGGTTAACTTATGCTAAATAGATAGTTTGTCACGACCCTGGCTTTAGGAGGTTTAGCGGTTCTGCAGGGGTGGCTGTTGCCTAGGCTTGGCGGACAGGGGCTTCTATAAGTTAGGTTTTGTCTTCTCTCATGCTTCCCTTCCTTCTTTCCCCCCACAACCCCACCACCCCACCAGCGAAGAGAGGACAACGGCAACGAAGAAGTAGCAACCAGGATCATGTGTTTTGAGGAAGGAAATTTGGATCTGTACTTAGCTAGTCGGACAACCTGCTGGGTTGGACTTTCTTTGCGACGGGAATTTTCTGTTTGGTGCCGTTTGCCGGATTGGTTCCCCGACGTAGCTTAGTGAATTCAGATTGATCGTGACTTGTGTGGTTTTGTTTTCTACTTGAGTGTTCTTTGAAAGTGGCAACATTTCCGTTGTGGGGTGGTTTGAGCCATAGGAGGGGTTGTTGCCAACGTCAACCAGTGGTTGCTCCAGGAAAAAATTTCAAACCAAATTATTCTACTAGGGTGGAGGACAGTTAACCCGAACGGGCAGGGATATATTTGGCTGGTTAACCTTAAATAACTGTTCAGTTACTTCTTACTGGACCATGATACAAGAAAAAAGTTTTCGTCTAATATTTCTACATGGCAACCATCTCGTTGCGATCACTTTGAAACGGAATGGTTGATACATATTGTGCCAAACAGCTGTTTTGTTTACTCCGTTTCAAAATGGCAGGAAATCGTCGGTTGTATGGGCCAACGGAACGGAACCATTCCATCCAAACAGGCTCTAAGTTCTTGCTTGTGTTTTCCTGGCCAAGCCCACCACTCCAATCGCACGATCCATGCAAGTGCTTACAAATCATTCTCTGCCCGGGAGTTCTACCTTCCCCGTTAACTAAATAAAAACCTCTCCCGCTCGTGACTATAAAGAAACGAACTATCTAGCTAAACCCGGCATAGAACAATTTGTAACTCCACAATACCCGGCAACCAAGTACACTACACTGGAGGACAAAAGTGCATGAGTTTTTCCGCATGGCAACCAGCGAAAGAAAAAGCTCTTCACATCTGGAATAAAGTACACAGGGCACCGATCACCACCACCATGCCTCCATGAGCCCCTTACATAGTGTCCCTGCATGATTAAGTCAAGTCTCTCTTAGAACTAGCAATTCTTTCGGGCAAAAATGGGGGTCGGGCTAGGATCGTGGAGCCCAAGGTCCAGCACTTCAATACCGGTATGTTGATGGTATTTGCCGGGTAACCTAACTTGCTCTCAGAAGAAGACTCACTTTGAGGTGCTTGACTCGCACCTATTTCCACCATTCATTATCCTAGAAGACTAGGTTTTATAAGGTAATGTAAGGCCTCTGCAGCCTTATTAGTATTGTTTCTTTGGTGTGTGTCGGTAGGTTGTGTTGCTGGCATTATGTTGTATTTTGACCTTGATGGTGTTGGGGAGATATTTTTTTATAGCGATGGTTGCGTTGTATGAAAACTCATGCACTTTTGTCCTCCGGTATAACTTAATACCAGCAATTAATTTGACACCCAGCGGGTATGATACCGCAGGTAAATGGCATGTCCTTGCCTGCACACCTCCACACACCTCCAATCGTGAACCACACCCTTAATTTTCGTGATGTTATCCTTATGGTTGCAGAGTCGAGCGTAAGCCGCCAGCAACGCCCAGCAGCCACGTATTAAAGTTACCCCTTCTAAGCCCGGACCGTGGCTATGAAATAAAAAGTACGGGTGCAAAGATACTCGTCCGACACCCTTTTTACACCAAAAATAGACATTTTTAAACAAACAATTCTCAACACTACTTATATAAAAGCACTTGAAATCTTTCCACCAGCTAGGGAATCACTATCCATTCAAACCTGTAAAAGTAGAAGTGTAAGGAATCAAATCTGTCTTCAGGGTTCATGATTGTGTCAGCAAGTGTAATAGTGACTTAAGTTTTTGTATGGGGCTCCATACAAACAAGTATATGGCAACCGCTACCAGATTCTTAAACGACTTTTTCTCCATCACTTGGTAATATTTAAGGATTCTGTAACTTTCGTCATGTTATTTACGGGTTTGCTAATGCAAGGATAAATTTTCGCTGATTATCATAGGCATTGGGCAATGAGAGAGGGTGGTAAAGATGGGCACTGTTGGTGTAAAAAGGGCATCGGACGAATGCTTTTGCCCTGGTACTGCACCGTATATACAGCTCGTCGAAAATATGAAATGTCACTCTTGGTACTAACCCTAACCCTGTCACCAATCCCCCCCCTCTCTCTCCCACCTGCCAACAGCACTCGTGGCAGGATTGTGCCCAGCTTCAAGGCCAAGCCCAACCTCAATGTCGTGTTATCATAACATATGACATAGTAGTACTCTTCCCGCACGCGCAGGGTCCTCACTAGATATCAACATTTGGTGTCTTGCTCTCTCTGAGCTTTTTTTTTATATATGAACACTTTTAGATGCAAGGATTCCCATCTCTTCCTTTGCCATCATCCCCCCCCCTTCCGCGGCCGCAGCCTGTATTATGAGCGATGGGTATCCACTACCAGCACGCAAAAAGGAAAGCTTAACATTGAGTCGTAGGAAATGGATGGGCTTTATCTGATGGATCGAGATAGCGCGCAGTTGTTGTTGTTTTTTTTGTCTTTTTTGGAAGATGGTGCGTAGTAGATCGTTACGCGCTGGGTAATATATCACACCAACCCCTAGTGCCCTTCAACAGCCATCATTGAGCTTACAGCTTCCCTTCGGAACATCTCTCCAGGGTCAGCACTTTGAGTGCTGGGTGATCTCGGAATTATCTACCCGCCATTGGTACCTACAAATTACTCCTGTTGGGGATTTGTGGTTTGTCTATTTGGATAGCGTACATGATACTCGATGAAATAACGAGCTGGGAAAAATAGTACTCTGGTTGCGCCTTTGTGCTGGGAAGATAAGTATAAGTATTTGCTCCTCCTTGGAATACCTGTCTACTGTATTACTTAACATATCACAGCTTAACCACCGCGATTAGGAATCCAACCTCTCCTCACTGTTGAACTAATAGTTGTGACCTTCCTCCTCGTTTCAAAAAATGGGAAAGGAAAAAAATAGGAAAAGAAAAATAGGATGAGAAAGAAATGGACAAAAAAGGAGGAATAAATCCGGCCATATGGGGAGAACTTGGCTTCAGTCGAGGATGTAGGTAAGGTTCGCTATCGGTAGAGGGAGAGGGAAGCATATATTTCAAGGCTTGGGGAGTGTTGGAAATCGTATGATACATACCGCCCTCGTTGTCTGGTCAGTCGGGTCGGCGTCTTGCCGGTCCAAGAGTTGCTTCACCACTGACCGGTGCCCTCCCGCTGCAGCTAGCGAAAGTGGGGTTTCGCCCTCGTTGTCTGGCCTGTTGGGGTCGACGTCTTGCCGGTCCAAGAGTTGCTTCGCGGTTGACTCGTTCCCGTTCGCTGCAGCCCACAAAAGTGGTGTTCGGCCGTCGTTGTCTGGGTAATCGGGGTTGACGTCTCGCCGGTCCAAGAATTGCTTCACCACTGACTCGTGCCCGTTCATTGCAGCACACGAAAGTGGTGTACTGCCCTCATTGTCAGGCTTGTCAGGGTTGACGTCTTGTCGGTCCAAGAGTTGCTTCACCACTAACTCGTGCCCGCTCAGTGCAGCACACGAAAGTGGTGTACTGCCCTCATTATCAGGCTTGTCAGGGTTGACATCTTGCCGGCCCAAGAGTTGCTTCGCCACTGACACATGCCCGTTCGCTGCAGCACACGAAAGTGGTGTTTTGTCCTCATTGTCTGGGAAGTCGGGGTTGACATCTTGCCGGTCCAAGAGTTGCTTCACAACTGACTCGTTCCCGTTCGCCGCAGCCCACGAAAGTGGTGTACTGCCCTCATTGTCAGGCTTGTCAGGGTTGACGTCTTGCCGGTCCAAGAGTTGCTTCACCACTGGCTCGTGCCCTCTCGCTGCAGCCCACAAAAGTGCTGTTTTGCCCTTGTTGTCAGGCTTGTCAGGGTTGACATCTTGCCGGTCCAAGAGTTGCTTCACAACTGACTCGTTCCCGGACGCCGCAGCCCACGAAAGTGGTGTACTGCCCTCATTGTCAGGCTTGTCAGGGTTGACGTCTCGCCGGTCCAAGAGTTGCTTCACCACTGACTCGTGCCCGTTCATTGCAGAACACGAAAGTGGTGTACTGCCCTCATTGTCAGGCTTGTCAGGGTTGACGCCTCGCCGGTCCAAGAGTTGCTTCACCACTGAGACGTGCCCATTCGCTGCGGCCCACGAAAGTGGTGTTCCGCCCTCGTTGTCAGGCTTGTCAGGGTTGATGTCTTGCCGGTCCAAGAGTTGCCCCACTATTGACCCCCGCCCGTTAATTGCAGCCCACAAAAGCGGTGTCATTCCCCCGTTGTCTGGCTTGTCGGGGCTGACAGCTTCCTGCCTCAACAATAGCTCTACTGCCTCCGGCTCCCCGCCCCTCACGGCCCATATCAGCGGAGTTATGCCAGCAGAATCCCCCCGGTTGGCATCACAGCTGTTCATCCCCAACAGAACAGTCATAACATCAACAATTCCGAAAAAAGATACACAGTGTAGTCCATCGAACAGCGAAGAATTGGCTTCCAAGGAATCATCCTCATCTAGTATTTGCTCAAAAAGTGAGTTTGCGGTTACGTGGTTTTCGTACTCGTCCAGTAGGTCCATTGCAAGTGATATCACACCATCTGAAAGTTCTCTCTTTCCGTGGATGCCCCAATACCGCGAACAATATTTGAGGAAAGGCATGCTTGAGAGGTCAGGTTGCCGTTTTGCTGGGAGGGCCTTGGCTTGGTCTGAATTGAGATAAGTCAAACAGGTTTCCGCCATCTCCATGTCCGCTCGGGGGAATAGATTGCGATGAGTAGTGAGGTACTCGCGGAGTGTGTGGTGGGCCAACCGGGCCGTCTCTAAAAAATGTGGTGAATAGAAGTGGCAGCGTGAACAAAGAGCAGTGCTTCGGGATGCAAAGGACAATATCAAAAGACCAACTATAACTTTCTTCTTGACCTTCCTTTCTACAATGACGGGCAGAGGGGAGTCTTTAAATACACAATAATTCTTCAGTCTTCCACGCATCTTCTCAACACTCTCATGCCATTTCCACAAGTTATCACGCAATGTTCACTGCCCCGCTTTCCCCTCTTTTCTACCCCGCCTGGTGAATCATCAACCCCTCATCTCGCACCAATCACCGTTTGTGAGGCCATCGGGATTCCTCCGATCTTTCTAGCACCTTCTACGCCGCGGAGTTGTGGGTGTTGGAATCCGGAGAGCGCCGGGGATTTACAACACCGTCGAGGCTTCCCTATCCACCATGACCAGCCCCTGGCAGCAGGCGAGCAATGTCTCTGTCGCGGGGACATTGTCGCTATTAAAATGTGTAGACCCAATTTCCACAGCAAGCGCATGGCACAGTTCGTCCACCAGTAATGGCCTTTCCGAATGACATATCCACATCAGTGTGGTCATAGCAAGTTTCACTTTCTCCCCATCCTGAGCCTTTATCCGTCCAAGAGTTGTCTCATATGCATCCCCCAACCCTAACCCATCTCCCATCGCATTCAGCCTTTTTCGCCTTCGATGGATTGTCGTTTCTCTCAGGATTGTTTCGACCTTGAGAGAAGCTAGTAGGAATCTGTATTTGCACCTATCAGTATACAACTCAAAACAGTTTCCTAGATCCTGCGCTAGTACGTGCGTTTCAGAGATCCCTTCCGGAATGATCTTCATAATATCAGTTTCCAAGAAACTATCCATCGCCCCAGGAGTTGTATCCTTCCCCAGTCTCGCGCGCAGGTATGTGACTATATCGTCCTCTCTGGACGATATTAATACGCTTGTTGTTCTCCCACCTAGTCCCCTCTCGACCACCCCCCGGATATGTGACCTTCCGGTCATGAAGATTCGTGTATCCGGCGACCCCCGGAGGATTTGTCCCAATGCACCAAGCACCTCCAGTTGATGCCTGGGAACACATTCGTCGAGAGCGTCAACACAGATGAATGTGCGTTGTAGAGATGTGACGGCTGCGCACATTTTTACAATATCAGGAAGTTGCAACCTCCGGCCGCCAATCGCCTTCTTCTGGCTTCGGAATTTCTGCACGATTTCCGCAGGAATTGCTCCTAACCCACTCAGAAGCTGTTTGAGCAGAGAGCCCAGCATATTTATCGGAGACTGGGCCTCCCGTGAAGCGAAGTCATAGTAAAAACAGGCCACTGCCATATCCTGTTCTGTGACCTGGTCGCATAAATGATCTACAACCGCAGAACTACCATCATGACCTGTCAGCAATCGTGCCCTTAGTTCCTCGCTGGTAGGCTCTCGTACCAGATGTAGCTCTTTCCGACCCCAGGCTCCCCATAGCAGAACATTGCTGCATGATCAGATCCACCATCCCCACTACCATTATACCAGCCCCTGAACTCTTTTGTTTCCAGCAGCCAGTTTCCTACACTATCCACCCGCTGCTCGCAAATGTCCTGGTGTCGCACCTGGGGCTCTAATGGTGACAGCCAGGCCAGGATCTTAGGCTCATCATCGGCAACGGTGAAGGTAATGTTATTCAACACATTGAAAGAATTGATATTATCTGTGACTCGAGACATCGTTCGCTTTTGGCTGCTTGAGATACTGTAGAGAATTTGGTGCTTGGAGAGGTTTTGGAATGGTTGATAAAGTTCGAGTTAAGTTGGTTTGGGAAAAGCGGGGCTCATCGCTCAGCCTTGCAACCACCGACCGGTAATTGCAACCCAATCAATGGGCCTGGAATTTGTGAAACCAAAACTCTTGCGGTCGTATCCTTGATTGGGTGCCGCTCTGGACAAGGCTCCCGAGTAACCACTCCACTTTGGCCTCCGTCCGTTCTGCCCATCGCAGGTGGCCATGCCACTGTAGCCGCCTGGAGTGTTGTGGCCCGGGAGAAGGCGACAACTCCTCGCCAGCCTGGTTACTCTCTCATGAATACGGATGATGACCGTCCTGCGCTCGTCCTTGATTTAAAGTGCGAGCAATCAGTCAGTTCTAAATCTATTCAAACATCATAAATTGTTTCTCTCTTCCGAACCCTAACATATCAGTCCTAGCACTAGAGGGATTTCAGAGCTCAGAGTTAGGGATCGCTATCTGTGACAATTGTGTTTTCTATTTCAATCGAATTTATTAGAAATGGCAACAAGCGAACTTGAAAAATAGGGATTTCAGAGATTCTGGAAGAGTTATGATATCTTGGAGATGTTTGCTGTTAGGGCAGGCTGCCATTGTCCTCACCAAAAAATTTTGCTTCTCCTCGCCTAACTAACCGAACTAGGCGTAAGCGAGACCTGAGCCCTAATCTGTGACTCGTTACCCTCGCAAGCTAGAACTAACCAACTCTCTTGCCCCGAGATAGCGAGGTTCTGCGGGCTCGTGTGGGTTATCTCCGTCAACAGAGCTTGTAGCGCACATTAGAAAAACGTTTTTATCTCCTTCCCAGTTCCCTGCCCAACCCCTGCTATCACTGTGGCAACATAATGTGCACGACGGAGCAGGACCTCGCTAATCCCTCTACTGTATTATCTGCAATTAAATTTATGAAGCAAAGACTTGACCGAGGCTGTGAGGCTAAAATCACGGGACGGGTAAACTCTTTATCCGTCATTCCGTTGTTGATATGCCCAAGAGGCCTAGTAAAGAAAATACTGCACACTCCACATACGAGTCCCGTATCTTGAAAGTATCCTTCGCATGCAGGACGGCTAAGAGCTTGTTACCTAACCCCCTAGTCCGACAGTTTTGGTGATAAAACTTGACGCTAGCGTCTCAACTAGCATAATTTTCCGGTGGACAATGCAAAGGTGTTGACCTAATATTCCACCGCCCGAGATCTTGTTGCCAGACGGTCAAACTGTTGGGCAGGTGTGCTAGGCTTTGTGGCGGGAGTGTCAAGGATCACTCAGGAGATAAACAGATGGTTCGGATACGGGAGATTGTTCAACAATAAATTATACCGACATGTCCTTCCTTTGTTATCTACCACTGGGGCATTTGGGGTAATATAGCGATAAGTGCAGCGATCCATGGGAGGATTAGGACGTGGTATTTGTGCTTTACTTCCATACCTTGTCTTTACCATTATTTTAGCTTTAGGTAGCTAGGAGCACGCGAAAGTGCGAAGTGCGAGCGGTGAAAGTTACATTTCATATCATTCCTACAAAGTGCCTAAGTTCCACGCGAATTCTCTTGGTCTATCACCTACTTCCGTGCAACGCCTACCCCTAAATTGACAAAAAACACGAAACTGCCTCTCCGAGGTTACAAATTCTGCCGGGCGCCGGATAGCTGTGTCAAACTAACGCCAACACCTGCACCACACCCGGCAACCAAGTACAAGTATAACCAATTTAATACCAGCGATAATAATTGGGGCAAACTCAAAACCAAAAGATAAAAATTTAATACACTCACCCTTATTCCAAGAGTGAAAGGGTACTGCTGTGAGGGTTGGAAATTGGCCATATCATTTAGGTCTTGTGGCTATCAAGGAAATTCATTCACTGATTTTCGGCTGTGGCCTTGCTTGTAATCGCGGAATGAATGTATTTCCCAGCCACGGTCCGGGCTTAGAAGGGGGAATACATGGACGAGCGTTGTTGGCGGCTCACCCGCAGCCACAAGGATAACATCCCGAAACTTGAAGGGGTGGCTGACGATTGGAGGCGGAGGTGTTCAGGCAAGGACATGCAGTTTAACCACGGTTTGATATCATACTCGCGCGGTGTCAAGCCAACGCGAGCACCCGTACCCCACAACCGAGTACAGTACAGTACCACCCCCGAAGCTGATAAAAGTCTCCCACAACCTGTTCGATCATCGGTTATCTCGTTCCTAAATTTAGGGAAAACCGGGTATCCAGGACTGTTGGAAGTTCAAAAACAACCCCCCTGCTCAACCTTATTCAGGTTTTGTAAAAAGTGTTCGGTCAATGTCCCCAGTGCCAAATCGCGCTTAACCTGGTTTAGATTTCAGTCGACTCCAGTGTGAGGAGGCTCTTGCTCTACCAGAAACTATATCCGCACAAAAAATAGGCACGGGAAACAAGTCGCGAGCAATCAGACAGCAAAGCCTTATTATACCAGTTCTCGCAACTCGAGAGCCTCGCGCTGTAGGACAAACTGAATAATGGGCAATGCCATATCCACTTTCTCTGGGGGAAGGACGGGGGGAACGGTTCCTTGGTTTGGAACTCGGGTAATTAGCTATCCAATACTGTACACATCCGAGGCAACAAGTCCCCGAAACAAGAGGGTCTATTTTCGTATGGGGTTCAGATACTGAAAGATATTTTACCGTATATTTCTTCCCATTTCTCGGCTATAGCACTCCTTGCCCGGAAGGGGTAGAGAGGGATACTTTCCAGATCTCGTGATTCTAACACCCTAGGTCTCTTGAACACCCCCAAGCGGGACTGGAATAGCTTAGGTCGCATGGACGCCAACTCTCTATTTCTTTCATTTTGGTCTTTAGTTGCTCTACCAACTTTGCCGCTGGTTGCTTAGCCATACTCTCACCCCCCTCTACCTATCCCCCCATCCATAGGCTCACGTGACTCTCAAGCAGCATCAAATATCACTCGCATTTCGCCCCCAGCCTCCTCCCAATGATAATTCTTTTGGTAACTCAGATTGCCGCCACCCCTTACTAAACCTCCAAACGAGTGCTTATGATTTTCAAGACTTACACTAGAGGGGGGACGTGTTCATTGGTGGAATGGCGGGATGTTGGTATGCCTGCCAACAGCCCTAGCATTCATCTGCGAAGGAACAAAAGAGCAAAGTGGTGAATAAAAAAAATACTATCATTACTGGGAGAGAAGTCTAATTTTTCCACAGCATGAAACCTGGGTTATCCTAGCCCTCTTGGAATTTAGGCATTAGAGCCGGGTGCTCCTGAAGTCGGGGGAATCTGGTTCTGGACCATGAAGGTTAGCTGATATGATATGTACTTGTATTCTTGTATCACTGGTAGTCGGAAGTGACATCCGGTGACTGCTTGAGTCGCCCACCTATTCCCACACTTTTCTCTCAAGCCCACCTTTTACTTCTTCTCTTCTTTTTCTTCTTTATTTTGTCCCCCCCCCCTATGTCTCTTGCCTTTTTTACAGCAATTCCGATTATTTGCCTTCTTCGGTCACCGCTCTGCCCTCGCTCCCTTGTGATTGTTAAGGTTTTCACGAGGATTCCATATCTACGAAACGTACTACAACATCGGATGTTTGGATCAGGGGAGTTTTGTTTTGGAACGGGTTGCGGAATATGGGAGTTGAAGCGAGGGTTTGTCTGGGCGAGAGGTTAAGTGCAGCGGAGATGCTTTGGGAAGATGCAGGAACTCGCAGTAGGGGTGCTGAAGGTTTGGAACTAAGGTTAGTAAAGAGATGGAACGAACAAGTGTCACACAGCGACGGTAGCAAAATAGGGGGAGGTATTAGAAATGTTTAGGAATGGAATAGTTAGGAAAACTGTAAGTAAACGAAACAAAGGCAAGCGATTATGGGACGAATTGTGTTGGAGGATTGGTGGTGATGTTAGGAAAGAAAGAGAAGGTAAACGAAGATGAGGAAAGGGTTTTCCTGTAGTAAGTTTTTGTGTATATATAGGACACCGCTGGCGGTGCAGAAAGAGTAAGGATCCCAAGATACCCTCGACTCATCATAACCCAAACCTTTTGGATTTCCATCGTTTCCACCAGACTGACCCGCGCTTTTTAAAATCGTGTGGACGAGCTGGTCGCGCGGGATCACTGTCGATCACTAACAGGGTTATAGTTGAAATTTGTTGGATACGCTTTCCATATGGGCAAGTCATTGTGTAAGGGCAGGATCATGGTGATGGAGCATGATGTAATAGACTACGTATATCGGAAGTCATGTCAGTAGCGCATTTGCTTTCTATAAGTATTGGGGGTTTCTCCCCAATCGTAGTGGAACAAGTACGGAAAAATTCAACAAAATTAGACTTTCGGATATGCACCTTCTACGTCTTTCAGTACGACAACGCTTCCCAGTACATACTGGTCTCACTTCAATGCCGTCAGAGTTCAAACTCAACTCATTCGGTTTGGATCTTTCATTCATTTCATTACTCAATCAATTAATCATATATATAACTCTATTCGCATCAGATTCTTTCGTCTTTCATTTTGTTACCTTTCATTTCATTTCTACTGTGGATATTCGTTCTCGTTGGGAAGGACAAATAGTCGGTCCTCCGGACTCCTCAGACAGAATGAAGTTTTTTATGGTTTCTGTTCCCCTAAGTTTTCTGTACAGAGCTTGACTATTTCAGAATTTCCAACAAGATTATGTGAATTTCCATTAACAATATATCATGCATATTGGAGTTCAAAAGTCGAAGCGCGGTGATGTATATAGATTAAAATGCCATATTCGTAATAAACAAATAGCAGGACGGAAATTTCTGGGCCTAAGCTATAATTGTAGGAACACTCTTTCGAAAGGGAAATATAAACATTACCACACCCACCGGAAGCCAACCAACTCACAGCCATCCCAAACTAGGGTGGTATATAATGACAAAGGTCCAACATAAAATGTCACCGCTTCTCGCAAACTTTCTCCCCCCCCCTACATTTCACATACAATCTCAACTCTACCCCGCTTTGCGTCCAGAACAAACCCCTCTCCTACTTTTCCTCACCTATTCGTCGCCATGGCGAACCCCCACAACCTCCCCCCGGGGAGCGCAGCCGGCGGCAGGCGCTCGGCGCTCAGCTCCCCCCGCCCGGCGCGGGCGGGAA
>Ga0307509_10006455_pt1 | contig 15784 bp, 15 predicted proteins | sample 10_EM_MG_FD_202245 | JGI IMG/M metagenome (GOLD analysis project Ga0307509, IMG submission 202245) | Populus trichocarpa ectomycorrhiza microbial communities from riparian zone in the Pacific Northwest, United States - 10_EM | ecosystem: Host-associated > Plants > Roots > Unclassified | place...
AGGAAGACTACCCTACAACCCGTAGGCTAGAATAGACTCCTAGATGCCCGAGAGACCATATATGGATGACCCCCATTTTGGCGGTTACCCATACTCCCCTTATATATCCTGCGAACGACATTTAGTCAGACGGACGGCGACGACTTATACGGTGTTACGGCAGCTGCTCCAATAACCTCTTTTAACTAGCAAACGACCAACTACACAGCCGTCTGCCTATGACGCGCCGTCCCCAACGCTGGGGCCAGAAGGGGGTGTTAGCTAAACCCGCCTAAGTTCAATAGTATGTTTGGGCCACCCTTATACCGGCGTGGGGCCTCCATGCGCAGATGCGTGTGCGCCAAAGAACATCTAAGAGCCCATAGAATGTGAGGCAATCGACCTCTAAGTTCTAGGATGACTTTGCCGGTGAAGGTAGGGTAACTTGGGTTTCTCAGTAGGGTAGCTGGGACCCATGGGCATAATGACCAAATTCCCACGGCAGGGTAACTTTGCCCTCTTATGCCTTTAACCGCTCAGGAAGTCCTCCAGGCGACCACAGAAGTCGTCTCGGAGGTCCGTGTAACATTCCCATAATTCTCTTGTTCTTATGCCAATGTTCTCCCGAAAGGTTATCCTGCCTAGTAGAGTACCTCAAGGCTACTCAACTATCCCCTAGGCCTTATCCTAGATTTACCAGCTATTTGTATAAAGTATACGAGACCATACCACCTCTGGTTACCTCTTGGTATACCATTTGGGCTAAGGTGATAGTGATTGTAGCTACCTATCGTAGGGTCGTTACAAAGAGTCAAGAATGTAGATCCGACAAGGCCGTCGCCCAATACCTGTTATGGAGAGGACGGGTCACCAGTATGGCAAGCCACACATTCGTATACAACAGTCATATACTCGCGAGTATAAGATAAAGGTTTTGCACTGGTGGACGCACGAGCAGATCCTAGAAGGAGGCAGTGAAGGGGAGGGATTTGATTCCAATATACGAGGAGTTCGGCTACCATTCATACTAGATGTATCAGACCGCTTCCTGCTACCAATCACAACACTCCACAATTGGATGAAGAATGAGGACAAGATAGTCAATGGGAGAAAGGGAGAGAGGACATCTCGGGGTAGTGGAAAATACTGCCAATGGCCGGATTTAGAACAAATCCTCTATACACGATATCAAAAGCGGCGACAAGAGAGAAAACCAGTACGAAGATGTTGGCTCAGCCGACAAGCACACCAAGCCTTCCAGGAGGCCTATCCAGATCAAAATTCCGAGGAATTTACCTTTTCAACTGGATGGTTTACAGGCTTTCTCCCCCGTCATGATATTTCTTTACGCTTTACCACAAATAAATCCCAAAAGATCCCCGATGACTATCTAAACTCAATACTCCAATGGTTGCAATTTAATCAACGCAATTCCCAAATCCGACCAGAAACCGGAGAAAGGCTCAGAGATGTCGGAAGGTACTGGTTAGACTCCATAGTAAATATGGACGAAACTCCCTTACCATTCAAATTTCTGGATGGACAGACCTATGCAGACAGGGGAAGCAAATCCGTGCAGGTGAAGGTAACCAACAGTGGGTGGGATAAGCGGCAGGCGACCCTTGTCCTTGCAGTATTTGGAAGTGGGAGACAAAAGATTAAGCCATTAATAATCTTTAGGGGCAAAAAAAGCTATGATGGGTCAAGGAGGTAAGAGTATTTCAGGAGAAAGCGAGAAGAGGAACAGGGCAGATATGATTCTCGAGTTTGCACAGAGTGGAATGAGACCGCTTACGCAAACACTGATGTGTTAGTGAGATGGATAAAAAATTCCCTTGTCCCTGCACTTCTTCCTCGTCCCCGAATGCTCGTCCTAGATGTGGTAAAATTCCACTCCACTCCTGAAGTTCCAAGTACGTTACGGTCGAACAACATCATTCCCTCTCTTGTTCCAGCTGGCTGTACCTCCTTGGTACAGCCCCTAGATGTCGCTATAAACAAACCATTCAAGGATATTCTTGAAGATATTCTTGATCGGAGATTGGACGAATACGAAGAAAGCCATAGTATCAACCTACGCGAGATTCCAAGTTCCAACACCAACATGATCGCTGAACAAAGAGTCCTTGTTTCCTGGTCTGTTGGGGAGGCATGGGAAACCTTTAATTCTCGGTATCAACAGCTTGTTATCACCACATTTCAGAAACTGGGCCTCACTCTACCTATAGATGGGTCTAGTGATCAGGAGTTGATGGTAAAGGGGATTAAGCCTTCCACATTACAGATTGGAGATTGGAGCAGACAAACCGGTTCTCGGGATGGGCTTGGGAGTGGTGTCGAAGAGGAGGGCCAAGTCCGGGCTCAGTGCAATCAAGGGGAGACTGGGCTAGCTAGCACGGCTGAGGTTAAAGAAGAGGCAGAAGAAGAGGCAGAAGAAGAGGCAACGGACTCTACTCAATATGTTGCTAGATTTTAGGTTTTATATGAGAAAACGAGTAGAGGTCAGCATAGTTGCCATGATTCATTCAAGTAAACCATTAACCAATTCCTGATTAAGTTTTAACAGTCTTGGTTGGTGTATGTCTTGATAGCTTAGGACACGAGTGGGTAACCTCGCCATCATGGCTAATCACTCGTATAATTTTCTTATATTTGGTTGCAGCGGAACCTGATTGCCGAGTGCCACGTGTTAGCACCTACACTTAGCGCCATTTCGGGTTTACCCAAAAAATGCGGTATTTGGGTTGGAGCATTTAGCATTTCTGCTCTGTTAAAGATGTATCATACGGGTATACTTACCTACCCTTGTACGTAGGTTCCTCTTCGTTTTGCTAGACATAGACGCTATACCGGAAGAGGTGACAATTCGCCAAAGAAACTTGACGAGGATACGAGGCAATGGGCTAAGCGACGCCGACACCGCAGCCCTACGACGGCTAAATGCGCAAAAGGGAGATAAATCAATACCCGGATCGGAGGTCTTGAGGCGGGTTTCGTAAGGAGTAGAACCATATCCCCACCTGCAATTCGATCGCCCACCCCCACCTCCCCCGGCCCGTTCGCACACCAGAACCATCGCAAAGCCCATGTCATTAAAACTATAAAAATTCCCGCTCCTTGATCACGCCTTGCGCTACTCCGCCGGAAACTAACCGTAGGGCCCGTTTACCTAACACTCTATTTCTAAAATTTGGGTGGTAAACCTAGACGATGTGAAAGTGTGTATCCATTTTTCCAGCCTGTTGGATTCTTGCAGCTGGACCGTCAAAACGTGACATTGCCTCGGAGGCATGTTTGCAAATCCTACGAGACCCTAGGCGCCACGCTACTTATTGGTAAACACTGTCTACTTGCTCGTACTTCTCTAACTGTCTAGTCTCCTTAACAGTCGCCATCGTCGCGAAGTGCTCGGCGGCCTTTTCAATAAAGTTAAACGGGCCCTTGGTGCCAATAAGATCCGTGGTATGATAATGCTAAAAAAAAAACCGTTTGCCGGTGCTAGGACCTAAAAAATCAACTCACTACCCCACGAATTAACATTCGGAGCCGGGCCCTGCGCTCTCGAGGTCTTGGAGCAGGATAAGACTCATCAGGGAAGAAAAGGTATGGAATGATCTATTGATATTATCATCCGTTCTTTAGAAACTCTATGGAATTTTGTCTAATTTCTCCTTCACTTCTTGTATTTTTCTTTTTCCTTTTGACATAGTCGTTCGTAGAATTTATCTAGAATCAGGCCACCCAGCACTCCGAGTCAAGTTGCAGTTTTTGGTTTCTCGCTTCGTTGGTTGCTCGTGGGAGTACACTATAGGAGACGGCAGTGATGGAGGAAATTGAACCTGAAATCTTTGGATTGAAACTTCCTCGGCTTTGACAGGTGACTAGTTTTAGTTATAACGGTGGATGAGCCGAGGCCCGTGGGGGGGGGGTTGATGATATAATAATCCCAGTCGTAAGAGCGGATAAAATTAGGTGCGTCCAGGGAGCGTATGATATCGTAGATGTCGGGGAGAGCACATACCGGTATGGAGGAGCACAGCAGTATGAGCATGTGTGGGCCCGTTAGGCCATGAACAGATGTATAGGGTTATACTACGCCGTGCGTGGGGAGTTTTCCGCCAATCAGATCGCTGGTTGGAAGAAACCCGGAATAGAGAATGCACGTATCGGCACCTCCGACCCTGACACCCCCGAGAGGTTCTTTCACCTACATCAGTCGGGACCAGGGACAGGGAAGAGGCCATTAAATCTACTGGCGAAGCTGAGCATGATTATGAAAGCCGTGTGTATGAGATGGCGTATCTGGGCCATAAGCATGAGAAGCCTGCAATGGATCCCGGCTGCGTGATTCACCAGAGACAACTAGCCCAACCTGAATTCCCGACAACACTCAACCATCTCGATACGACTCTGATGGATGACACGGTCAAAATGAGAGATCCTTTTTTCACACCGACACAAACATAGAGGCCTTAGCATTAATAGTGATTACGCGCAATGTCGGGGCATTTTTTAAAAAAGACCGCCACCGCCTACCACCCAAACCTAAACGAAAGAGCCAAATTTCCGAGGGATGGGATAGTAGTCGCTTTCAAGAACGCTTCCACATTGCGAGTATAATTGTGGTTACGATTGTAATGGATGTCGTGATCATCCGGATGTTTGAATTTTGCGGGAAATCGTAGTTGTGCTGGTTGGCTTAGAAGTTAATCTCTCCCTGGTGCCTCAGTAGTATGATATGCCATCCGGAGGAGCAGGAATGGCGTGCTCGAGTACGCTTTTGCCGAAAGCGCAAAAAAGGGCTGTTCCTATTGCACCAGCTGAGGATGAAACTAGAACTGGGTTGGCTGATTGTTCTCATTATTTACAAAATAAATGGTCCAGATAGGAGGGGCAGGAAGGGAATGCGAAGGCGCTAGCGTAGTGATTGACAACAAGCTCGATAACAAAATATGCGAGCTTCGCGAGCTATCAGCTTTAGGGATCAAAGTACACTAATTATTATCTCTCCTTCCCACGTATGATATATACCACTGCATGCAGATATGGCCCATACGAGTAAACCTAATCCCCACACCACCAATATCCTGTCCGTGGACTAGTCCCGGGACACGAGCAAATGAAAGATAATGTGGTCTTCCAATTAATTCCATCTATTACCACACTAGCCTATTGTCCTCCGTGGTTGTCCTTGTTCACTTGCATACCCCGATGATAATGAAGGAGAGCTCCGCAGCCCCCTCCCGAGGGCGCTTCCACATTCTGAGCACCTGGACTAACTAGGTACTGATATCATTACATATTCCCACTTGGATCCTCCATTTGAAAAATTCAGACAGCAACTCGCAGTCTCTTTTTTATCTATTATGATTACCCAGCCTTCTGGTATAGGCTTCTTGTCCGTGCCATCTCCGACATAAATCGTTCTCAGATGCCTAGGAAATTTTTATCACAATATTGGGCTAGCAGTCTTGGCCTATGGAATTTTCTATGTCGCCCAAAACCTTGATGCCTTCAGTAACAATTCCAAAAAAGTGTGCAAAGATTGTGATATACTATTCCTATTGGATTACTGACGGGTTCTATGCAACCGATACTGCGGTGTTGGTCAAAGCAGCTTGGATAGGCGAGGCTATGACAGGGGTTTATAGAACTACGATTGGCAAGAATCGTGCAGTGAGAAACATGCTTCCAGCAGCAGTTTTCTGGTGCAAATCTAGGCAGGATAGTGACCATGATGTGATAACCATAGAATCGTGCACGAGTTTGTCCAGCACCTTGTCGTCGCTGTGCTACCCTCGCTTCGGCCATTTACAGTACAGTACACTACCAGTAGGCGGGGTCTAAGCATTGCAATATCGTAGCAGATTCAGCACTCGAGAATAAAGAAGCGGCAAGGAAATAATCACAAGTTTTTTTTTTGCCTGCTAGGTTTGAGGCCTTTCATTTTGAGAAATAGTCCTGTCTGAGATCCGGAATTGTAGTGTTGCCCATTTTGGTGGTGAAAAAATATAAAAATTCCCTTCAAATGAATTCAATCCACCCATCATAGTTCGCAACACGGCTAACGAGAGTCTCCATAATATCAACGAACCTCGCTATCACTACCTCAAAAAACAGAGAGATGCCTACTAAATATATCAAACAATAGTTGTTTCGTAGGGATATAGAGTTCACGGGAGTGGGGGTATTCAAGAAAATCTCCCTTGAAATGTCTCGTCTGTGAGCTATCTTCCTGGAGGGCGGAGGAGGCCGGTTATCTTTGCTGTTTTATTGTTATTCGCATATTGTTCGCACTCTTCGGCTATGAACTGGAGTGGGAGGGGGCAGGTTTTACAATATCACAAACACTTCGGTCGAATCGCTTTGCAGATAAAGTGTTCATACAAGGCTGTCCTATGAGTGCATGTCCTCCAACCCTGTCTCAGAGTAATATGTGAGGCTGATTGAGGTCGGGACGATTCGTTGAAGTCTCCAGTGTGTCTGAGATTTCCTTGGCTTGCAGATGGTTGAACAGTAACTCATTGCAACAAAAGGAGCACATCGCCCAGCTTTTCTTCAGCTTTGCTCACTGAAAGGTTTCGTAAACTCCCCATTTACGCTTCATCTTTCTCTACTGTTTCTGCACACAACGAATATTTTGAACAAAGCATCATGGCCCAGGCTACATATATCCAATCGACCGGATTCGGCGACAGCAATGTCAACTGCGGCAACACAATCGGGAGCTACAACAAAACGGTTTATAAATCGGACGAAGATGCACAGATAATTCGCTGGCTCTCCCCCCTGGAGCCAGAAAATAGACATCATGGCGTGCGCAGCGACCGATTCGGCGGTGTCGGAGATTGGCTTTTGGACATAGGCGAGTTTCGGGAGTGGAGGGGAGGTTCTGGTGGAGCCGATAAGGTTGTCTTATTTTGCCCTGGGAATCCGGGAGTGGGTAAGACATATCTAAGGTAAGTGTCGGGATTCTTTGAAAGGAGCGAACATCGCTGATAGCCAGAAATTCTAGCTCTCTAGTGATCGACAGCCTGTGCGATCAAGCCATGAAGGAAGACATCGCCGTTGCATGCTTCTACTGCGACTTTCTCACCCAGCAAGACCAGACAACTGCCAACATAATGGGAGCCATTTTACGGCAGATAGTAGGGAGGGGGGACATACCGGAAAACGTACGCCAGGCATTTCAACAGGGTAAAAGACAGGTTGGCGGTCGAAGGCCACTACATACGGATTTAATGGAAATGTTAAAGATCGCTATTTCTTCACTACCACAAGTTTTCATCTGTATTGATGCGCTCGACGAATGCCTACCGAGGAATCTTCCGGATCTACTGGTGTCGCTAAGAGATCTTGTCCTGGAGTGCCCTACGATGAGAATATTCCTCACCGGGAGGCCGCATGTCACGGGAGCTGTTCGGAAATATTTCGTCGGGGCATTTGTGATACCCATCAGTCCAAACAAAGGTGATATCAAGGATTTCCTGGAGATGAGGCTAGACAGAGATGACGAGCCAGAGGCAATGGACGACGATTTACGGGCGGATATTGTGAAATGTATTCTGGAGAAGATGTCTGATATGTAAGTAGGAGCATTTGGCGTTACCACCCTGTCGGTGATGTCTGCTTACAAACAATCACGACTAGATTCCTTCTTGTTTCGCTCAACATCGACACTATTCTAGGGGAGGTGACAATTCGTCAGAGAAGGAAGAAACTTGAAGAGATGACACGAGGTTATGGGTTGAGTGATGCCTACATGGCCACTCTAACACGGCTGAAGGGGCAGAAGGGAAATAAATCGGTGCTCGGATTGAAGGTCCTAATGTGGGTGTTGTATTCGGAACGCCCGCTGCGGGCTGAGGAGCTATGCCACGCCATGGGAGTGGAGATCGGATCCGCAGATCTAGATCCGAAAAACACCCCCGTGGTACGGACACTCCAATCATCTTGTCTGGGTCTTGTCACCATCGAGCCGTCTTCGTCCACAGTCCGACTAGTGCACTTCGCTCTGCAGGAGTACCTCTTAGGTAATTCGACAATATTCAATAGTCCTCAAGCAACAATTGCGGAAGTTTGCTTGACTTACCTAAATTTTGGATCTGTCCGGGATCTTGCGCCAAATCTTCTCTCGGCCCCACCCGCGCTGGCCCTTCTCGAATATGTTTCTTGTCACTGGGGTAGGCATGCGAGAATGGGGATGACGGAAAGCGCCAAAACACTTGCCCTGAGGCTTCTCTATAGATTTGATGAACATATATCTGCTCAACTGCTACTCTTGGATTATGAGGGAGTAAGCGCACAGCTCGAACTTCCTAGATGGATGGAAGGACCTATGGGATTTACAGGACTCCATGGAGTATCGTTTCTCGGGATAGTGGAGATAGTTGGTGATGTTCTAAAGATGAAAGAATGGGATGTTAATGAAATTGATTGTATGGGGTATACAGCACTCATAGGGGCAGCTAAAGAAGGGCATGCGGAAGTTGTAAGGATCCTCCTTAAACGAGACGACGTCAACCCCAACATAGCAGTCAGTGAAGGCCGAACGGCACTCACGTGGGCGGCTGGGGAGGGGTATGAAGAGGTAGTAAAAGTTCTTTTGGAACGAGAGGACATCAATCCCAACATCCCGTGTACCCGTGGCTAAAATCCGCTCGTCTGGGCAGCCAACAACGGGAATTCGGGGGTAGTAAAGATGCTTTTGGAACGAGAGGACGTTGACCCTGACCCGGTAGACACCGGGGGTCGAACACCACTCTGGTGCGCTGCTGGGCGCGGGCATTCGGAGATAGTAAAGATGCTTTTGGAGCGAGAGGACGTCAATCCCAACCAGGCAGCCCAATATTGCCAAACACCGCTCCCGTCCGCAGCCTGGAGCGGGAATTTGGAGGTAGTGAAGATGCTTTTAGAGCGAGAGGAAGTCAACCCCCACCATGTACCATGTAGACAACTTGGGCCGAACGCCAGTCTGGTGGGCTGCTAAGCGCGGGTATTCAGAGGTAGTAAAGCTGCTTTTGGAACGAGAGGAGGTCAACCCCAACCAAGCAGACAACAGATATGGCCGGACGCCCCTCTCGGAGGCGGCTGAGGAGGGGTTTGTGTTGAAAATTCACGAAGATTCCATACCAAGAAGATAGTCGGAACAGTGATGGGACATGGCTGAGATGAATTGGGTTTGATAGCAGTTGCACGATTGGGTAGTATGGTATCAGAAGAATGATGGTGTGTTGAGTTGTAACGTTAGCTAAAGATGGAAGGCCGGAGATGTTTTGGACATAGGCACTAGCAGGACTAGTGGTCAGAGATTTAAGGTTTCTCAGGAGATGGAACATATTAGGGTCGCACTATGAGAGTTAGGAAACAGACAAATATGTTAGGAGTGTGAAGAATCACGGAAGATAGAAGAAACAGTGTAAGAGGATGAAACTGAAAGGATGGGATCAGGGAATAGAAGATTCGGGAAACTTCAGATGAGTTGGATGGATGGAGCGAAGATAGGAGAAAATGGTGGAGGGTATTGTGGACGAAGAGCTCTTTCTGTAAAGTCAAGTTTGTGCATATATAGGACACGTCCGGAGACCTAGAAAGGATAAGAATCCCAATACACTCTCTACCGAACATAGCCTAATTGCAAGAGGTTATGAGCCCGGCTCGCGCAGCACAATAGCCCACTATCTTTATTGTCTTTTATCATTCCTTCTCTTTAAGTTCTCTACCGTTCAACTATGGCAACATCACGAGCATCTGGCAGTGCTGCCTCCAGCACTGCCTCCACTCCAACCACAAGTTCCCCCGCAGTTTCAACCAATACATATATCTCTCTTAGCCATTCCATTGAAAAGCTCGATGGGTCTAGGGCTAGCGGGAAGAGTAACTATGTTGCCTGGAAGTTTCGTATTCTCTGAATCCTTAAGGAGAAAGGCCTCGCCCATGTACTTGATACCGATTCTACTGATGGATCAGCAACTGATAAAGTGACAACAAACCGAATCAACGATCAGGCCTTTACCATTATTTCCCTCAACATCCGCGACTCCCAAATCCCACATATCCAAACCGCAAAGACCGCCAAAGATGCATGGGAGTCACTAGCGAAGGTTGATCAAGGAATTGGATCTAATGGCCGAATGGTACTGATGCAGAAGTTATGTAGTCTGCAGCTAAAGGAAGGACAAGATATGTCAGCCCATCTCAACAGCTTTAAGGAACTGTCAACACAGGTTGCGAACCTCTCACCAGATGGACTAGGTGTGCCAGACAGTGACCTAGTATCAATGATAAGTCTTTCACGTCCTGAATCCTACGAACCTTTGATCATGGCAGTACCGTCCTGTACGGAGAACATTACCTTCGATTTCATCTGCGGAAGATTGCTTCAGGAAGCAACTCGATGACAAGCCGCACGGAGCACAAGCTCAGACAAAGGTAGTGAACCGCTCACGGCATTCGCAGCAAGCTCAGGCTTTCGTTCAGGTACATTCCGGGGAAGAGGAAATGGGCGTGGTGGACATAGAGGGTATGGACGAGGTTTGAGAGGGGGTTCTTCAGGGGCGAATAGAGGACGAGGTATAGGTCAAGGAATGGTTAGTGGTCGATGCCATTATTCTAACAGGGAGGGCCATTGGAAGAATAAGTGCCTCAAAAGGAAAGCCGACTTACAAAAGGGAGCCAGCGGAGGTCATTTGGCATTCATGGGCATGTCAGACAAGAAGCCAGGAGGAACCAACTAGATTATTGATTTGGGGGCTTCGCGACACCTCTCAGCTCAACGAGACCTATTCGAAGATTATATCAATATCATGGTGACAGCAATCACAATCGGAAACGGAAAAGCAATTACGGCTATCGGTCAAGGAAATATTACCCTCCAAACATCATCAGGCACCATCCAGTTAGTTGGAGTCCTGCATGTTCCTGAGATCGGAAGCAACCTGTTAAGTGTTGCAAGCATAGTAGATCAAGGTTTTCGGGTTGAGTTCTCTAAGGATGGATGTATCGTCAGCAAATTGAATACGGAGAGGGTCATAGGCAAAAAAAATGGAAATATTTATTTTCTAACAGGACTGCAAGAGGTTGCGTTAGCAGGACTTGCGCATGCAGAGGATTTGGCCATACCAGAAGTCTGGCATAGGAGGATCGGTCACAGCAGTCTCAACGCTCAGGCTATAGAACGAATCAAGAAGTCGGTTAGCGGATTTCAACTCTCAACAATGGACAGAGAAGTGAATGGGATTTGTGATGTATGTGCACAGGGCAAGCAAAGTAGGGAACACCTTACCGGGGAAAGAAGCAAGAGCAAACAGATATTGGATCGAATCCATTCGGATGTATGCGGACCCATGGCCACTGTTGGCCTAATGGGTGAAAGGTACTTCACGACATTTATCGACGAGTGTACTGGACGGATTGCGATTGCCCTATTGATAAACAAATCAGAAGTGTTTGAAAGATTCATACAATATAAGGCGAGGGTAGAAAAGGAAACTGGAAGGAAAATTAAATCACAGAGAACGGATGGGCGAGGGGAGTACACAGGAAATCAGTTCCCGAAATACCTTACTGACAATGGCATTACGCAACACATTACCCCTCCATATACCCCAGAACACAACGGAATTGCCAAGCCAGCTAATCGGACTATAATGGAAATAGTTAGATGCCTTCTTTTCGACTCAGGATTGGGAAAAGAGTTCTGGGGGCATGCGGCTCTGACAGCTGTCCATATCATCAATTGAGTACCGAGTAGTGCACACAACAACAAGACTCCTTTTGAGCTTTGGTTTGGATCGCAGCCCACAATTGCGCATTTATGTGTCTTTTGATCAACCGCCTACAGGCATATTCCCGCAGCAACAAGAACAAAGGTGGACGCCGGAGCTGAGAAATGCCGAATGATTGGATACACCGAAGACAGTGGAAGTCGGGTATATCGCCTATATGATGAGGAAGCAGGCCAAGTAGTGGTTTCAAGAGATGTGATCTTTGACGCAGATAAAAGAGCTGCCTCAAACTTTGGATCAGATAATAATACAAACAGGGAAACAGAATTGGAAAGTAGTATAGATTTAGAGCTTGGGAGCGCTTTGGGACCAGGGGTGAATAATACGGTACCTCAGTTAGAAGAGCCAAATGAAGAGGACAGCGCCCAGCCATTAACACCGATTGATCCAGGCAGTGTTCCCAGCGGGCCAGGCCGTTGGTAGGCCAGCCTATAGGCCGTAGGCCGGGCCAAGGCAGGCGGCTGTAGAAGCAGCCTAGGCCGATATAGGCCGAATTCCACCGGCCTGTGAAAGCCTATCAGGCCTGATAGGCGCCTATAGGCTAGGGAATTAGGATTGAAAACAGATCGTTTTAAGGGTGTCTTGATTCCCCCACCGGTTTCATTATTATTTTCGTCTGTACCTTCGACTATTACGGAATCACACAACGAGTGATAAGCAAATATCTCAAGGATGTCTTGACAATCCAGCTCCAGAGTCATCACCACAGTTAAATCTTGCTATTCTTCCCTCCGATTCTGCTTCTTTACCAATAATTAAATTAAATCACTAAGCTAATTGAGGGAAATATTTCTTGCATTTTGGATGTTATTATATGATTGGAAAAAATCTAGTTCATCGCCGTGGTACCGCAAGAACTCGAATAATTGGACCCGAGGCTAAGACGTCCGAAATTCCCTCTCTTGGATAGGGGAGCGAGCGCACAGCGAAAACTGATCCCCTCAGCCCCCCGTTGAGACAAAATAAAAAGAAAAAAGAGCCAGGCCTTACCAGCAAAGGCAACTCCAACGTCCTAGCCTCGGGTCCAATTATTCGAGTTCTTACGGTATCTATACTCCACAATATTCTGTTGTCACATTGCCGGAAGAGCACTGCACAGTTGACCAACCACAACAGCTGTTGTTTTCCTACAATGAATTTAATTAATTGGCCTACTATCTCTAGTATTTTTTGCTAATGAAGCGAAATGGTTCTTGCATTTCCAAAGTTATCTGGTAAAGGAGAACATTGAGTTCGATTGTTTGCTGTAGAAACTACATAGCTACTCCCCAAAAGCCGACTAGCCTAGACCGATCCGGGAACTGGAACTGAGCCTATATGGCCTATATGCGGGCCCGGCCAGGCCCTAGAGAATTTCTATAGGCCGGGCCAGGCTTTACTGCGGCCTGGCCTACCTGGCCCGTTGGGAACACTGGATCCAGGAGATACCAAACCGACAAGACAGGTATTCGACAGAGATACGATTGTACTGCAGCCACCAAGACTTCCTGGTGCTTGGGGTGCAGAGCCAACTCCGACCCGACCAGATCAATCTAGGAGCGAGAGACCGCAAAGAGTTCGCCAGCCACCAGAGATGTTTTGTCCGGCGGCATGGCAGGCACTTATGGCCGTTGCGGAGGAACCTATAACTTTAGCGGATGCTCTTGTTTGCGAAGATGCGGCATCATGGAGGACTGCCTGGAAAGGTGAATTGGAATCACTGAAGAAAAACGGTACATGGGTAGTCGAGCAAGTACCAGAGAATAGAAACATTGTCGGATGTCGATGGCTATTCAAACGAAAGGAAGATGGACGATTTAAGGTTCGGCTAGTGGTGAAAGGATACTCACAGGAGCCAGGGATCGACTTTCGAGAAACATTTGGCCCAGTTGCAAAGTTTACAACACTCCGCCTACTGCTCGCCTTGGTTGCGGAAAACGATTGGGAACTACACACCATGAATGTTAAAACTGCATTTCTGAATGGAGAATTACAAGAAGAAATTTTTATGGAGATTCCGGAGGGCCTTCCAGAGGAAACAAAACCAGGATACGCCTGCCGATTAGTCAAAGCGATTTATGGACTCCGACAGTCCCCACGAGCATGGTACCAAAAGATTCATACCTTCTTTGTCGACCATTAATTCCACCGCAGCAGTCAGGATTATAGCCTGTATATAAACTATTAACGGAAGATTATAGTGTTACTTTATGTTGACGATCTGGTACTAGGTGCAGAACACTTGGAGGATATTCGGTGGATCAAGGCAGCACTTTCAAAGGCTTTTGAAATGACTGATCTGGACGAGTTGAAGATTTTCTTGGGGCTAGAAATCACGCGAAATCGGAATCGACGACTACTAAGGATTCATCAACAAAGATATATCGGTCAGATACTTGACCGAAATGGTATGAACAATTCTCACCCAAACCTAACACCACTTGACCCCCATACACGACTCTTAGCCAGTACCAAGACCAAAGGCGAAGAAGCCAAAGCCAACCAAGTAACAGTGGAAACTTACCAGTCAGCTAGGGGTTCCTTGATGTACGCCATGCTTGGAACCCGGCCCAATATAGCTTATGCTGTTGGACTTGTTAGCCAGTTCAACCATTCCCCAGAAGCGGAACACTGGATTGCGGTTAAGCGCATCTTTCGATATCTCGCAGCGACTAGGAACCTCGGCCTATGCTATGGTGCAAGTAACCTTAGTGGTGGATTCTTGGATGCAGACTGGGGTGCGGGAGAAGATCGAAAGGCGGTTGGTGGATTTGTTTTCTTACTCAACGGTGGCGCTATATCGTGGACAAGCAAAAAACAGACATCAATTGTACTATCAACTACGCAGGCTGAATACATGGCCATGACACAGGCAGCGAGTGAGATACTATGGCTACGGGTACTGTTGGATGAGCTTGGGGCCTTTGCTCATATTGAACACCTCTCACAACTGAATGGCGACAACCAGGGAGCTCTCACACTGGCTTGGAACCCTGAATATCATGCACGCACCAAGCACATCGATATTCAACGCCACTTTGTTAGAGAGCTAGTTACAGCAGAAAAGGTTCACCTCGAATATTGTCCCACCTCCGAGATGATTGCCGACATCATGACGAAAGCATTACCATGAGTGTCCCACGAAAAGCATACACAAGCCATGGGAATGAAAGATATCAACTCAGAAGCGCATTGAATTCTTCGTGAGGGAGCGTGTTGAAAATTCACGAAGATTCCATACCAAGAAGATAGTCGGAACAGTGATGGGACATGGCTGAGATGAATTGGGGTTGATAGCAGTTGCACGATAGGGTAGTATGGTATCAGAAGAATGATGGTGTGTTGAGTTGTAACGTTAGCTAAAGATGGAACGCCGGAGATGTTTTGGACATAGGCACTAGCAAGACTAGTGGTCAGAGATTTAAGGTTTCTCATGAGATGGAACATATTAGGGTCGCACTATGAGAGTTAGGAAACAGACAAATATGTTAGGAGTGTGAAGAATCACGGAAGATAGAAGAAACAGTGTAAGAGGATGAAACTGAAAGGATCAGATCAGGGAATAGAAGTTTCGGGAAACTTCAGATGAGTTGGATGGATGGAGCGAAGATAGGAGAAAATGGTGGAGGGTGTTGTGGACGAAGAGTTCTTTCTGTAAAGTCAAGTTTGTGCATATATAGGACACGTCCGGAGACGTAGAAAGAATAAGAATCCCAATACACTCTCTACCGAACATAGCCTAATTGCAAGAGTTTGAAGAGGTAGTAAAGATACTTTTGGAACGAGCGGACGTTGATCCCAACCATCCAGACACCGATTATGGTCGAACGCCACTCTCGTGGGCTGCCACGGATGAGTATTTGGCCGTAGTAAAGATGCTTTTGGAACGAGAGGACATCAATCCCGACCAGGCAGACACCGAATCTGGCCGGACTCCCCTCTCGTGGGCGGCGCAACGTGGGTCCAGGGGGGTAGTAGAACTCCTTTTGGAACGAGTGGAGGTGAATCCCAACCAGTCAGACACCGAATATGGCCGAACG
>Ga0307509_10006456_pt1 | contig 15784 bp, 15 predicted proteins | sample 10_EM_MG_FD_202245 | JGI IMG/M metagenome (GOLD analysis project Ga0307509, IMG submission 202245) | Populus trichocarpa ectomycorrhiza microbial communities from riparian zone in the Pacific Northwest, United States - 10_EM | ecosystem: Host-associated > Plants > Roots > Unclassified | place...
CAAGGGTATCGGTGTCGAGGTTATCCACCGCGTGTGAAGAACCACATCGAAATTGTGGTGACAAAGAATGGGAGAGAGAGGATGGTCATCGTCGACCAGATGCAACATCTTGAACCTGTACTCACGACCAATCCTTCGTTAACTTCTGACAATCACAAGGGCGAACCGGGGGAGGAGCAGACCTCATGGAACCACCTGGAGTCCATCCTGGGTGCCAAATGCGGAGGATGTGCCGATAGTGATACCTTGGTGATACCTGCAATGCTAACCCTCAATGACACTAGTAAAAACAATATGAGACCGGCTTGGTGTGCGGGAGTATTCTCGAATCCGCCGGATGTTCTGTTGTACGGAACGCGGAAATCGTCACCGACAGCAAGGTAGCCTACAAAAAACATGTACAAAGAGCCAACAACGTTCAACGCCGACAGAACCGTAGGCTTGCTCGGTCAAGAGAAACGTACCACGACATTCGCATGTTGTAATCTATCCCTCATATCATCGATCCACCCCTCGCGGTCTTCCAAGCGCGTTTGTGGGATCTCTTCCAGACCGTCTCCAAACGCGCATTCCAACAGGATGTAAGCAGGGTTTAAAACGGGTCGTCGCTAAGTAGCTTGAGCTCGATTCATAGCCAGAAAAGAGCTAGAGTTATCCTCGTTAAATGGGACACCCCCGTGCGCTGGAGGGTACCGCCTCGAGTCGAAGGCCACCTTACCACTAGTCTAGTCCTGCGCCGGTTGGAGGCTCACCTGTGATCGCTGCACGATCGGTTTTTCTGATTGCAGGTTTCGCCTCCTAACCAACCGGATGGAGCCGAGACTACTCCGCTTCATCTCCTCCACGCCAAAAGGAATATCTTCCGCCCGAGCTACTCTTTCCAAGCGAGGACCGGTTCAGACGCGGACCAACCTGGGGCCTCATTCGTGCGTGCCGCAAGGTGGGGAGCTCCCACGAAGAGGAGGACTTGTGTTGGGTTATCGTAAGCTAACGCGACGACAGACGACGGATGGAGGTGCCTGATCAGAGCGGGGACGAACTGGCCATGGTCGATAACAGCACAGAATCCGATCTCCACCGTTCGATTCATCTATCCCGGCGTAGGAACCTCCTCGCCTCGCCCCTTCTCCGCCTTCCCATAGAACTCATCCTCGAGATCTTCGCACATGCGATCGAATTGGACGACGACGAGAACCGCGGCCCTCTCAGGCTGTTGTTAGTTCTAACCGCGATCTGTCACCAACTCCGAGAAACCGGAAGCGCTTCTCCCCAGTTATGGAGTACCGTCGACCTCACCACTCCACTCATTGCCGAGGTGTTCCTCGAACGATGCAGATATGACCCACATACCCTCATAAAGTTCCCATCTACCTCCGAGGTGGATCCTGTCAAGAACCCAAGGAGGGACGCTTTATGGGAGAAGGTGGAAGGCTGCGCGTTTAACGAGCTTCGGTCTATCGTGTTTGAAGGGACGCAGTGCGAATTCATCGTTAGGGTCGTTGGTATTCTCCGAAGGGCGCCCAACGTATCAAACCTCGAAATTAATAACACTCAACCCTATCCCGAACTGCCCTGGCCTGTCAGCGATCCACTACCCAACCTCTCCACCCTTCGGGTCCGTAAATTCTGGATCAGTTGGACTTCACCTCTCCTTCGAAACCTGACCCAGCTGGTCTTGGACTTCCTGCCTATCAGTATTCCCTCCGAACGGACGTCAATCGAAATGTTCCTGACAGTGTTGGCCAACTGCCCAAACCTCGAAATACTCGGCCTCGCCAATGCCGGACCGGAGCTGTTGGACGGCCACCAGGAAAACTGCGACACGGTGATCCAGCTACATAGACTCCGGGAGCTTTTCCTCGAATTCCGCGACCTTCTAGGGTTGGATACATCCTCTCGCATATTGGGTATCCGGAATCTACGAAGTTGGCGGTGTATGTCACGGTTCACCTAGGCATTGGCCTGCCTAAGACCATATCCCGAGTTCTTCCACGCCGGAACGCTCAAAGCATCCAGCACTTTCGTGGCTCCACGGCTCTCACCATCTACCTGGCCGATGATTTCTGCTTCTTCTCCGACAACCTTCTCGTCCACCTCCAGGTACTCGACATTTATTATTTTGAGTCGCTGAGAAATCCCCGGATTTTGACTCGATTCGCATCCAAGATTGTGGAGGTCGTTGGGGGGGACGCCATCATCTCGTTGGACATCGAAACACGGGACATCAACCCATCTCATGGAATGTGGGAGGTATTATTGCATGGGCTTCCTCGGCTCGAACGAATTCGCTATGATCATATAGGGGAGGAAGAGGGACCCCTAGCCAACTCTTTCGTTTTGGTTTTCTCCCGGTTCTTTGAAGGGAGCCCAGTTTGCCCCCTGTTGCAGCGCCTGGAGTTGCCCAAGGGGATGTTGACCCAGGACGCCTCAGTTACGGTTTTGAAATGTGCCCTCGCGGAACGGGAGGCGTGCGGGAGGCGCTTGAAGTGGATAGGACTGAGTTGTGACGCGACGGAGGTGGGCGACAGACTGGTACTTGAGCCGTTCCGAGACCTTGTTGACGAGGTGGAGTAGGTTTCACAGAAGTAAGTCTATCGACCTCACCTCTGGCCAGCGACTTCGATTGACGAGCCACCGTACAGTAGAACTGTCGGGTTTTTCTTTCGGTATGACGGGTGGATCGCCTACCCAACACCTGTTGTGATTCACGAGTACCAATTGTGTATATTTTGTACGAGTCCCTTTGTTGATAGAACCCCCGACATGTACGCACAGACGTTTTCCCGGGGTAAAAATTGGCATCATGTCTTACTTCGAGCCCGAGGGCTCAACACATCCCTTCGATCAAGGTCGACGACGAGCAACAATCATTCCAATTGCAAGGGATGTTTTTCTCCAGCTTACGTTCCTGCACCTTTACAGCGACTGTACTGGGAGTTGCCTGCGCTGGGGGAGGATCCTTCTCGCCTCTCCGCTTTTTTTGCTTGCCCCCTGGACTCATCTTCGGGATTTTCTTGCCTGTAGTGGAACTTCGTGATTTGTTTCGGTTGGACATCACTGCGATCTGTCACTGACTCTGGGTTATGTTTATGGAGCGCCACCGACTTCCAGGATGGAGTTGAAGTCCCCCGAACGGATGGATATTTTGCCTCTCTCATCGCCGGCTTTGGGCTTCCAGGGATCCTGTCTCCTCGAACAATGGCCCTGAGTTCATACGGACGTCCTGGATACCCAGACCGCTACCGGCGGTGAAGGGTGGGCCGTGTGCATTCTGGGCGGCCACACCGAGCTCCCCGATTCCAACTCCTTGCTGTTTGCCTTCCTTGCGATCCGTGGTCCGGGCTACGCTCCAGTCCTCAGGTAGACCCAGGTACTCATCAACGTATCACGCCTACCAAAGGAAACTCCGTGTGTCACAGAAGGAGGAACGATCTCGAACCTAGACGAGAGCGGACACCCATAACCCACCTACAAAAGGCCTCCGGGTGTTTGGCCGACAACGACAGTCGCGCTTGTTGATACCCCCAACCTCCCTCGCAGTTTCTGTTCCCTGAACCCCGTGAGTTGATCTCCCCCATCTCATACAGTCGAGCATGGCCGTAACAATGTATGGGGGATTCACATTGCGTAAGCTTTCTACCAGACATGGTGACCCCATTACGATCCAGACATAATGGGGTCTCGAGTGATATCGAGCCGCCGCGTTGCGCAGTGTCGAGGGACGTCGAGGAGGTTCGCAAGCACCAGATCGCTCAGGACAGAGGGTCAAGCTCAGTAATCCTAGAGTACCTAGTACAAGTGCTTCCCATCATTATCATATACTTGTACTCGACACCCATGAAATCATAGCTGAGGCGTCCGGGAAAAACAGAAGTAATCAGCCACATGGTCCGGTGACGGGCCGGGGTCTTACATATACACAAACATCCGCGTTGCGACGTATCCTGGGGGCTCGACACATTCAACACATTAAATGCATCAAGGATCGCTCGAGCACGTACGGCCTGAACGTCACAAACCAAACAAGCGTAATCAAGGTTGCAAGCAACGGTAACGCGAAGAAACCAAACACAAATTTCACAACAGGGATCTCCGAAGACGGGGCTGCGACAATCAAACCTGTACGAAAGCGTTAAGGGTTCATGGTTTTAGCTTGTGTTCCAAAAATCTGGGGTATTGGCGTTGAGGGTACCCACCACCCGCGAAGAGCAGCGACGAAAGTGTGGCGGAGAAGAATTGGACACAGAGAATGATCATCGTGATCCAGATGCGGCGTGTTGAACCCATCAGAACCCATGCCCACGTTACATCCTTCGTTAACATCTGATAGCCGAAAGGGGGATTGGAGGAGGGGCAGACCTCACGGAACCACAAGGGCTCCATCCTGTGGACGATGACAATACAGAGAGAGCCGACGGTGACGCCTGAGAGGGAAGAACCCATCGACGCTAGCAGGAAGCAGTATGGAACCGGCTCGGTGTATGGGAGTATCTTTGAATTCGCTGGAGGTTCCGTTGTGCAGAATGTGGAAATGGTTGCCAGCAGTAAGGTAGGCTACAAAAAGAGGGGAGCCGTGTTCAACGCCGATAAAACTTTTTTGGTCAAGAGAAACGCACCAGGATGGTGACGTGATGTATCCTATCCCTCATACTGTCTTTCATGGTCTTCCAAGCGCGTTTGTGAGAGCTTTCCCAGATCGTGTCCAAAGTTGCATAGCCAAAAGAACTGAGGCAGAGGAACTGACGGATGAACGTCAATGGGTTCCGGGGAACTCGCATCGAATTTTTCCCCCCGCCGAAATCCCAGTGCTCCGGGAGATCTGGGACGGGCGCGTCGTCGTTGGCGTTGTGGAAGGTGGTCATCAGGGAGTGGGGGAGGGAGTGCAGTCCGAGAGGACGAAAGGGCAATATCAAGGACGGCGTCGCTCAGTGGTTTGATTCATCGCTGACAACGAGTTATATCCGCTGGGCGGAACGTGTTTTGGTGCCAGGGAGTTGCACCTTGGAGCTCGGAGGGGGACCCGGGGATCCCTGATCGAGTGATCTGATGGTCCTTGGTCGCTTCTCACCTCCTCCAAGCGGAAGAAAAAGCTTCCATCCGGGCTACTCTTGTCGGACCGGTTCGTTTTTCAGTCAACACCTTCATTTGAACCCGCCGCGAGGTGGTGAGACCCCCACGAACCCTGAGCACTGAGTTATCACTAACTAACGCGACGATATAGACGACGAATCATGGAGATGCCAACTCAGAGCAGGCACGAATCGGGCGTAGTCGATGCCAGCGTAGAATCCACCCTTCACCGTTCGATTCAGCTATCCCGGCGTAGGAACCTCCTCGCCTCCCCACTTCTCCGCCTTCCCACGGAACTCATCCTTAAGATCTTCGTACATGCGATTGGATCGGACGACGACGACCGCGGCCCGCTGTTGTTAGATCTAACCGCGGTCTGTCACCAACTCCGAGAAACTGGAATGGCTTCTCCCCAATTATGGTGTACCGTCGACCTCACCACTCCCCTCATTGCCGAGGTGTTCCTCGAACGATGCAAATATGACCCACATACCCTCATAAAGTTCCCATCTGCCTCCGAGGTGGATCCTGTCAAGAACCCAAGGAGGGACGCTTTATGGGAGAAGCTGGAAGGTCGCACGTTCAACAGGCTTCGCTCGATCGTGTTTGAAGGGCCACGACGCGAGTTCGCTCGTAGGGTCGTCGGCATTCTCCAAAAGGCTCCCAACATATCAAAACTCGACCTTTGCAACTTATGATCTCGTCCCGGACAGGAACTTCCGTGGCCCGCCGGTGATCCAATACCCAACCTCCTCACCCTTCGCCTCTCTAAGTTCTCGATCAGTTGGACTTCACCTCTCCTTCGAAACCTGACCCAGCTGATCCTGGACTTCCTTCCTACCAGTATTCCCCCCGAACGGACGTCAATCGAAATGTTTCTGATAGCCTTGGCCAACTGCCCAAACCTCGAAATACTCGACCTCGCCCACGCCGGACCGGAGCTGCTGGACGGCCACCAGGAAAACTGCGACACGGTGATCCAGCTACATAGACTCCGGGAGCTTTTCCTCGAATTCCGCGACCTTCTAGGGTTGGATACATCCTCTCGCACATAGGGTATCCGGAATCCACGAAGTTGGCAGTGTGCGTCCCGGTTTACCTAGACACAGACCTGCCTGAGACCATATCCCGAGTTCTTCCACGCCGGAACGCTCAAAACATCCAGCACCTTCGTGGCTCCGCAGCCCTCGCCATCTACCTGGACGATGATCCCCACTTCTTCACCAACAACCTTCTCGTTCACTTCCAGGGACACGACTTTTATTTTGGGTTGCTGAGAAGCCCCCGGATTTTGACTCGATTTGCATCCAAGATTGCGGAGGTCGTTGGAAGGGACACCATCATCTCGCTGGACATAGAAGCACGGGAAATCAACCCACCCGATGGAATGTGGGAGGTGTTGTTGCATGGACTCCCTCAGCTCGAACGAATTTGCTATGATCACATAGGGGAGGAAGAGGGACCCCTAGCCAACTCTTTCGTTTTGGTTTTCTCCCGGTTCTTTGAAGGGAGCCCAGTTTGCCCCCGGTTGCAGCGTCTGGAGTTGCCCAAGGGGATGTTGACATAGGACGCCTCCGCCACGGTTTTGAAATGTGCCCTCGCGGAACGGGAGGCGTGCGGGAGGCGCTTGAAGTGGATAGGACTGAGTTGTGACGCGACGGAGGCAGAGGACAGGGTAGTGCTCGAGCAGTTCCGAGACCTCGCTGACGAGGTGGAGTAGGTTTCACGGAAGTGAGTCTATCAACCTCACCCCTGGCCAGCGACTTCAATTAATGAGTTACTGTGCAGTGAAAGCGCCGGGCTTCTCTTTTGGTACGGCGGGTTGACAACCCCCCTCGGTCCATTTGTTCACCCAACTCCGGTTGTGATTCACGGGTACCCATTTTGTATTTTGTACGGGTCCCTCTGTTGATAGAATCTCCAACATGTACGCACGGACGTTTTTCCGGGGTACAAATTGGCATCATTGTCGGCAAAACACGCCCCTTGGATTAAGACGAGCCACAATCAGACCAAGGGATTGTTCTTTCCAGGCTACCTTCCTGCACTTTACAGCGACTGTGCTGGGAGCTGCCTGCACCGGCGAAGGATGCTTCGAGATGTTACCAATCACTGCAGTCTCGACCGCAGTATCGAGGGACGTCGAGGGGGTCCATGAGCACCGTATCGCTCAAGACAGAAAGAGGGTCAAGCCCTGTAGATAATCCTAGAGTGCCTAGTACAAGTACCTGTCTTTTTAAACACTACTACTGGATGTCTGCATGAAATAATAGCTAACAAGAAAAGCAGAAGTCGAACGAAAATATACCTAATCAAGGTCTGGATCGCCACATGGACGGGCCGGGCCGGGCTTACACGTACACTAACATTCCCGTTGTGAAGTATCCTGAGGGTCCTTTCTGTCGAATAAACGGTCCAAGAGATTTCCGAGCGCGTCCGGCCGAAACATCACAAACCAGATAATCGAAACCGCGCTCACAAGCGGCGGTAATATGAAGAAGCACATGCCATATCTAATAACAGGGATCTCCGAAAACGCGGTTGCGACAATCAAACCTGTGCGAAAGCGCCGAGGGTTCACAGTCTTAGCTTATGTTCCAAAAATCGAGGGCGTTGGTGTTGAGGGTACCTACCAGTCACGAAGAGCCACAACGAGATTGTGGTGAAGGTGAATTGGAAACAGAGGATGATCATCGAGATCCACATGCGACGTGGTGAGCCCATTAGAACCTATGCCCACGTCACATCCTTCGTTAACATTCGATAATCGAAAGGAGAGATCAGATCAGGGGCAGACCTCACGGAACCACCTGGCATCCAGCATGTTGATGACGACCGAAGCGAACGAGCCAATGGCGACACCTGCCAGGGAAGAACCCATCGATGCTAGCAAGAAGCAGTATGGAACCGGCTTGGTGTATGGGAGTATCCTTGAATCCGCTGGAGGTTCCGTTGTACAGAATGCGGAAATGGTCGCCAGCAGCAAGGTAGCCTAAAAAACAAACAAAAGAGCCATTTTCAATGCCGATAAAACTCTCGCTCGGTCGAGAGAAACGCACCACGACGTTTACGTGATTTAACCTATCCCTCATATCGTCCCTCGTGGCCTTCCAGGTGTGTTCGCGATGAGAACTTTCCCAGACCTTGTCCAGAGTTGCGTGACCGAAACATAAGAGACAATGGATCTGATGGAAGAGTATCAATGGGTTCCGAGGAACCTGGATCGAGTTTTTCGTTCCACCGACATCCCAGAAATCTGGGAGTGTTGGCACAGGCGCGTTGTCTTTGTCGTTGTGGGGGGTGGTCATCAGGGGGAAGCGGGGGAGGAAGTACAGTCCAAGAGGGCGAAAAGGGCGGTATCAAAGAGGGCGTTGCTCGATGGCTTGAGCTTGATTCATCGCTGGCAACGAGTTACACTTATATTCGTTGGGCAGAACACGTTTTTGTGCTGAAGGGTTGTGCCTCGAGTCGTAGGCCATGCCATCAACAGATTATTACATCTTCCCAGTGATCGACTCGCGTATTTCGCGAGGGTCTGACCGGAAGGTCGCGCCTCGCCTCCTCCACGCAAAAGCAAAGGCTTCCATCTGAGCCGCCCTTGTCAGACCAAGTCCGGGTCGGACGCGTTTCAGCCAGGACCTTCACTTAAGCACGCCGTGAGGTGAGGAGATTGTCACAAATCCCCGGGTTCCATTAACGGAGGTGACGATAGACGGATGGAGACTTCAGCTCAGGGTGGGCTCAACCCCGGCGCGATCGATGCCAACGTAGGATCCACTCTCCGCTGTTCGATTCACCCGCGCCGGGGCAGGAACCCCCTCGTTCCACCCCTCCGTCTGCCCACAGAACTCATCCTCAAGATCTTCATACATGTGATCGAATCGGAGAGCGACGACGACGACGACCGGGTCGATTACGATGACGACGACGACTACCGCCACCTTGGCCCACCACTGTTGGTCTTAACCGCGATCTGTCACCAACTCCGCGAAATTGGAACAGCTTCCCCCCAGTTGTGGAGCTCTGTTGACTTCACCATTCTCCCCATCGCCGAACTGTTTCTCGAACGATGCGAATACAACCCACGTATCCTCGCTGGAAGGTCGGACATTCAACAACCTTCGTTCTCTCGTGTTCCAGGGGACACAAGACGAATTCGCTCATAGGGCCGTTGGCGCTCTCCAAAGGGCTCCTAATGTATCGAATCTCGACATTTGCAACTTTTCGTTTTGTCCCAGGCAGGAACTTCCGTGGCCGGGCAGTGATCAAATACCCAACCTCTCCATCCTTCACCTCCATCGCTTTTGGATCAGTTGGGCCTCGCCGCTCTCTCAAAACCTGATCAGGCTGTCCCTGGAATTCGAACCTCCCCATGTTCCTTCTGAACGCACGTCAATTGAGACGTTCCTAACTGCATTGGCCAACTCCCCTGACCTCGAAATACTCAACCTCGCCTACGCCGGACCGGACCCACTCAACGGTTACCAAGACAAGTGCGACGTGGTGGTCCAACTGGGCAAACTCCGGGAACTTTCCCTAGAGTTCGACGATCCTTCTACAGTTGGATCCATCCTCTCGCACATCGGGTATCCAGAAGCCACGAAGTTGACGGTGTATATCTTGGTTGATGAAGATACCGACCTGTCCGAAACCATACCCCGAGTGCTTCCACACCGGAATACCCAAACCATCCAGCACTTTCGCAACTCAACAGCCCTCACCATCTGCTTGGGGGGTACTCCCCAGTTCTCTACCGACAACCTTCTCATTCGCTTTCTGGGACCACGATCTGTATAAGACCCCAGAGGAATCCTCGACAATGGCCCCAGTTTGTATCCAAAATCGTGGAAGTTGTTCGAGGGGATACCGTCGTTTCCCTGAACATGGAATCATTGCAAATCGACCTACCCGAGGAAATGTGGGAGGCATTGCTGCATGGGATTCCTCTGCTCGAATGAATCCGTTATGAATTTACAGGCAAGGGAGGAGGTGGGGATCCCGTCAACTCCTTCCTTTTGGTTTTCTCTCGACCGTTTGAAGGGGGGTTGGTTTGTCCCCGGTTACGGGATCTGGAATTGCCCAAGGAGACACTTACCCGGGACTCTTCAGTCGCTGTTTTGAAACGCACCCTGACGGAACGGGGCGCATGCGGCAAGTGGTTGAAGCGGATAGGACTAAGTGGTGACGCGGCGGAGGCGGACGATAGGCTGGTGCTTGAGCAGTTCCGAGACCTTGTTGACGAAGTGCAGTAGGTTTTACGCAGGTAAGTCCCTCAGGTTCATCCTTGACCAACAACTTCTATTAACGAGCTACCGCATCGTAGGAGCGCAGAGTTTTTATTTTAATACGGCGGGTTGACAGTCCCCTCGTGCCGTTCATTCGCCCCAACACCGGTTTTGATTCGCGGGTTGCCGTTTTGAATACGTTGTATGAGTTCCCCTGTCAATAGAACCTACCGTCCGCGCGTACAGACAATTTCTGGGGTACCGATCGACGACCATCTCTACCGGAAGGACGTATTTACAGCGATTGCACTAGAAGTTGCCCGTTGCTCAAACCTGGTTGTCCACGTAAACGTTGTCTCGGGGGTGCTGACAGATATCACGGCAGGAAGGATGAAAAGTCCACGGAGCCTCGCGTGTATCCCATTGCCGAACGCTGCCTGGATAATACTACAGATTAGACCAATGGTGGCCTTAGAATTGCAAATCCCACTCGCGCGTTGGATTTACTTGCAAGGACGGGGAAACGTCTTGGGAGTGACGATAAGAAATGATCAAAACTACGAAAGCTTCCGTCCACGCTGCACGCGCCAGGCGAAGCCCAGTTCGGACACGGTTTGCTCAAGACCTTCACCTCTCCCCTTTCCGTCTGCTATCAAATCAGGTGTAAGGCCGGCGAGCGAAAGTTTGCTCTCCACGTTCCTACCAACTATACAGTTGACAGACCTCGGTACTACCGTCCGAGTGCCACGAAATCGGGCGAGGAGGCCTAAGTTTAATTCCGTGGTCACCGAGCAATCAGGCACCGACCTGCAGCTCCTCTAGAGAATCCAATATTTTGCCTTTTTACACCGACTTCTCACAATGTTACAGATTAATGAATACTACGTGCTTCCCTCCCACGAAGGTGACTTATCCCAGTTCGACCGTCTCAATAACCCCTCAGTCTATGACGCATTGATGTTCCCATTCAGCGACCACCACAAACAGATTTGGGTTCCCACTGACATGGGCTGGCTCCTTTGGAACCTACCGGCATCCTAAACCACCCCGGAACCTCATTCGTCGGTGATGCCACCTCTCCCTTCGCTCAACGTCGGGGCCCGTCGAATCCGTCCACACAGATATTTCCACCTCCTTCACTTACTTACACATGTGTGCCCCCGCCGGTGATGATTCGGAGTCCCCCCCCTCAAACAGTGGTGGGAGGGGAGAGGGAGGGAGCCCATTCAGAGGACCGGAAGGAAATCGGTAAGTCGGCGGAAGAACTTGTGTACTCTTCCTTCTGAGACTCTAAGGACTCCATGGGGATGTCCCTCGACTCAGTCACATACACATCCCTCTGAGCCTTGACTTGGGAGAACAAGACGGTAACTTGACTGGACGCGTGTTTTCGTGAGGCTGGAGCGCGAGCGGATCCATACCAAGTTTCGTCTCGGGCCTCGGGGAGGATTTGACCCAACCGGACAATTATCAGGCAGAAGGAAATTCCAACCGCTGGGCTGGACTGTGGGGGTTCAACGAGACGAGCATGTGAACACGGGTGAACGTGAAGAAGCTGGTGAACGTACCATCGCGAGGAATGTATACGAAAGTTTGCTCTTGGCGAGATAGGCGAGGAAGTCCATCGTGGCGAAAGCTCTGAAGAGATGTTCTGTAAATCTCATCTCGGGCCAATTAACTGGACACGCGTCTTACGTCCACAGAGCAGCGCTCTCGATAAGCACCTTCATAACTCGCTGTCCGCAGCGCGTTGATCAGCTCCTCTGAGGGCGATAAGTAAGCGGCGGGGGACATTATGCGCACCAGGATGATCGAATCCCCCCCTTGTATACGTGCCTTTGTGGTCACCCGGTGTACACGCCATAGCCTGAAGCCGATCGAAGCTATTTATCAACCGATAAAGCGTCAGATGGTGGCGTCGCCACCACCGTCACCACAACACATACCCACACACTTACCCGTCATGAAGAAGCTATTACTAAATTGAGAAAACTTCACGTGAGCATTGTTTCCAAACGAACGACGGGATTTGCAGGGGCTTACAATATCGTGAGACAAAAGGAAGTTGTGGACCAGTCGAACAGCGCTTTTTGGTTGGGTATGGGATTTTGAAGCCGGTACGCCATACCACAACTGACGCCTACGAAATCGCGACTTAGTGACAAGGAAGGCAACGGGGAACGTGGGGAAACCAACTCACCGAACAAAACCATGGTAATTACCGAAGGTAGGACACACACAAAAGGGTTCCTATCGTAGATGTGATACATTCGGTAAACCTGTTGGGGCGCATCGTCAGTGACCGCGGGTGGTGGTTTAGAATTCGGGTGAAGTACTATTACTATGTCCGCAACCACGATTTGGAGTTGAAATATCACAAACCAAGCGACCGTTAGCGGACCCGCGGATATCTGGATCCCCGCTCCCGAGGAGCTAGACAGGATCGCTCGCACTGCCAGAAAGAGGGAGATAACGATGTGCTACGGGGCAGGGGTGCGCCATTGGGTGAGTTCCTGAGGTTTTGGGGTGGTCTTTTCTCGCTTACGGCGGTGACGGTGAGTCCAAAGAAGGCGGTGGCGAACGCCAAGAGGCGGTTGGTCCCTCGTCCCTTTGAAGCCTTCTCCCACTGAACATAGCAGGCGGCGATAAAGAGGGGAACGAAGATGCCTGGACAACCGATCCAGCGGCATTAGCACGACATGTGTAACAACCAGGAGATGGGACTGGGTGCTCACCGTACATCACGCACTCCAACATCGTCCCGAGGAGGGACGCGAACGTGTAGCTGATTCCAGACATTCAGAACAACCGCGGAGACGTTCGCAAGGGCAGTAAGAGAGAGAAAACGACTCGGAGAGTGGGGGATGAAAGGGGGGTCAAAACCATCAGTACGGGTTGCGTTTGTATAAAATAGTGCGGGTCAATTTGGCCATCTAAGTGGCGTTGAGAGGCCGACGAACGAACTGTGAAATGCGCTCCGAGCTTCGGTGCAGCAATGCAGTCTTTTGGGAACAACGGTTTTTCCCACCGTTGGTCACTTTTATATGCAAACGGCTGTAGAGTTGAGCCGCCGATCTTGGGAGGTACCGACCTGGACACCTCCGCCCGCTCCCGCTTCCCGAGGCTACGACATCTCAACTTTTTGGTGAGGGGAAATCGCGGCCTGGGACCACCTCGGTTACGTACCACAGCTCTTCTCTTGGCCCGCCGCCGCTCCCACCATGTAAACCCCAACGGTGCTCCTGATTCCCGCCTCAAACCCTTGGACTTTTGGCCGCCCAAGTTCATGGTTACTTTGCTTGTTACCTTGCTTAATTATAGCGCCTAAAAGAATCGTAGCGGCGCCCTTGGCGCCAATCACCGACTCCCCATGAATATATTTTCAAAACCCCCTTGTTGTCCCCACAGTGTTAGTGGTAGGATGTGATTCTCACCCCATTCCAACGGTTCGGAGCCGTTCACGCTCTGGGCCCTGTTTTCCCTCTGGACCCAGCCCCCGGTCTAGACACCGTCCCCCTTCAATAGGTCCCTCAAATCATCTCTGCGGATCGTTCTCTGTGTGAGATCAGGGAGGCTCTTCGCAGACCACGCGTTAGGTCGTTGACGATTCAGAACTTCATGGGTCCAATCGCAGAAGCAGTGCCGTTTTCACGGGACATACACCCCCTGGTGAAGATGGGGAAAGTCGAAAGAGGGTCGGATATAGTTCCGCTCGCTTGCGTTCAGCATGCCCGGGAGTTCACCCAATTCAAAGTAGCACTTGAACGTACCCATTGAAATCACCAGCACATACCCTTCCCTTGTTTTGGCTTCTAGTTTAGTTTATTTCAACACGGCGGGTTGACAACCCGCTCGGTCCGTTAATTCGCCCCAACACCGGTTTCGATTCGCGAGCTTGCCGTTTTGAATACGCTGTATGAGTTCCCCAATAGAACCCACCGTCCGTACGTACGGTACCGATCATCTACCGGAAGGACGCACCCCCTTCGAGAATCAAAAACCGACGGTAAACCACAATCAGTCCAAGGGTTCATTTTCTCCAAACCACCACTTTCTCACGCGTTTACAGCGATTGCACTGGACGTTGCCCGTTGCTCGAACCTGGTGGTCCACATAATGTCCTCTACTTTCCAGACAATATGCGGTTGGGCAGGTGGGAAATTTTCAACAGTTTACTGCTCCCAACAATGTAGACATCGGACAGGTTGCTCAGGTCACGGTCAAAGTTCGTGCGCCCCAACACCCTGATGGCGGCCCCATATTCCATGAGTTGTGTCTCGCTCTCATTGTCAAGTCTGGAAAAGTACTCTCTCGGATACAAGTAGGTGCGAAACAGCAAAGGTGCGGCACGGCTGGGAAGGTCCCTTGGGCTGATCAATCGTGATCTGTAGCCAAGCTCGTGCTGATCGTTGGGAACTGCCCCCCTCTGATGAAGTTTGAGTTGGAGTATACTATGCCATGTTGTCCAGACCTCTGTTCACTACTTCGCTGGTGCTAAAGTGGTCTTGGGAACCGCTGGCGGGAAACTTTTCCGGGTTGGGTGAGCTACCTCCCAGTATTTCGCCGCGTACATCACGTCTCTGAAATGGCCTGCCTAGCTTGATGATCGTTACGGACCAGGGTGATAATGATCCCTCAACATCAACGTGCTGAGGATGCTGCTCAGTAATCTTCTCGCGCCCACAGAACCTGTAATGCGAAACATAGGTATCACCACCTTAGCGCAATAAAACGGAAAACAAAAACAAAAAGTCTTCTCGCTTCTGGTGATACAATGTTACAGTATTCCGTACACGGCATGTGACGTACACGACATTCTGTATCTTATCAGCACAACGCATACATCTCACATACAGACCGATTAGTTTGCAGTTAGAAAAGGGAAGATTTTTGGCGCCTCTCGGAATAGCCGCACAACCTCCTCAACCTCTTCCCAATACCCTGCTTGAGATGAGATGGCCTCCAGGTGAGGGAATATGTGAAGGATCGTGAAGGTTATGAGAAGGATATCGTTGTAGTTGGAGGGTAGAGGCTGCGAGCCGACCGAGAGGGTACGAAGTTTGCAAGTGAACTTGTGGGTTCGAGGATTTTCGTGGGAGCAGCGGGTGGTGATGTCGTTGGCGTTGAAATGCAGTTGAAGGAAGTCTAGGTCGACGCAATTGGTAGAGAGCGCTACGAGGCTTGCCACCGTCACGTCCGAGGTGGCGGCCCTACACGGAGCAGACCCAAGAGACAGGGACGTGAGCCGCGGCAATGCCATTGAGAGCGCGGAGATGATCGAATCGTTGAGTTGGATGCTACACCGCTCCGGGGTACAAGGAGAAAGGAGTTCCAGCTCCGTTAACCCCCCGAAGGAGACGAGCGGGCGGATTCCTGCTTCTATGAGGGGGATACCACCCTCAGAGGAACATTTGAGAGATGCCAAAGTTTGCTCTCTGCTTGCACCGAGGAGTGAGGACCCGAGCGTTTGAAGATATATGGGGGAGGAA
>Ga0307509_10006457_pt1 | contig 15783 bp, 21 predicted proteins | sample 10_EM_MG_FD_202245 | JGI IMG/M metagenome (GOLD analysis project Ga0307509, IMG submission 202245) | Populus trichocarpa ectomycorrhiza microbial communities from riparian zone in the Pacific Northwest, United States - 10_EM | ecosystem: Host-associated > Plants > Roots > Unclassified | place...
GGCGATTGACGACACCTATCTGCATGCGCTCGGCATGGCCAAGGAAAGCCCGCTGCATGTGCAGGTGGCAAAGCTCGCCCGCGACGGCCTGGCGCGTGACCAGGTGATCGACGCGCTGCAGCTGCTAATCCCCGTTAACGGCGAGATCATCGCCTCCGTCGGCGGCAAGCCGATGCGGCTGTGGCGCAGCGAGGACGGCCAGTCCTGCGCCGAGGAGTATATCGCGCCGAAATCGGCACCGGTCGAAAAGACCGGCCGCGCCCTGAAGACGAAGTCCGCTGTGCTCTCGATCGTGCCGAAGGACCATGTGACCGCGGCGGCGGATCGCGCCGAACGTGCCTCGCGCGAAAAGCGCGGTGAGGGCGAACTGGTCGATGACGAAGAAGATGAGACGGTGACGTGATGGCACTTCGTGATGACGTTCCGATTGCGCGCGTTGAGCTGGGCAGCGGCGCCGGCATGGCGGTGTCAATCTATGCCTTCACCACGGAAGACATGGGCATTCCGCTCGTCGAGGTGGTCGATCACCGTGACTGTCTGCAGCACCTGAAGCCGGAGACAGCAGAGAAGCTTGCCGAGGGATTGCTGCTGGCGGCGCGGGTGGCGCGCGGTGAGCCGCGGCCTGACGCGCTGGCTACCTTTCTCGATGCGAGGCGTCGCCCATGAAGCGCGAAACCTTCGTCGGGCCCAGCCAGCGCATCGAACCGGTCGATCTCGTCGATCTCTCCTGGACGCCCTGGCGCCGCATCATGCTCTCGGCCCGGGAGAACATTTACACCCTCGTCGATGCCGAGGACCACGCCTGGCTGTCGGAGAACATCTGGAATGTGTCGTGGGGCTCGCGCACGCCTTGGCAAACCTACGCCAAGCGCAATGTCGGGCCAGACCGCGCGACCTTGCGGATGCACCGCGAGATCATGATCCGCTTCGATCCGCGCAGCGAGCCCTTCATGGCCGCTCATCCGGTCGACCATGGCAACGGCCAGACGCTCGACAATCGCCGCGCCAATCTCGCCTGGGTCTCCAGGGCTGAAAACCTCGCCAACCGTCACCCGCGCGCGTCGATCCCGACCCTCGAGTCCATCGTCAGCGACCTGCTCGCGGGGCTTGGTTGGCGTCCCGAAATGGAGGAGGTGCCGTTTTGACCCTCGGCTTTCATCCATATGCCAACCTGTTCCCGCTGATCGAGGGCAAGGATTTTTACGACCTCGCCGAGGACATCCGCGCCAACGGACTGCAGGATTGTATCGACCTGATCGAAGTCGACGGGGTCTATCAGATCCTCGACGGCCGCAATCGCTACCGCGCGCTGGTGTGGCTCGCGACCGAAGGCAGGCCACTAGGTGGCGTCGACGGTTGGGGTGCCTGGCACGGCGAGGCGCTGACCGCCGAAAAGATCGTCAATGTCAGGGATTTGGGGCTCTACAACATCTGGCAGGACGCAGAGGGCGCGCTCTCTTATGTCCTGTCGAAAAATCTCAACCGCCGCCACATGACCGACGACGATCGCCGCATGGTCGGCGCGCGCCTGGTGAACCTTCGGCAGGGCCGCCCCTCGGACGAGAAAACTTCGCAATTTGCGAATATTAGTCGCGAGATGGCGGCGACGATGGCGACCTCGGACGTCGCCGGCATCGATCGTGCCCGCGCGGTGATAGCGCATGCTGCGCCGGATATCGTCGCCGCGGTCGATGACCGCAGGTTGTCTGTCTCGGCCGCTGCGACCCTCGCCGCTCTCCCGGCCGAGCGCCAGGCCGAGATCCTGCAGAACCTACCGCGCGACGACGCCGGCAAGCTGACCCCGGAGGTCAAAAAGGCGCTGGCGCCGGTCATCAAGGAAATCCGCCACGAGAAGATCGCGGCGAAAAAGGAACGGCGCGCCGACCGCGAGCAAAAGCAGGGGAGGCGACTGCAGGAGCTGCCCGCGAAAACCTTCGGCGTCGCGATCGAGGATTTCGAATGGGATCATGAGGCGTGGTCGAAGGAAACCGGCGTCCTGCAGCATCCCAGCATGCATTACGAGACTGCAGCGGATGCGCATACGCCGGAGGAGATTGTCGCGCGCTGCGCCGAGCGCTTCGCCTGCCTGGCTGACGATTGCATCCTGTTCAAGTGGACCCCGGTGCCGCACCTCGCCATCGCCATGGAGGTGATGAGACTGCAGGGCTTTACCTACGTCACCAGCCTTTGCTGGAACAAGGAACGCCCGGGAAGCGCGCGCGGCCAGGGCTATTGGTTCACCGGCGAGCACGAAATCGTCCTGGTCGGCGTCCGCGGCAAGGTCGTTCCGCCCTATCCGGCGCACTTCCGTAGCAGTTTCTCGACGCCGGTCGGTGAGCATAGCGAGAAGCCGCCAAACATTCATGAGATCGTCGAATTTCACTGGCCGACCACCCCCAAGGTCGAATTCAACGCGCGCCGCGCGCGTCCGGGCTGGAGAACGTGGGGATTCGATGCCCCGGATGCGGACGAGATCCCTGAGTCCGCCGACGGCTTTGATCCTGCTCATGACGCAACCGGAGGGGTGCTGATCCCGGCGATGGTTGCGGAACAAGCGGGGGAGTCCGATGCGGGGGAGACGATGATGGCGGGCGCAAGCGCTGTACCGTCTCCGGCTTTGCTTGCGCCAGCTGAACCGGCGGCTGTTGAGGTTGGCTGCGGCCAAGCTCCTGAGACCAATTTGCCAACTCCGCGCGACCACGATCTCGATATCCCCGAATTTCTGCGCCGACCGCTGAAGCAAAGCGAACTCGACCTCACCCGCCGCGACCGCGCGGAGCCTGAAGTTGTCGACGGCACCTTGCAGACGCGGCTGCCGCTGACGTCGGACGAGATTGAGCTGCAGTCGGCGCTGTGCGAGATCGATGCCGGGCGCGAGGTCGACTGGTCGATTATGCGCCAGCTGGTCGGCGCTGGCTTCGTGCACGCCACGACGACGCGCCTCTTCGTCACCGACGAGGGCCGCGCGTTTCAGGCGCAGCTGGTCGGGCTAGCGGCGGCGATTGAGGCCCGCGCATGAGGAACATCTCGTTCGCCCTGACGACGGCGCAATTTCTCGACGGCAGCAAGGATGTGACGCGCCGCATGGGATGGCAGTTTCTGAGACCCGGCGACACTCTTATGGCGGTGGAGAAGAGTCAGGGCCTCGGCAAAGGTGGGAAAATCAAACGGTTCGGCGTGATCCTCGTCGTTGATGTGCGCCGCGAGCCGCTGCGTGCGCTGACCGATCGTGACGACGGCTATGGATTCGAGGAAGTCCGACGCGAGGGCTTTCCCTGCTGCTCACCACCGATGTTCGTTTCGTTCTTTTGTCGCAGCCACAAAGGCTGCACGCCTGACAGCGTCGTCACGCGTATCGCGTTCGCGAGAGGTGCGCAGTGAGCAAGATCACGCTCCACGCTCAAATCGAGGAAGTCGACCGCGAGCTGGGACTGCGGCGGAACGTCTACGCGATCGAGGTTGCGAGAGGAAAGATGCGCCAGTCGGTCGCCGATCTGCACCTCGAACGCATGCGAGCGGTGCGCGCCACGCTCGTTTGGCTGCAGGCAAACGTGGCGCTGATCAAGCACAGGTTGGGGAACGATGCCACAGATCGAGAAACATCACACGACCCCGCCGCATCAGATGCGCCGGGTCATTCTTGAATCGCCGTTTGCCGGCGACGTCGCGGCGAACGTCACCTATGCGCGTGCCTGCGTTCGCGATGCCCTGCTGCGCTGCGAGGCGCCACTGGCGTCGCACCTGCTCTACACGCAAGACGGCATCCTCGACGATGGCGCCCGCAACGAACGCGCGCACGGCATCAATGCCGGGCATGCGTGGATGCATCTCGCCGACGCCGTCGTTGTCTATACCGACCGCGGTATTTCGGAAGGCATGGCCGCCGGCGTGCGGTGCGCCGAGCTTCACCGGATTCCGGTCGAATATCGTTCTCTCGATAGTCACCGGAGGCCCGTGCTCCGATGATCATTGTCCGCGTCGAACTGCATTCCGCGATCACCGGCAAGATCACCGAGATCGCGCGGATGGGAATCGCCAACATCGGCGGCACCAGGACGCGCGGCGATTATTCGGTCAAGACCTATCGAGGTCGCTCGGCCGAGGAGCTCAATCGCCGTGTGCCGGAGCGGTCCGGGCAGGTGACAAACTATCCGCGTCTGGCGATTCACGTCTGGCACCTCGTGGCGCGCGCCTTACTCACGATGAACTATACCGGCGAACGCCCGGCCGATCAGCAATCAGACATGCTGGACGCCGCGCCATGATCTCCACCCGCCACCGCTGGGGCGACAAAGCCCGCCTTCCGCACAAGACCGAGCAGCAATGCACCCGCTGCGGAATGGTGAAGACGACGCGCCATGAACACGAAGGCCTGCGCGATCTCTACTGGACCGAATATTGGCGCGACCTCGAACTGGTCGGCCGCGAAAAGACGCCGCCCTGCGACGCGCGGCTGGAAATGGCGGAGGCGTGAGATGGGGCGGGGGCCGCAGTGGAGCGACGAGGAGCGCTGGCGGCTGATCGATATGCGCGTCAGGGATCGCTTGCCGTGGGGCGCGATCGCCGCCGCGCTGGGGCGCACGATCGCGTCATGCAAGGGTGAATTTTTCCAGGGCAAGATCCCCGAATTGCGCCGGGCGCGCCGCGCTAGCCTGATCGCCGCCGCGCGCGAGATCACCGATCGGCTGGAAGCCCGCGCGGTGCCGTCGTCTCCGCCGTGCTGCCGTTCGACCGGGCGGGCGGTGTCGCACCACGTCCTGCGCGCCGACGTCGAACTGCGCGGGCGCATCGCAATCCTTGGTCTCACCGGCGGCCTATTCGGTGATCCCGCGCCCGGCCGCTCCGCACTCGACGCGCGCGCCGGCGGCGATGCGGAGTCTGAGCATCGCATCAAGCATAACCGCCGTGCGGCGCCGATCACGCTGGCGACGGAGCCGCTGCGATGACCGACCTCGCCACGATCCTGAGCATCTATGAGGGGTCGAACGGCGACGCCACGCGGATGCTCTATCGCGATCTCGAGCTGCTCCGGCCGATGGGGCCGATTGCGGTCAATCTGTTTCGCGCCTGCAAATGCTCGGCCCGCGCCAAGATCTATCGCAAGGGCCGCGGCTATCGCGGCGACGCCTATGCGCGGAAGGATTGGAGCATCAAGAATCTCGCGACCGCTCTGCACGACATCGCCCAGCCGCATGGTCTCTCGTGGGGCTGGGCGGTCGACGAAGCCTTGCGCGAGCGGGACGACCCGCACCACCACGTTATTTACATCGAATTGCCAACCGGCCAGGTCAGTTTTCATGTCGGCCAACGCTATGCCGGGCCTGACTTCGCAGGCCAATGGGATGGCGTGCGCGACAGCGCAGCCGATCGCATCTGCCGATACGTTGCGATGCTGTTCAGGGGCGAGCGATGACCCGCAAGATGCTCGTCGCCGATCTGCTCTGCGGCGCCGGCGGCTCGTCGACGGGCTGCGCGCAAGCGCTCGCCGAACTCGGACTCGAGATGGAGCTCGTCTGCGTCAATCATTGGCCTGTGGCGATCGACACTCATACAAGAAACCACCCGCGGGCGCGGCATCATTGTCAGGACATCGCGACCGTGCGGCCTCATCGGGTGGTGCCCGAGGGCTATCTCGATCTCCTGATGGCCTCACCGTCCTGTACCCATCATTCGGTCGCGCGCGGCGGCAAGCCGACGTCGGATCAGCAGCGCAGCGACCCCTGGCATATTCTCACCTGGCTGACCGAACTCGACGTCGCCTCGCTGATCATCGAGAACGTCTGGGAGTTCATCAAATGGGGACCGGTTGACGCGGCGACCGGCAAGCCGATCAAGGCGCGCGAGGGGCAGTATTTCAACCTGTGGATCTACAACCTGCGCTCGCTCGGCTATGAGCCGGAATGGCGCAGGCTGAACGCGGCGGATTACGGCGAGGCGACGACGCGGCAGCGCTTCATCCTGTTCGCGAAAAAGAACGGGCGGTCGTTGTCCTGGCCGGTGCAGACTCACGGCAAGGGCGCGGCGCGCGCGTGGCGCCCGGCACGCGAGATCATCGACTGGTCGATCAAGGGCAAGTCGATTTTCAATCGTCCGGTGCCACTGGTGCCGAAGACCCTGGCCCGAATTCTCGCGGGCGCGCTCAAATTCGCGTGGCCCGACATCCTGATCGCGATGCTGCTTGCCGAGATCGATCGCTCGCTTCTCTACTTCATCCGCTACAGTTTCGAGCGGCGCCATTGCGCGAGGGGCGATCTGCGTCGTCGGCATCGGATCTGTGTGGGCAGCTATGCAGGATGGTTGCGCCGGCTGCGCGCGGAATCTCGGCCCCCGCAGTCGGGCTGCGGTTCGGCTACCGAGCCGATGCTGGTTACCTTGCGTAATCACGCCGACGGTCGCTCTGTCGAGCTTCCGGTGCCGGCGCTCGCTGCAGGTGGCACCCATATTGGACTTGCCGAGCCTATCATCATCAACGGCCGCCGAGGCAATAAGGGCAAGGGCATCTCGGCTGAGCCGGTACCGACACTCGACACCAAGGGCGGCGTCTGGCTGGCCGAGCCTTTCATCCTGAATCGACACGGCGACGGTTATAGCAAGACGCGCGCGCATTCGATCGACGCGCCGGCGCCGACCGCGAATTGCGACGGCGGCGGATATCTGATTGAGCCCTTCGTGCTGTCGCAGGCATCCGGCGGCGCGCCGCGCGCCACGAGCGAGCCGCTGCCAACCGCGGCCACCGGCGGCGCCATCGCGCTGATCTCGCCATACTACGGCTCGGGCTCCGGGGATTCGTGCAGTACCGTGGAATCCCCTCTGCCGACCGCGACGGGGGTTGCGCGCTTCGGTCTTGTGGTGCCGATCACGCACTCCGATGGTAGCAACCGCGCGCGCAATGTCGAAACCGATCCGCTGCCGACGCTGACCACCGCGCATCGCGGCGAGCAAGCCCTGGTCGAGGCGACCGCGGAACACGACATCCTGTTCCGGATGCTGGTGGATCATGAACTCGCCGCTGCAATGGGCTTCAACAGTGATGACCAGCAATACGAGTTCGCGGGCACCAAGACGGAAAAGATCAAGCAGATCGGCAACGCGGTGTCGGTCAAGCTGATGAAAGCCTGCGTGCTCGCGATGATGGCTGACGCCGTCGAACAGATCGCGGAGGCGGCGGAATGAACCTGCTCGTGAATTTCACGCTCCTGGATGATGGCCCGCTCGGCATTAAGCTCGCGGACATCATCTGCGATCTCATCGTCAAGGGCGCACCGCTCGGCGAACTGGATGAATGGGTGCCGGATCCTTCCGACCCAAAGGCCCCGCCGATCAAGCGGCAGCGCATGCCGCGCGAATGGCTCGATCGGCTCGACAAGGCGATAGAAACCGGCGCGTTCGAGACGCTGCCGGCGGACCGGATCGTCGAAATCATCCTGCAGGGGCAACGCTAGAAACGCCTTGCATGTTCTGTTGCTTACCGCGTCCCCTTAAATCGAATTGTGAGACTTGAAATGACGACGTTTCGCGAGAAACGCCGCGCTCGACGCATCGCCTCCGATGAGGCGCACGCTTGGGCGCGATCGCTGCAACTCGGCAATCCGAACGCGAAGAGCGTGCTGCGTGCGCTCGCGCTCTATGTCGACGGCGAGGCGTGCTGTTTTGTCGGCATCGACCAGCTGGCCGAGGATAGCGACCTGTCGGCCGATACGGTGCGGCGGCGCCTGGTCTGGCTCGAGGAAATCGGTGCGATCGCGCGGACGCCGCAATGGATCGACGCCAGCGGCCGCCGCAATGGCAAGGGTCGCGGCAAGCGCACCAGCGACCTGATCCGGCTTTTGTGCACGGCCGACGCCGACGAGATCGAGGCGCGCGCGGCGGGGCGAAAAACCGAAGATATTTCAACGGCGATTAGCCCTAGCAGCCTGCAAGGGCTAAATCCGGACGACGAAATCGTTGGCCCTCGGTTAGCCCTCGGCCAGCCCTCGCAATCGTGCGAGGGTCTAATCTCTGAACCTGAACCTGAACCTCCCCCCTTGCCCCCCTCCGGGGGGGAGGATGTCGCTTCGCTTGTCGAAAGCGAGCCGGAGCACTTCGCCCCGGCATGGCAGAGCTGGCGCGGCCACGAGGTCATGCGACGGGATCTCGGATTGGCCGAGTTCCGGAAATTGTCGCCCGATAAGCAGCGGCTATGCCGTGCGGCGATCCCGCTGTTCTTCGCCGTTCAGGACAAGCTGCGCCGAACCCTCGTTCCGAACTTCCACCTCTGGGTTCGCGCAGGCGGTTTCGAGGAATTTCCGGATGCAAGACTCGGTGAGGCGCGACCACCGCCGCCACCGAAGCGGTTCGTCCATGGCGATGAACTGGCGGGCGCGCAGGTGGCGTATCTCGTCGCCATGCGCCGGCACTTGCCAACCGTGAGACATCCCGAGCACGGCAATGGTTTCTGGTTCATCGGCGCGCCGCAGCCCGACCAGACCGCGCTCGCCAGGTTCGCCGGCGAGGACCCAGAGTCCTGGCTCGTCGTCGACGAAGGAACACCGCAATTCGCTGCATGGCGCGATCGTCTGCAGCTCTGGCTCAACCGCGAGATCGAGCCGGAGCGGGTCTACACCGAGGCGTTCGATCCGGCCGTGCACGGGCTGCCCGCGCTCGATCGAAATTTCCGGTTGAGAAGATCCAAGCTTGTGTTTCGCGTCCCGGCACCTTGGCCGCCGCGGCGCGATGGAACGTGGCCAGTCGAGAATGAGGAGAACGCAGGATGATGATCGAGCAGCGGCTGTGGAAAATTGGTGACTTCGTCGAATTTGTCGAGCTGCAGGGGAACGCCGCACCACTTGAGTTGCCCGTTCCGGAACGCTGGTATTTGCTCCAGACGTTTCCGAACAAGGAAGCGAAGGTCATGCGGGCCTTCAAGGATCGAAACATCAGCGCCTATCATCCGACTGTTCGCCAACGTAGCCGTGTCATCAGAGGGCGATTGCGCGACGTAGTAGTACCGCTGTTCGCTGGCTTGATCTTCATTCCCGATTTTCAGGCTAACAATGGCGGTGTCTATGTCGATGGCGTCGACGGCTACTTGAAATTTGGCGATTATTACGCCGTGCTTCCCGAGTCCGCCGCTCCGATCAGGCGCGGGCCCGCCTGGAAAAGTCGCTTCGTGAGAAGGGACGAAAAGAGAATCCTCGATATGATCGGCATCCGTCAGCTGGAAGCGGAGGGCAATATTCCGGTTGCCCGCCGCCGCCGGCTTTACCGGATCGGCGAGATGGTCCGTGTCGTCGATGGGCCGTTTGCCATGTTCAACGGCACTATCGAGCGACTTGACTCCAGGGGCCGACTCAAGCTCTTGCTGGACGTCTTCGGGCGCATGACCAGTCTAGAGCTAGACGAGGGTCAGATCGAAGCGGCCTAGGTGTTGCGACCGCGCACTGAACGCCTCGATACGGAAGTCATCTTCCGGCGCACGCCTCAATCGATGCAAATCGATTTCAGGCGAAGTTGTGGGGATTCCAGCAAAGCCCGGCCATGGTGCCGGGCTTTTGCGTTCCTGCATTGGTAGACACGTCCCGCGTTGCCTCACGCGGTGTGCCGGTCGCCATGGAGGGCACCATGTGACCCTGATGCTTTCTCGCCATATCGTGAACGACGCCGTCCGTAGATTCATTGCGGGCGGCGTTTCCGTTTCACACATAAGGTGTGCGGTAGCGTCATGAGTTGAGCCTCGCGGCGCTATCGCTGCCCTCCTTGGGCGTTTCCTCCCTAGACTTGGGCCGCTTGTTCATTCGAGCGGCCCATCTTTCTGAGTAGCTGCCTGTGCTTCGCGGGTCCTCCCTGGCAAATAACGCAAGCGGGACAAGCCACGCGGAGTGCGAAGCGCGCCATAAGCAGCCCGGCCTCAGTGCCGGGCTTTTGCATATGCCATAGGTATGGCCCACATCCCGACGCTCGCGCCGCTGGTTCCAAAGGCTGATGGCCGCACGGTGAGGCCCGAGCCCAAGCGGGCCGATCCGTTCTACGAGACGAATGCTCATCTCCAGTTCAGGGATGCGGTGCTCGCCCGCGCAAGCTACCGCTGCGACTGGGTGGAGAACGGCGAGCGCTGCGCCAGGGCGGCACCACGGCATCGCCTGTTCGCCGATCACATCAAGGAACGGCAGGATGGCGGCGACCCCTTCGATCCCGCCAATGGTCAGTGCCTCTGCGGCTCTCACCACACCCGCAAGACCGCAGCCGAACGCGCCGCGCGACTCGGTCGCACGAGGGGGTAGGGGGATTGATTCCTCAAAGCCCCAACCCTTTCCAACCGCATTGGTCCTCAGCCAGGGATTTTTTTCTCGTGAGTGAAATTTTCGACCTGTTCGGCGACCCGGTTCCCGCTAACTGGGGCCAGCGCGGCCGGCCCGAGCATGTCGCCTCCCAGCAAAACCGCAATCGCGTCAGCATGTTGGTCGCGCTCGGTTGGAGCAATGTCCGGATCGCCCAGGCGATGCTGATCACATTGCCCACTCTGCGGAAGCATTATTTTTCCGAGCTCAAGTTCCGCGAGGTTGCGCGCGACCGGCTGAACGCCAACCTGGCGACCAAGCTGTGGGCGCTGTTCATGGAGGGCAACGTCGCGGCCGGCAAGGAATTCCGGAAGGTCCTCGAGGTGAACGACCGGATGGAAATCGAACGCATGATGGGATCGCAGCCGGCATCATCCGAGAAGGCGTCTCCCGAGCGTCCCGGCAAGAAGGATCTCGACAAGCGGCGCGCGGTCGATGCCGATGCCGATCTGATGGCCGAACTGGAGCAGGAGTCGGCGGCGCAGAATGCCGTCCATTGAGGCGCTTCCGCGGTTCGCCTGCCCGGACTGGTGGGAGAAGATCCAGGCCGGGCAGACGCCGATGCCGGTCATCCCGCTGAATGATAAGCGCGCGGCCAAGGCACTGGCGTTCTTCAACCGGTTGCGGTTGCCGGACGTGGCGGGCAATCCGCCGCTTTCCCAGGCCTGCGGCGAGTGGTTTCGCGATATCCTGGTCGCCTTCCTCGCCAGCGAGGATCCGATCACCAAGCGGCGGCTTGTCTGGGAGCTGCTGTGCCTGGTGCCGAAGAAGAACTCCAAGACCACCTACGTGGCGGCGCTTGGACTGACCGCGCTCTATATGGAGGACACAACGGAACGTCAGATGCTGGTGGTCGCCCCCAGCCAGAACATCTCGGAACGCTGCTTCGGCCAGGCGCATGGAATGATCCGGCTGGACCCGCGGCTCGACGCCATCTTCCAAGTCCAGGATCACCTGAAGCGCATCACCCGCTACAAGACGCAGACGAAGCTCGACGTGAAGAGCTTCGATACTGGGATCGTCACCGGCGAAATTCCGGCCCTCACGATCATCGACGAAGTCCATGAGCTGGGCAAGAAGGCGCGCGGTGCCGCCGTCATGCAGCAAATCCGGGGTGGTGGCATCACGATGGAGGGCGGCCAGGTCCTGATGATCACGACGCAGTCGGATGCCGAACCGACCGGGATCTGGAAGACGGAATTGAAAAAGGCCCGCGCGATCCGCGCAGGCAAAGGCGGCGCCTCGCCGATCATGCTGCCCGTGCTCTACGAATTTCCGCCAGAACTGCAGCGCGACAAAGAATATTGGTCCGACCCACGCAACTGGCCCCCGATCCTGCCGAACCTCAATCGATCGATCGATCAGGTGCGGCTGCTGGAAGACTACGAGAACAACGGCAAGGTCAACCTCGAAGCCGAAACGATCTGGGTCTCGCAGCATCTCAACATCGAGATCGGCGTCGGGCAAAAGACCGACGCGTGGGCCGGCGCCGAATTCTGGGCCCAAGGCGAAGTCCAAACGCTGACGCTTGAGGCCATCCTCAGCCGCTGCGACGTCATCGTGGTAGGCATCGACGGCGGCGGCCTCGACGACCTGTTCGGCGTGAGCGTCCTGGGCCGCGAGCGTGAGACCCGCGACTATCTGTCCTGGTCGCACGCCTGGTGCCACACCTCGGTGCTGGAGCGCAGGCAATCGATCGCCTCGCGGCTCACTGATTTTCGCGATGCCGGCGAGCTCACGATCGTCGCCGATGCCGGCGATGATATCGCCGAGATCAAGGACCTGATCGAGAACATCCGCGATCGTGGACTGCTCGGCGCGGTCGCGGTCGATCCGGCGGGCCTCGGCGAGTTCGTCGAGGCCATGACCGAGATCGGCGTCACCGTCGAGGCCAAGACCCTGGTCGGCGCGCCGCAGGGCTACGGCATGATGAACGCGATCAAGACCGCGGAGCGCAAGCTGCAGAACGGTTCGCTCCGTCATGCTCCCTCGGCGCTGATGGACTGGTGCGTCGGCAACGTGAAGATCGAGCCGACCGCGACCGCGATCCGCGCCACCAAGCAGAACGCCGGCGACGCCAAGATCGACCCGTGGGCTGCGTTGATGGATGCGGTCTGGATGATGGGACGAAATCCTGAAGCCGCATCCGGCCGCTCCGGCTGGAACACCGACGACATCGACGCGCTGATGGCCAAGATCGACGCCGCGGCCGATGCCATGATTGAGGGAGATGTCGAAGGTGGCAGGCAGATGGTCCATGGCGTCGTCAGGCCTGCGTAAGGCGTTGGCCACCGCGGCGCGCCGCGTGCCGCATGTGCTGATCGATGGCATGGGTTTCGCCGGCGCCGGCGCGATCGCCTATGGTGCTTGGCTGATCTTCGTGCCGGCCGGCTTCCTGGTCGGCGGCGCGCTTCTGTTGGCTTTATCGCTGATGTTCGGCCGCAGGCTCGAGGCCGGCCCAAAATGAGCCTGTTCGGGGCGATCGCGCGCGAGTTCAAGGCCACCGATGGTCTGACCTGGGGGCAGATCAACGATCTGTGGGCCGGCCTGCTTGGTGGCGGTTACCAGTCGCGGTCCGGCATCGCCGTGGGCTGGAAGACGGCGCTTCGGGTCTCGACGTTCCTAGCCTGCACACGCCGGATCGCCGAAGCAGTGTCGACCGTTCCGACCAAGGTCTATCAAAAGCCGCGCGGAGGGAAGCGGCAGGAGGCGTTCGATCATCCGCTTTATGAGCTGCTCGATTCCGAGCCGAACGAGTGGCAGGATCCCTTGCAGTTCAAGGAAACGCTCGCGGTCCATTGCGCCGTCACCAACAACGCCTATGCCTTCAAGAATCGCGTCGGCGGAAAACTGGTCGAGCTGATCCCGCTCATTCCGACCCACGTGCAGCCCAAATGGTATCCCGACCGAACGCCCTATTATCTCGTCACTGCTCCGGATGGATCCCAGGCCGAACTCGGCATCGACGACATTCTGCATATCCGCGGGCTTTCATGGGACGGTCTGAACGGCATCGACATGGTGCAGCTGCTGCAGGAGCCGCTCGGCCTGGCTCTCGCGACCGAGCAGACCCACGCGATGCTGCATGCGCACGGCGCCCGGCCGAGCGGCATCATCTCGGTTGCGAAGAATCTCGATGAGAAGGAGCTGATCCGCCTCGCCGCCTGGGTGAAGAAACATTACAGCGGGCTCGACAACGTCTCGCGCGTGATGATCCTGGACAACGACGCGAAGTTCACGCCGTTCGACATGAAGGGCGTCGACACCCAGCATATCCAGTTGCGCAACCACGAGATCGAAAGCATCTGCCACGGCATGGGCGTGCTGCCGATCGTGATCGGGTACCCGGCCGAGATGGCGGCTCGCGCCGCCGCAGAAACCCTGATCGCGATGCATCTGGTCCACACCATCAGGCCCTGGCATCGCCGCTTCGAGAAGGCCTTTGATCGCCAGCTCCTGACCAGGCCGGAGCGCAAGAACGGCTACTACACCAAGTTCATCGACGGCGAGTTCCTGCGCGCCACGGCAAAGGATCGCGCCGAATACAACAAGGTGGCGCTCGGCGGTGGCGGCAATCCGGGCTGGGCGATGATCAACGACGTCCGCGGTTGGGACGACATGGACGAGTACGAATTCGGCAATCACATCTATGCGCCGATCAACGCGGGCCCGATCGGGCCCGACGGAATCCCGAAAGTGGCGGTGCCTCCAAAGTCCAATGGCCAGGCCTAGTCAGACGCTTCAGCTAATCTGAAGGGTTCGAAATCTTGTTGGCCGTCTGGGGCTCGGGGAGCCACTAGGGCTCTGACTTCAGCTTTCGGGGCAAAGCGCGCCCGTGGCCGGACCTGCTGTTGGCAGGCCTCGTCACGATTGACCCAACTGCGACATCCGCGCGATCTATAATTCCGCCAAGGCAAGTACAACAAGCCCCGGCGATGCCGGGGCTTGAGTTGCCGGGATTTCGAGAAAATCAGTACTTCCCGATGACCGGACCACCCCAGTTGAAGCGGTAGTTGATGCGAGCGGTGATGAGGTCCACATCTTGGCTGATAGAGTCAGTGCGGAATACGCCGCCGACCGGTATGACAGCGGCACCCAAAACACCCGTCGACGTGAAGTCGCGACTATGGTGACCCATGAACAGGTGATCGTACTCGACCGCAACCGACCAATTCGGTGCGAATCCGAATTCGAGGCCCGTTCCGACGACAGCACCCCAGCGTGTGTCACTCGCGGAATCGAACAGCGCGCCTGTGGTGGTCACCGTGCCTCGGAATTTGTCGTCGGTCACGGCGGCGCCGCCCTTCACATACCAAAGGATGTTGTTCCAGGCATACCCGACCTGGCCGGTGAACAGGCCGAACGCTTCAATCTTGGAATTGTTAGTCCAGGCGGGAATGAAACCGCTAACGTTAGATCCCTTCAGATCAGCCCAGTCGCCCTGCGCTTCGAGACCAAACACCCAACCGGCGCTCTGCCAACGGTAGCCAATCTGACCGCCAACCACTCCGCCAGTCGCATCGTGACAACCTTCACCGAAGGTGGTCACGACAGTCGCACCGGGGAAGTTCGTAATATCCCAGCACTTGTGGCTCGATCCCCAACCGCCGTTGGCGCCGATGTAGAAGCCGCTCCAGTCGTAGATCGCAGCCACCATCGGAGGTGGCGCCTTGGTGTAAGGACGTGCAGCCAGATCAGCGGCCGACGCGGGCGCAGCCACGCCTAATGCTATTAGACCAGCCGCACCCACCAGAAGCTTCTTCATGGTATTTCTCCATCTCCGTCGCTTCTGATTTATCTGAAACGATAAATGCAATCGCGACCGCCTATGAGTTTGTTCCGGAAAATTGTTCTTGATTCCAAGTTCCACCCTGAATGGTATATGACCAGGCCCTGAGATTCCGTGCCATAAATGCAACTACCGGTTTTTAAATGCAGCGGAAAAACGATCGGTTGCGTTTAGGACAAGCCTGCTGACCTTTCTAGGCAGGTGCAAGAGGGCATGAGTCCGGAAGTGGCACATATCGTCATCATGCTGGGCTGCGGAATCTGAACGCGACCGGAGCATTGCGGACATGGCCAGACCCGGCTCTGGGTCGACTCGGTAGCGATTGACCCATTGCGGACATTACCAGGTGATGTCATTTCTCACTCGACTGGCTCGCGTACTACCACTGGTCTATGCCCAATGACGAAGTACGGAACAGCTCAAGATTGCCCGTCAACGAGGCAATCCGGACATCTGAACGTAGGCAGATGCATGATCAGTGGGTGTCATCGATGGCAATTCGATCCGATAAGGATAAGGCGATTTCGGATGTAGTTGCGGCCGGAATTGAAAATTGGGAGCGTGCCACGAGGCAGGCCACAGCCCTGGTTAAAGCTACCGATGCGAAAGTGATTTCTGAACTGGAGGCTTGCTTTGGATTCAGCCAGCAGGAAGCTGTAACGCATTTTCTGGAACAGA
>Ga0307509_10006458_pt1 | contig 15778 bp, 16 predicted proteins | sample 10_EM_MG_FD_202245 | JGI IMG/M metagenome (GOLD analysis project Ga0307509, IMG submission 202245) | Populus trichocarpa ectomycorrhiza microbial communities from riparian zone in the Pacific Northwest, United States - 10_EM | ecosystem: Host-associated > Plants > Roots > Unclassified | place...
CGTGAGTCATAGAAACATCAACCAATCATAACATAACGATGACACGCAAGTGCGTGTCATGTGAGAACTATGAGTCAACTGACTGCATAGCGTGAAACATAATTATGGCTCACGATCGTGAGTCATAGAAACATAAACATACCTTATGACTAATAACTATTAGTCATGTGAAATCTGCTTTGCTTAGTCACGATTTGTGACACCATACCACCTTCAGTTACCACCTGGTATACCATTTGGGCTAAGGTGGTAGTTATTGTAGCTACCTATCGTATGGTCGTTACACTACTCCCCTCTTCTCTTCTTCTGTCCTCAGACCGTCAATGTTGTCTCTTAGTTCAATGGTTTGGATTGTCTATAACTCTAAGGTCTCCAGGTTTAGACTGATATCTCTCATGGAACTGTTGCAATGCTTGCATTGCGGTATCTTCTAACATTTCGAACGCTTCCCATGAATTCTCTTCTGGACCGTACCCTTCCCAAGCAACTATATATTGCACAAAGCGGTGTGCAAATCTTGACTTAGTATTCCCATATCATCGACTATCAACTACTTCCACAACAATATAGCCAGGCTTATTGTCCACTATGTCTGGTGTTAGCATTCTCTTTTGAGACCTGCCCACAGGATCCTCACGATAGGGCTCCAACAAACTAACATGGAATACAGGATGGATGTCCCATCTCTCCCACAGCTCAATCTCATTGGCCCTAGACCCAACCTTGTGTTTGACATCAAAAGGTCCAAACATCTTAGGGTCTAGTTTTTCCATTGGCCTTTTTGTACAGAGGTTCTTGCAGGTTAGCATAACCCTAGGCACTTTCTTAGCTCTGCCCTGCATGACATCTTCTAATGTGACATATTCAGAAGCTTGCTGTCTCTTTTGATCCTGCCATTTCTATTGTCTTTCCTGTACCTGCTGTATTGTTTCTCGAATCTCTTGCCATGTGCCTTCCCAATCCTTCAAAACAAGCTTGCTATGTGGGTGTATTCCTTTGTTATCTGACACTATCTCTGACCACTGAGTCTGTGGGTAGAATCCATACTTTATTTCAAAGGGACTTGACTTTGTACATTCTGACATCGAAGTATTATACGTATCTTCCCCAAAGGTCAACAGCGATACCCAATCGTCTTGCTGATATGAACAATAACTTCTTAAATATTGTTCTAGTGTCTGATTAACCCTTTCAGTTTGCCCATCGCTCTCTGGGTGGAATGTGGTAGAGAGGTTTAGCTTTCCTTGTAGTAGTTGCCTTAGACTTGTCCAAAACTTAGACGTGAATTGGATATCCCGGTCAGAGACAATTGATTCAGGAAGCCCATGGAGCCCCCAGATTTCTTTCACAAACATCAAGGCCAGTTCCTTAATATGTTCGTCTGGCCTGAGCGGTATAAAGTGTGCCATCTTGGAGAACCTGTCTATGATGACCCATATCTTCGTATCCGTGTCGGACTTTGATAATCCAACAATGAAATCCATGAATATTACCTTCCATGGTCTCATAGGTACTTCTAAGGGTTCTAGGAGTCCATACCTCTTATGCCGAATGACTTTATTACGTTGACATACATCACAAGAGCCAACGTACTTGGTAATGTTTTCATCCATCTTTGGCCAATAGAAGTTAGCCCTTACCCTACCAATTGTCTTGTATGTTCTGAAGTGTCCAGCAATCTTTGAATCATTTTCTACCTCCATGATTATTCGTCTTAGACCTTCATCCTGTAGAGTATACAACCTGTTCTTCTATAAGAGCGAATCGGTTTCGATAGTAAAATTTGTATCTACCTTACTATCGCCTTTGAGAGGTGCCTTTAGCATTGCTAAATATGTTTGATCACTATCGGCTGCCTTCATAAGAGCCTCATTAAATGTTGTCTGCAATAGAAAACCTTGTGAAGTCTGCAACACATGTGGTCGCAAGATGATGGGCTCCACTCCAATATACTGGCCTGGGCAAAAAAATGTAAAGGGTTTGGAATTACTCCCCCTTCAGGGCAGTAGTCCCTAAGCCTCGACAAAGCATCAGCCATTTCATTTAACCATCCTTCCCTATAAATAACCTTAAAATTGAACAGTTGTAGAAACTCTGACCAGTGATGTTGTCTGCAGTTTAGAGTCTTTGTAGTATTAAAGTACTCTAAATTCTTGTGATCAGTGTACACCAATATCTGATCATCAACCGACATCAATATATATGCCCATTCTTTAAAGGCTGCCACTATTGCGGCCATTTCCTTATCTTGGACATCATAATTTATCTCTGCTCACGAGAACTTTCTACTATGAAAAGTCACAGGATGCCATTTCTCATCCTTACAGAGTTGAGATAATATAGCTCCTAATTCAAATTCACTAGCGTTAGTTTCCAACTTAGTTGGACGAGTGTCATCAAAGTGTATCAGAATTGGGCCTGTGGTAAACATCTCCTTTAATGTGTCAAAAGCATCCTGACATGAAGGAGTCCACGTCCATTTGATACCTTTCTTTGTCAAGTCCATCAATGGTTTGGCTATCTTGCTAAAACCCTTTATGAACCGATGATAGAAGTTAGCAAAGCCCATGAAGCTTTGCACATCAACAACCTTCTCGGGCATTAACCCTGTGTGGATCTCTTCAACTTTTGTACTTGTTATAGAGATTCCTCTCTTGGATATCTTATATCCAAGGAACTCTACTTCCCGTTGATGGAAGCTTGACTTCTTAGTGCTGACGCAAAGGCATGCCTTCCTCAGCCTTTCTATGACTCGCCTTACCAGGGCGACTTGTTCTTCAACTATTTCCATAGAGATCAGAATGTCATCCATATAGGCGATGACTCTGACATCTAACATGTCTCAGAATACATCATTGATCATACTTTGGAATGTTGATGGTGCGTTGCATAACCCAAAGGGCATTATGGTGTACTCATAAAGACCGTACCTGCTTTTAAAAGCAGTCTTCCATTCTTCACCTTCCGCCATGCTGATAAGGTGATAGCTATTCTTCAAATCCAATTCTGTGAAGATAGTGGCTTTACCGAGCCTGCTCCTAAGCTCGCTCATCAAGGGCAATGGATACTTATTCTTGATAGTAATCTTGTTTAACCCTCGGTAATCAACATATAACCAAGGTGTTCCATCAGGCTTGGGCACAAATAATATAGGGGCACCTATTGGTGAGGAAGATCTTCTAATCTTTCCATGGTCTGCCATTTCCCTAATATAATCCCATAGCACGTCTAATTCTTTCTTAGACAAGGGATACTTAGGCCCATCTGGTAACTTGGCATCAGGAATCAAGTCAATACGATGGTGGTATTTGCTATACTCAGGCAAAGTATTGATTCTCTCCTGACTGAATATATCTGCATAGTCTGTATATTCGGGAAGAATCTTGATCTTGATGTCCTTGCCATCTTCATCAGTATAAAGGGCCATACCCATGACAAAGATATTTTTTGGGACTTCGGCTAGGAGTTCTTCTTCTGTAATGAACTCCAAGCGGCTTTCTTTTCTTAGGCAATAGGCTTTAAAATATTCTGTGCACCACTTAAGACTGCCCTTTTCCCAGTTGATGTCTGGGTTGTGGTCTTTTAACCACGACATTGGTAGGTAACCATTCACTTTGCCTGTTGGCATATCTGCAACTTCAAATCATATTTTATTCATGTGGTCTCCTATATACATATCTACCGTAGTAGTATAGTGGAGACCAGAGCCGGGAATGTTATTTCTACTGGCATCTAAAATTGGTATCAGATCCTTCCGATGTACACAAGGTATTTGGTTATTCTTAACCCAATCACTGCTTAATTCAGCCCTGATAGTGCCACTGTCTAACAATAAGAGGATGTCGCTACTTAGTCTCTCTTGATTATGGCTCTATTCTAGTCTCACTATCACGTCAATAGATCTTGTATGTGGCGGTGGGCCTGCAAGCCTTAACCCCTTATCGGGTCTCTTGTCCCTAAGCATTGCGGTTAGTATTTTTATTTTTATTTTTATTTTTTTTGAAGAATTTGGTATTGTTTTACAATATCTAGTCAATATCTCTTGCCTTTCAACACAAGAGTGGCCACAACAGGTTGTGAATAACTTTTATCACTTAATAAATATTACGGGGTTTCGATAGCTTGGCTGTTTACTATCACACCAGCATGATTTCAGGTATTCAACCCTCCTCAGGTAAACTTGCAAAATAACTTCAATTGCTAAGTCTAGTTCAGCCTAACGAAATCAACACAAAACGCAATCAAATTCAATTCAAAATTTGAAACAGTATGAGATAAGCAAATAACATTTTCTCAAAATCACATAAGAAAATAAAACAAAAGCATAAAACAAAGTACCGCAACCCTTCCCAATGTAACAAAAGAAACCCTACCGATCTGGCTATCCCTATAGCCAGATATTAGTTTCAATTTGTAGTACATCTGGTGGGGAACATTACTCCTTCATTTCCATTATCTATCTCATCAGCCCTTCTAGGCCCTTGAGTAGAGTTAGCTTTTGCATTGCTATAACCTCTTGGGATAGATCTTACCTAGCAGTCCATGTCAGTATCAATCTCCAAGATGTCCAAATCTGGAGGTAGTGATCCGTGGACCTTGGCTACAACTTGCTTAATGGCAGGTTTAGGAGCAGCTTTAATGCGTCACGATTTCAGGACTTGGGTGGCTTCATGTCTGGCTTTACCAGCGCCTCGTGTTTGATTAGTTCGAGATGACGCAACAACTGAGGTAGCCAAAGGACACTTTGCCCAATAGTGACCTGATTGTCTACATCGATAGCATTGATTTAACCGTTGGTGTTTGTCAATCAGAGTCTGGGGAATGTCATGATGCATCTTCGTGTGCTCTGTTTCCTGAGGTCTTGAAGACCCAGACGCATGGTTGCGGGGTTTCTGTTGGCATGGCCCCGAGCCTTTCCTTTCCTTTCGCTGTCTCTTAGCGGAAGATTGCCTATTGTCGCTCCTTTCCGGCTTGGAATGACGTTTTTCCCTTGTAACTGTACGGTTAAAAGAAGCAACGTCTTCCAACTGATGACCGGTTTGGTAGAGGAGATTGATGTATTCGACATAATCGTTGGGAAGCGGAGTTTTCCAAGCCCATGCATTGCGAAGGTCTCTACTTATACCTATATGGGCTTTGTCCTTGACAAAATTACGGCTATATCCCACCTCTAAATCTAGTCTCATCAGATCGTCACAATAGTGATCAATCTTACGGAACTTCATAGTCAAATCTTTCCACTGCTGAAGAGTGCGATTCCGATCAGGGTGTCCACCAAAACCTGACACCAGCCGTTGCCGAAAACCTTCCCTAGTGCAAAGGACTATTTTGAAATTGAAGGGAATAGCTTCTCAATGGGTACCCACTTCACTAACGTATGGGTGTATGCTCTGATGCCATCTTTTGGCGGAACCTGGAAGAAAGGGGATTACGAAACTGACTTTACCCCAGTCCTTGGGGAGGGATTCCCTAAAATAGTCCAGTTTGATTTTGCAATCCTGTATGAAGTGTTGAGTATCGGTAGAGTCATCCTTGAACGGATGGACACCTAATTTCTCAGGTTTCTTCAGTCGATGCGATAACTTCTTACTCTTGCATGGTTTCCGAAGATACTCACCAAGCACATGATATCGCCTATCATACCTTACCTTCCTCGCATCATTCCAGTGCGACATACATCTTCCTACGAATTTCTGCGGATCGGAGAGGGAGGAATCAGAATCACCATCTGATGAGGAGTTGCAATCACCACAGTCTCATTTGCCTCCAGCTTTTCCACCAGGCGGAGGAAGATTTCCTCCACTGCCGCCAGCGTTGCCGCTGGGGCCTCCCCTAGGGGAATCATACCTAGTAAAACCATCCACACCTGGCACGTCTTGGTCCATTCTCTCAGGTAATGGGTTAGGCGGTGGGGGAGGATGTTGTTGGCAAACAGCACGAGTATTAACCACATAGTCCCTTAAAACATCTGGGCAGTAACTATGCCTAGTGGGCCTCACACTCTCACAGTACCCACATCAGTTCTGTTTTGACTTTGGCGGAGGAGCGTCTTTCAAAGGTCTCGACCAAATCTTTATTGGCTCAAAGTCACTCTTGAGCCATGGAAACCTATGTGCATACCGAATATCACTTCCTTCGGCCACAACCCTTGTAACAACAGGACGATAGATAGCTACAAAGACTATCACCTTGGCCCAAATGGTATACTAAGTGGGAACGACAAGTAGTATGGTCTCGTATACTTAGTATACAAATAGCTGGTAAACCTAGGACAAGGGCTAGGGAATAGTTGAGTAGCCTTGGGTACTCTACAAGGCAGGGTAACCTTGTGGGAGTAAGTTCGCATAAAGTAAAGGAATTTATAGAAACATTACACAGGCCTCTAAGACAACACTAGGTGTTGACAGGAGGAGTTCCGAAGCGGTTAAAGGCATAAGAGGTCAAAGTTACCCTACCTTAGGAATTTGACCATTATGCACATGGACCCCGGTGACCCTCCTGAGGAGTCCAAGTTACCCTACCTTCACTGGCAAAGTCATCCTAGAACTTAGAGGTCAATTGCCTCATATTCTACTGGCTCTTAGATGTTGATGGGGGCACACGCATCTGCGCGGGGAGGTCCCATGCCTGAGGAAGAGTGGTCCGAACATGCTATTGAACTAGGACGGGTTTAGCTACCACCCCTCTCTGGCCCCAGCATTGGGACGGCGCGTCATAGGTGGACGGCTGCATAGTTGCTCATTTGCTAGTAAAATCAGGTCATTGCAGAAGCTGCTGTAACACGGTATACGTCGTCGTCATCCGTCCGAATGAATGTCCTTCGCAGGATATAACAGGGGAGTATGGGTAACCGCCAAAATAGGGGTCACCCATATATGGTCTCTCCGGCACCTAGGAGGCTATCTTAGCCTATGGGTAACAGGGTAGTCTTCCTAGTCGTAGTTAGGTAGTCGAAGGAGGCCAGGGTGCTTGCTGGACAAATACCTGAGTAACCAGCCGGGACCTTCTCCCTTTGATTGGTAGCATTACTATGGGTTGTCAATGGACTCTAAAGGTATGAGTCTTATCATGGTAGAGTATGTCCTGAGAGGCTGGCTATAGGTAGCGCTCATTTGGCCAACCATCGGACACATTTCACCGAGGGAGCTTGCATGTCAAATTATCAGATAGGATAGTCGCGTAGATTAAATGATGGACTACATAGCTTGTATAGACGAAACTACCACTGGGCCAGTGAGTCCACCACCTAGGTATTGACTCCAGTTGTTGCCATAACAGTTAGCCACTGGTAAGACTTCTATAGAAAGAGTTTTTCCACCGGCAGTTGTATTTGAGATGCATGGCAGAAACACATATCCTATTGACGGAGTTATGCGTACCCGAGCTGGTCCGATACTTCTGGTAGGATAATTCCTGATGGAGGGTAGACCTCGGACAAGCCCTGAGCAGGACAGGGTGCTCGCACAAGGTCGGAGTAGTGGTGAATTTCAAAGGCTTAAATCTGATATCTACTGAAGTTTCAGAGTTTGGCATTCTACTATGACAACCAACCTTTCCTCAAGAGAACTAATTGAGCGAAGCTTCCAGCTTAACTATATTAAGTTTTACCTTTTTGATTCTTCGTAAATTATTTACTCTATCTTTATCTTCTGATTTCAATTTTGGTGTGGTCGCAACCTTAGAGTTCAGCTCTCTATAGGGTACCCGCGTTACAACCCTCAAGTCAGGAGAACGAACACTAGTAGGTGCTGGCACCTCTGACCTTGAGGCAAAACTTGGAGGTCCAACACTGCCCAAAGGCTTTGCCGGAGCAGTAGTGCTACTGCCGAAGCAAAGACACCTGGGATTTGTGGAGCTATGGGTACCGGGGTTTGCCCTGCTGCCGCAAAGGGTCTTTCACGTTCAATATATATCGCCGGTGTACTTTGTTCCACTGCCGGAAGGGCAGGTATGGTAGATGATCGTGATAAGGGAGAGGGTATTGCAGAGACAGTCTCTGGAGGTGACGGCTGTGGAGAGTAATGTCTCAATGATCTCTCCTGCGAAATAGAGCATGATTTGGTAACCCCGAGAGAACATAATAATTGCTGAAGGTTTTTAACCAAAGGGGTTGTTTCCCGAGAGCGGATAAGTTCACTAAAGGCCACTTCGAAAGGGGTTCGACGTTCCTGTGTTTTGGGCATCTCTTTTTGCAATTCTGCGAGCTGCTCTTGCTGTATGCTAAATTGCCTACCCACCTTATTCAACCAAGATTGGTATGTCTGATTAATCATGCAGGCTGCAACTTCATCAGCGTACTGAGAAGGGGATTCTATAACCAAGGGAAGGGCAGGGGCAGCATTCATCACCACCTCATTCTCAGCGTCAATGCCATACCCATTCGCAGCGGCCTGCTCCACAGCCTCTACCCGTTTCCGGATCATGCGATCGGACATAGCTAACTGGCGGAAGTTCTTTCGCTGGTATTCCATCCAACAATTGGCATTTTCCACGATCTCTGTTTCAAATGCACGCAGATGCTCTTCAGTGACATTGAGGAGAAGGCTTTGTGCATCTTGCATCTGCCTTGAAATTTCCTCAAGTATGTAAGGTCCAATGAGATCATTTATAAAATCAGCAAAAGTCATCATCTGCCATCTAGTCTGAGGTATCCTTTGTCCTACCGGCTGGTTATGAGCTAAACTCTCGAGGAAGGCACAAGGGTCTTGAATTTCCATCTCTCTGACCATACGGGGTATGTCTTCCTCAAATGTAGGATCATTCTCAATGTCATATGTCAGGAGGTGCTGGATTGAGCGCCAACTGAGTCTTCACAGGTCTGCTCTTGCAGCGGTGCGAGATATTTCTTGCTCAATACCAGTCATACGCTCAGGATGAGAATGAATATAGGACCCAGCCATAGTTGAACACATTGTTCTTTCCACCCAATGCTTCTTGTACCAGACAAGCGACTCGTAATCAAACAATATCAAAACTGTAGGCCAACACAATAATTCTCAGAAGAGAGTTAAGCGAGTGCGCTTAACTATATACTGTAATAGGGGCACCCTATAGGGAGGTGAACTCTAAGGTTGCGACTGCACCAAACACTCAAAGTAGAAGATAAAGATGAGGTAAATAATTCGAAAGAATCAAACCGTAAAACTTAATATAGTTAAGCTCGAAGCTTTACTCAATTAGTTCTCTTGAGGAAAAGTTGGTTGTCGAAGTAGAATGCCAAACCCTTAAACTTAAGTAGATATCAGATTTAAGCCTTTGACATTCACCACTACTCCGACCTTTTGCGAGTACCCTGTCCTGCTCAGGGCTTGTCCGAGGTCTACCCTCTATCAGGAATTATCCTGCCAGAAGTATCGGATCAACTCAGGTGCACTTAACTCCGGCAATTGGATATGAGTTTCTGCAATGCATCTGCAATACAACTGCAGATGGAAAAACTCTTCCTATCGAAGTCATACTAGTGGCTAACTGTTATGACAACAACCGGAGTCAATACCAAGGTGGTGGACTCACTGGCCCAGTGGTAGTTTCATCTATACAAGCTATGCAGTCCATCCTTTAATCTACGCAACTACTAAATGTAATAATTTGACATGCAAGCTCCCCCAGTGAGATGTAGTCGATGGTTGGCTAAATGCGCACTACCCATAGCCAGCCTCTTGGGATATACTCTACCGTGATAAGACTCATACCTCTGGAGTGCATTAACAACCCATAATAATGCTACAAATCAAGGGGAGAGGGTCCCGGCTAGTTACTGAGGTATTTGTCCCGAAAGCAGTCTGGCCTTTTTAGACTACCTAAGTAGCAGTAGGAAGACTACCCTACTACCCGTAGGCTAAGATAGATTCCTAGGTGCCAGAGACACTATATATGGGCGACCTCCATTTTGGCGGTTACCCATACTCCCCTTATATATCCTGCGAACGACATTCAGTCAGATGGACAGCGACAATGGATACGTTATTACAGCAGCTTCTCCAATGACCTCTGTTTACTAGCAAACGTGCAACTATGCAGCCATCTGCCTATCGCGCCATGTCCCAACACTAGGGCCAGAGGGGGGTGTTAGCACAACCCGCCCAAGTTCAATAGCATCTTCGGGCCACTCTTACTCAGGCATGGGGCCTCCCCGCACAGATGCATGTACGCTCATAAACATCTAAGAGCCCATAGAATGTAAGGCAATCGACCTATATGTTCTAGGATGACTTTGCCGGTAAAGGTAGGGTGACTTGTATACCTCAGTATGGTAACTGGGTTCCATGGACATAATGGGCAAATTCCTAAGGTAGTGTAACTTTGTCCTCTTATGCCTTTAACCGCTCCGGGAGTTCTCCGATCAACCACAAAAGTCGTCTTGGAGATCCGTGTAATATTCCCATAATTCTCTTGACCTTATGCGAACCTTCTCCCAAAAGGTTACCCTGCCTAATAGAGTACCTAAGGCTACCCTACTCTTTCCTGGGCCTTGCCCTAGGTGAACCAGCATTCTTGTATATCAAGTATACTAGACCATACCACCTTCGGTTACCACTTGGTATACCATTTGGGCTAAGGTAGTAGTTATTGTAGCTACCTATTGTAGGGTTATTACAGCTAATAAGATGAGCCTGCAGGAAACTCTGAAACCAGCCATTGGTGAATCTGAAAGGGTTTTCCCGCCCCTCTCTCTACTCTTATCAAAGATTTCTTTGCAAACCCGCCTACACTACTCTCTCCGGACCAGTCTTCCCATGCCCTCCATTGCCTAAACTACTTATAGAGCATACGCTCTAACATTGGCCACTTCCTTGGCCATCCACCCTCTGACAATTTTCTTTCCCCTCTTCTTGCCTCCATATACTCACCCTCCTTTTTCAGCCTTTTTCCATTGAGAAAGATTTCCAGCTGGGATCTTCGAGTAGGTCGCCACTTTCTGGGGAGTAGGCTCCTAGGTCCTAGTAGGTCTACAATATATCGATGTTCCATACCACCACAACACTATCCCTAGCTTATTGTTGATTATGTAGGATTGGTATAAATTCTCTGGGCCAACTGGGGTCTTTTTGAAATTTCTCAGTTTGTGGTTTTCTCTTGGGTCCTTTGTTTTCTTCACTCCTGCATAAGACTTCTCTGTTGATAGTAGTGGAAGAATTGGCTGTGCTTTTACCCATTCACATATCTTTCTCTCTTGTTTGGTTCGCATTATTGACAATTTGGTTATCAGAATTCACATCCTTCCTCCAAGTACATTATTTGCAATAAGGCTTGTATTCAATCTTACTGTTGACTCAATCTGAGTGGTGTAATCTTAAAATGCTAATTTATTCTAAAGACATTTCCCCTCCCCTGTTCGACCCACTCACCTTAAATCAACCTCTTAGCATACGGTTCTTTTATTTCAGTTTTTACTGTATTGTACCTCTCTTTCTACAAAGAGTCTGTGAATGGTAGTACGCATGGTGTGTTTTGATCCAATTAATACTGTGGGATTTCATATCTACCATGATCACGGTTGATTACTCGTGTACTGAGGCTAACCTGAAATGAAATGAAGTATGGTGCCAGCACCTTAGAACCTAACCTGATTACAACCAACATCGATCAATATTTCAACAAGCAACAACAGCACCTACAGATAGAATTTTTAAAATTCCTTCTGTAAAGCTTTCCTAATTAGTTATTGTACCTATTTATAGAGGGATATGCTTTTTAACCTTCTGGTTGGGGCTGCAAAGGCCTTCAAAGTTTGTACAGGAATGAGGACAGTGGGACTTGTATGTGGAAACAAAGTTTTGCTGAATAATTACCCAAGAAATTTCCTGATTAGGTGTAGTATACTACCACATTAAGACTAGCGTTCTTGTTTGGCGTGAGACTCAGGCTTGGTTCTAAGGTGGTGACACCATAATACAGTCTGCGGGAAATTGCGGCCGCAGAATCAGAGCGCGATCCTAAATTACGGGTATTTCAGTGCTTCCAGTGCTCTAGGCCGCTTGCCGGGATTTTATTGTCCCAGTGTGGTCTAGGGTGTTATTAATAGGATAGTTTGGCAGTCATAGGTAGGATTTCCCTATTCGTAACTTGCCTATTTTGTATATAGCTTGGCATGCAGAGATTTCTGCATATAAGCCACATCAGCAAAAGATTATCCTGCGTCAGATACGGCGCCGTTGAGTCCTGTGCGTCCTGTGCGTCCTGAGTTGCGTCCTTTACGTCCCCTGCGTCCTGTGCATCCTGAGTTACATCTCCTGCGTCCTGTGCATCCTGAGTTGCGTGGTAATGCCCGCTCAAATTCCATGCATCTAGAGCCAAACCAATACACCACATTCCGTCCTGACATATAAGACAAAGCAACTCTGCCTCCAGTGCCTCCAGACTCGTCCCTCAACACCATTGCTGATCATGATTTACCAGCGAGAGATGCTCGCTTCAGGGGTACCCCTGGGGATTTCTTGGCATAGTTTATCATGGTTTCCCGGCACTTAGCCTCATACGCGATGCGACAACCTGTTCTCTCATCATCACCCTCAACATCCATATTCCCCGGCATCCTGCATAATACTCCACTACAACTAGACATCCGATCCTAGATCTGACACAGGGAGGTTGCTGGGCTCGACGCCAGCTGCACGCCGGTATAAGGGACGTCCCTGTCGCATCAATACTCATGAAATCGCTATCTACTCTGGGGGGGGGTCTTGGGAAGGCTAAGCGGGGATGCTGGCGATCCCAGGGCTCGATGGCAGATTCCTCCACAACCGCTCAACCGATCTTGGTTCTGTTACTTGGACGTCGCTGGGCCCGATGCCAGCTTTACGCCGGTATATGGTACGTCCCTGTCACATTAATACTCATGGAGATCGCCAACCCTCCTGATAGTGGTCTTTTGTCTCTACTAATCCTGAGCTCAATGGCAGATCCCTCCACAACCGCGTAGCCGATTCTGAATCTGTCACCTGGACGTCGTTGGGCTCGATACCAGCTACACGCCGGTATAAGGTACGTCTCTGGCGCATCGATACTCATGAGATCGCTATCTACTCTGAGGGGGGTCCTTGGATGGCTGAGAGGGGATCCTGGCGATCCCAGGACTCCATGGCAGATTCCTCCACAACCACTTGACCGATTCCAGCTCTGAAGGCGCGACGTCGTTGGGCTCGGCGCCAGCTACACGCCAGTATGAGGAACATCCCTGTCGCATCAATACTGATGAAATCGCTATCTACTCCGGGGGGGGATCCTGGGAAGGCTGAGCGGGGATGCTGGCAATCCCAGGGCTCGATGGCAGATTCCTCCACAACCACTTCACCGATTTTGATTCTGTCACCTGGACGTCACTGGGCTCGATGCCAGCTACATGCCGGTATGAGGTACGTCTCTGGTGCATCAGTATTCATGGAGTTCGCCACCCTTCTGAGAGTGGTCTTTTGTCTTTAACAATCCTGAACTCGATGCCAGATTCCGCCACGACCGCTCAACCGATTTTGATTCTGTTACCTGGGCATCGCTGGGGTTGACGCCGGTTACACGCCCGTTTAGGGTACGTCTCTGGCGCATCAGTATTCATGCAGTTCGCCACCCTTCTGAGAGTGGTCTTTTGTCTTTAACAATCCTGAACTCGATGCCAGATTCCTCCACAACCGCTCAACCGATTTTGATTCGGTCACTTGGACGTCACTGGGCTCAACGCCAGCTACACGCCGGTATGAAGAGGGCTCTGAGGGGCCAATTCTCCATGGAGCTATATGGTCCCGGGGGAGGTAAGAGGGGGGGGGGAGGGGGGGGGTTCAATAAGCTGTATATTAGAAGAATAGAAGACTGTTAGTAGTAAATTTAATACCTTTTCATGATGTGAAATATATTGTGACCCGGGTGACCAAGGTCAGAAAAAGGTAAAGGGGGGACCCTTCGCTTATTTCCAGAAGATGAGGTAGTACATCCTGAGTATTAGGTGTGTGCCTGGGACGTCCTGAGAATTAGGTGTGCGCCCAGTGCGTCCTGAGAATTAGGTGTGCGCCCAGTGCGTCCTGAGAATTCGGTGTGCGCCCGGTGCATCCTGAGATTAGCTGTTGCGTCTGGTGCGTCCTGAGATCCGGCGCTGCATCAGGTTGCGTCCTGATTCGCGATTGACGTTTTGGGCGTCAGGTGCATCAGACGCACCTGACACTCAGGACGCAAGCTATTGTTTTTGCTGATGCACCTTTCTCTCCACTCAGTAAGGGAAGAGCGGGCACCATCTGACAATCCCCCAATAGAACGCATCTCTCATCTATTGTAATTTGGTCCAGCACTTCACCATTTATTCTATCCCTGTTCATCCAATTAATCACAGTACCACCAAGGCGGCTCACCATAGACTTACTATCCGGTTTAGAAGAAGGTCACAATCACACTCAAACAGGTGAATACGGCTCGGTCGAACACACCATCCAACTAAGGGAAGATGGTAGAACATTCCCACACGTGGTGCTCTGAAACGGATTGGTGTTTAACTTCGACGACTTGCCCACCCCGTGACCGATTGGATTGTGGCTGAAGGTTGAATTGAAGCCATGGGTTGGTCACGGGCAGCATGCATTGAGTTTACCGGACAGGGTAGTGTCAAGGTGAAGGAGCTTTTGGGACGGATGGAGTGGTGGTTTACAACAATGGGTGATGATTTTAATGGGGAGACAGAGAAGTCAAAGAAAATAAGGGTTGCTCGGCTCCACCTTGCTTGTCCGATGCACTCTGTCGCTGGGAGGTTTATCAGCACATTGGAACGCACAGTTTGTAGTGATGAGACACTGTTGAAAGCCGCTCTAATTGATCATTTCCATGATGCCGAATGGGAAGGCCAAGCGGATGAAGATACTTTGACTACAATGAGCGCACTCTGTCAGGGCAGTCAGGACGTTTTCAAATACTCGAGGAAGGTGCTTAAGCTACTTCAACGGAAGCCGAAGGGCCTGCAGAGCTACGACAGGATCCTCATTGGCTACTATCTAGATGGCCTGACATGTCGACGCCTGCGTGAGCTAGCCATCTCGCATTCTTCCGGACATGACTCCTGCGAGACGCCCTTCCAGGTTGTTAAGAGTGTCATGCGCCTGGCCACTCGGTTAAAGATTGAAGGCTACTGCAGGCATGGTAACACGCGTAGTGATGCTGAGGATGAGGGTGAGGATGAGGATGAGGATGACGATAACGATAACGATAATGATAATGACAGCTATCATGCTGGTGACACCGGTTCCGGGACTGATGACGATGGTGGTTATTATGGTCATATCAGGCATAAGAGGAAGGTGGGCAAGATGGCGATGGCGAAGAGAGTGAGTGGGAGAAAGGACAAGAGGACGAAGAGTAAGGAGAGGAAGAGCCACAAGAGTCATGAGGATGAGGGAGAAGCTGGAGGGGAAATAAGCGAGTTGCGTGAAATGATACGAGATCCTAAGCAGATGCAGAAAGCAATTATTGCTCCTGGTACTGAAGTGGTAGCTGGACGCACCGAGGATGATGTCATTCCATTAGATACATGTGCCGTGGATTAGGGCTATAGAAGGTACCCTTACGAGCAGCGAGACACTAGTCACACTAATGCTCATCAAACAGTGTACCCTGAGAGACACAGCGAGATGTCGCAGCCAGTGGACTTCTATTAGGAACGAAGAGGGGTGTATCCGGCTGTAACGACCCTACGATAGGTAGCTACAATTACTATCACCTTAGCCCAAATGGTATACCAAGAGGTAACCAGAGGTGGTATGGTCTCGTATACTTTATACAAATAGCTGGTAAACCTAGGATAAGG
>Ga0307509_10006459_pt1 | contig 15778 bp, 15 predicted proteins | sample 10_EM_MG_FD_202245 | JGI IMG/M metagenome (GOLD analysis project Ga0307509, IMG submission 202245) | Populus trichocarpa ectomycorrhiza microbial communities from riparian zone in the Pacific Northwest, United States - 10_EM | ecosystem: Host-associated > Plants > Roots > Unclassified | place...
TGGACAGGAAGATAATTTCAAAGTCCGAAGATTACATAAGCATTTTCTAGCACGGTTTTGGGGGCGTGGTAAACAACAGACTTCATATATCGTGATCCGGAGGGCACATCACATATTTCGAAGACTGAGGCGATGGAGTAAACTGGCATTCGCAGAGCAGTATGACAAATACATGGGTGTGAGTATCATATCGAAACCATCCAAGCTTGAAGATGGCCAATATACCGTGAGTAATACACGAACTAAACCTAGCGGTCTGCAAATCATGGTCGGTATTACAGTACCCTTTGCACAAGACATCCATCTACCATGATCTCCTCTAACCGTGTCCAAATTTGTGATCCATACTGCATCATCGGACTCGACTTCCACAGCCCAACCAACACCTCTCCCCCCCCTACATTATCCAACACTACCTCAGATACCCCGGGGAACGCATGGACGAGTGCCATCGCCAGGCTCACCGTCCCCCGCTCTATCGTAACATCCACATACCGAAGCGTAAGCCTACGCAAACCCACAAACGACACTGGGGGATTTGCACGGAGCATTGCGAGGAACCCGCTGAGAGCAGCGGCGTCGAGTTCAGCTAGTTCCAATTCCCGCAGGGTGCGGAAGATCGTGAGTGTAAAAAACATGGCGTAAATCTCCGTCTGCTCATCCTCCCCAATTTTGTCCTCATATACACGTGCACATTGGAGACGGGATAACGTGAGGGAAGTAATGGGAGATGCGGGCTGTTCGAGGAGCTGCCGAACATAGGGTAATCCACCAGGGATGAGGACTTTGTCGAAAAGGAGATTTTTCGAGGAAGATTGTTGGAGGAGGTGGAAATGGCTGTGATAAGAGAGGAAGGTATCGATGAGTGCAACAGAGTAGAGGTGCCAGCGCGGGAAGGTGGAAATTGTAGCGCGTTCGACACGAAGGAAGGTGAGCTGCGGCGCGACAAGGCTTAGATCTGTGGGGAGTGTCGAGTGGCGCCTCGTCTGAGGTGTTTGGATGATATGCAGGTGAGAGAGATGTGAATGGTGCGAAGAGGGGTGTAATGGATAGGAAGAAAGGTTGTACTCCATGAAAACGTCGAGGACGGCGGTAATTATTAAGTCGCTTGCGAAGAGCCGTAGTTTGTGACATCGACCTACATGTGTATACAGCACAGTGGAAATGTTTTTGGTGAGTCGTGTGATAGTCGAAGAACTCGAGAAGGAGGGATCGTCAATCATGATATCCAAAAATAGGGAGCGAACGGAAGAACGGGATAAGAAGTCACGAGTCGTTGAAATAAAGTCATCATGATCAGGGTTGAAAGCGTTGCGACCAAGATAGAAATGCTCCCAGAGGGACTGTAAACCGATTGCGACGTCCCTCCACCTTGCACAGATATGGGAAAGTGTTAGACAATGGAGTGAGATTTCCTTCAATGAAGGAAGCGAACAAAATTCATCCAGGGACTGGATATCTATGAATGTCGAATTCGTCGACGAGGGTGTTCCAGGGAATGCTTGATGGGCACTAAGCTCGAAAATGGAATAAAGTACCTCTGTGGGCAGCTCCTGGGCCACTGGCATTAGCGACAAATATTTGAGGGATAAAACACAGACGTTGTAACCCGGGGTAGCACACCAGAACGCGATGGCGAGCTTGCACATTATCTACTTAAAATGCACAACATGAGTCGATAGGTATGACAGACGCATAAACACGGACAAAGATGGCCTTGTTCCCAAAAAAACAGGCCTGGTCCACGAAATTGAACATAGGCAACGATCAGGAAACCTCTCACGAGCCCATCTCCCTTCACTGATCATTTACAATGGTTTGAAGAAGCTACATACGAAATATTGGATACAGGGATGATGCATTGATTAGTACTGCGTAAAGTAAGGTATTGTCGTGGTCGGAAGACGGTGAGATGGATGAAGAAGAGGGCCTAGATATCGTAGAGATGCGGACGTGGTCAAATGGAGATGGAGCGCTGTCCAGAGCAAGATCTGGCAAGATCGAATGATACCGGTGATCCCAGCCAGGTGGCCGTGACGCAGGGGAGTTTGCAGGATAACATAATGTGGGGGATATGGTTCAGCGACGCTTGAGCCCGCGGAGTTTCCTCGCAACATCATCCATATCCCTGATATTCCACTCCCCACTCCACTCGCGCTCCTTCCGCCTGCCCCATTCCGTTGACTGTGGTAACAGATCTGTCGGTACTTCTTGAACAGCAACGAACGGCGCTTCCTTGGGTTTTGGAACCTCCGTAGGCTCCGCATCAAGCGAGTTAGAGTCGTGACTGAGTGCAATATTGGCGGCAGTGATGGCTGATGCGGTGCCAAGGCTGAGGTTATGGGGGCGATGTTTACTTTTCACTCCCTGGGTCTCTGTCCGTGCCGAAGGTTTGGGTGCAGCAGCGACGGCGAGAGGAGAAGTGCCGGTACTCGCAACGAACTTCGTAGGTTTCTGAAACGAAACCAATGGGTCCACGTGCGAGCGGTTGATCGGTATCGAAGCGCGGCGAGGTGCAGATGATTGGAATACGAGTTCAGGTGGGACGTTCTCTCCAAGGGTACGGGTCAGCTTGGCCATCTTCTTGCGTTTATCTCGGTCACTGAGGGTCGTAGTGGAGAAATCCTCCATGTTAATCGACGAAGCGGTGGGCGAGAGGGGAATTGAAGGGTCTATGGTGGTTGTCACATTTATACGAGTGTCGATGGCTTTTTGTTTAGGGAGGGGTCGAAGCCGGAGGAGGAGTGGCTGTTCTCGCTTCTTGGATAACACAGATCTAGAGCGGGCCCTGGTTGAGCCTGGAATGTCGAAAACAATTGCGATCGGAGGTAGAACACTCTCCGCACCCGATAACCCGCCTTTCCGTTTCTTGCGGACAGGTATGGGTGATGGAGTGCGAGACGAAGGTGGCGTTATGGATTGATGCTGGTTGGCTGCTGTCTTTGTGCCAGATTTCACAAGGACGTATTCCGGCTCGCTGGTTTCCATGGAAGATGAAGGCGAGTGGAATACTTGTGCTTCACGGCGCGAAGCGTGAACACGCGGAATGGATGGTGTGGAATCATCAACCTCTGGCTCGAGGAGAAATGGGGTGGTGCCAAACAATTCACCGAGTTTGCGGGTCGAGCGCAGAAGGCGGGATCGCTGTTCCGGATCCAGAGAATTGTTGGTAGGAGGGGGTACGGGGAATAGTTCGACGCGAAGAGTAGGAATGGTGGTAGTAGACATGTGTTCGTTCGACGACACAATAGAAAAATGAATCGGGTGAGACACACAGTGCTGGACCGAATGGTTATGAAGAAGTAGGGTAGAAGGGGAGAGTTGGAAGCGAAGGCCTGGGATGCTGGGCTTTGTAAAGCACAAGATCGGTCTGTTTCCTCGTTATTATACTCTCGAGTACAATGTCCCCGAATTCGAAGCAGTGTGAGATGTTTGCAGTAGAGAAGCTAACATTAGGCCCGAAGAAGAACAATACTCATGGAGTTAAAAACAGAGGAGTCGGCGGGCTGTCAATTGTTTTACCAAATCGTTCCGGGCACAACAAGACGTTGCTAACCACGTGGCCGGTTTCAACTTCCGTTGCTATGAACCGACCTTGGTTGCGTTCATCATTGTTCAAATCCCTAGCTATGAATAACTCCCACTATAGTCTGCAGTGCGTTTCATCACCTCTATCGGTCTATCCACCTCAATGTCGTTCGGGTCACCTCTCTCTTCTCCTGTCTGATTGCATCCGAGTTGCCCGTTATCTGGAGCATTTCAAGGCGTACATATCGACATAGTCGCAGTTGAAACCCACCCCCGGCGCTTTTGGGACCGCCAGGAGAGCTCCAACCATTTCGTTTAACGACTTTTAACCCATGCAAAATCAATATTTCCCCGTTACTGACATAAACGGTCCCATCCCTGCAAGCAACCTCCGTCACCTAAAATTTGTAGGTAATGTCTCAGGATAATTATCGACGGCGTCAATCCACGCTTCTCAGGACAGCTCGGCGGCCGCCCTCGGCCCAGTCCTTACTCGATACCTCTACTTGTATCCTCTTGTATCATGGTTAACCTTCGTGTTTCGAGGTTCACTGCAAAACACATCAAACTCGCACCTCTGTCGCATCTCTGTTGGGCTGTTTCCTCAATAGGACGTGTTTATTGCTGGGTCCCTGCTCGAGTCGTATCATTAGTACTTAAGTTACTTGTTACTTACTAGCTGGGCGTTCGCAACGACATTTCGGCAGATGTGGCAGTGTCACTATTTGTACACCGAGGAATAATGTAACAGTAGATAAGAACGCTATCCAATAGTGTAGATTGTCAATAATCAGCAATCCTTCTCGGATCCCTGCCTCAAAGGCAACTTCACCCGCTCATAAAACCAGTTTGATCAGGACTGCATATTCATTGTCGCAGGAATCCCATGGTTCAAAGGAACTCTTGTCGCGTCGTAAAGTTGGTTCGAAGAGGGCATCGCATTTATTGTCGGGAAAATCGCTGAGCTATAAAATCCAGAGTTCGCGTTCGAAGCCGCATCTGGCCCCTGACGAGCCATTACTGTACGTTTCTCTAAGGATGCCAATATGGTGGTCTGTCTTGTGGGAATACCACCATGCCCTGAATATTGTTCGGACTGGATCTCCGGAGGAAAGGTTGGACCAGAAGGCGATATCATGGGGTTCGGAAAAGAAGAATTGTCAGTAGGTGCGGAGCTTTCACCTATGGTGTAAGGTCGTGGAGACGGTGTCGATTGACTCGGTGGAACGTAAATGTCTCTGATCTTTCCTTCATCGATGCTTGAGGAGTGCTCGTTTGATGCGGACACAGGTTCGGGGAAATGTTTTGACCTGTTGTGTCGGCGTCTCCACCAAATGATAAATGTAATAATGGCGATCAAGACAACAGCTGCTGCTGCCGAAACTCCAGCGATAAGACCCTTCGATACTTTATGCTTGAGTGACCGTAATGGTGGGCTCGTTAACGCCATTGGCGGACCACCCGCGCATAGCCAATATCCAATATTGTTTTGGTACGCTTTCCCTGCAGACGGCGAGTATTTCTATTTTCGCATGACTTTCCTGTATGGCAAGGAAAACTCACCACTGAGGCAATAATCTCTTCCAAAATCCAGTCCGTCGTAAGACTCCATGCTGTTCATGTACGCCCCATACCCACCGCAAACCCCGTTATCCGAGAGTGTTACGTTGCAATTTATTCCCCCTTCAGACATCATCAGATGCAATAGTGAATTGCGGATACTTTTCAACTTACAATTGCAATCCACGTCGCGATAACAAGGTGCCCCTGGTTCTCTGTAGCGATCATACAATGTAAGTTCGAGTTCACGAGCATTCATTGGTAATGCAATTATTAATGTCGCGATACTAACCCTCTACATGCGCCATTCTGGCAAACTGGCTGGGATGAAGCTGAGAGGGGTTATCCTGAGCGAGGTCGATTGGCGGTTTGGGAGCGGGCTACTCACTATAATATCCTCCCGCACAATTATCCTGTCCGTGGGAGTCAACGACACAGGGAGCCCCGGGGAACCCACACCTCCCAACATTTCCCTCCAATCGATTGTCCCTTATGCAACTCTGACTTGTGAATGGAAGCTTGTAAGGGTTTCGCCCCTGTGTCCCTGGGTAGAGTGTAGCACAGTCCTGCTCATCGAGATGGCATTCGAATTTGAATACCATGACTCTGTGTAGTGTGACTCGTCCGAGAAGCTTGCGAGAAGCTATGAATTTGGGAAAGGAGTTGGCTGTCGTTATAAGAGAGATAAAGTCTAATGCTGGTGCCCGTTCACGACCTTTTTCGTCGACGTCAACTCATTGGTACCTCACGGCGTGGATAGTGACATAAAGATTTAAAAGGGCTGGACTTGAATTTGGTTGGACTTAGTCGACGTTCGTGCGGCATCCTTTTTGCGTTATAAAGAGCCGTACAGATTAGATGGAGAGTTTCCTGGGGAATTACTGTGGGCGACCTCCTCATTTATCGCTGAATTCAGACCATGTCAAACGTTGATGGGGGATGTTTGTTGACGGATCAAACTAATACGTATCAGGTGATACGAACCTGTCAATGCATCATCATGATCATGTAACCGTCCTCGCAATGATCGCAGGATGCGCGTCATAAACAGATATCACAAGAGAAATCAGAACTGGGATCACCACATTTGCAGTGTTTTCATAGGATGGGCTCTGTTATCTACTCGAGAATGGCGATCAAATCACGGATTTAAGCGGCCGAATCTCACATAAGCATCACTAACCTAGATTTGGTCAGTCTTGTTCTTTGCTTCCAAGTTCGAACACGGACCGCCTCATACAGAGTTCAACCGATTTCCAACAGCGGATTGTAATACTACAACGCCACTGTAAACTGTCAGGAACTGCACAGTTTCACCCTTTCGCCGAGGATCCAACTCCATCTCCAAACCTAATCACTGAGAGCATTGTGAGAGCGGAAACACGATCAGGCTAGCAACCCAGCGATTCCCTATATGGTCATCTTTGTCGCCGTGGATATCCTCAAACACGAGGATTCCTTTCTTGTGACGGCATTTCTGTTTTAATTTGCGCGGGACCGACGTTCGAGGACTCTCGAGATAGATGTTGATTCTATTTTCTCTTGTCCGGGGTTTGCGTCAGACCAACGCGGTTCATGTGACAAAAAGTCGAACAGCCCACACTTAATACCCATCCTATCGGAGCCCTCGCCTGTTATCAGTGTGTTTCCTCAACCATTCATGACTATTTCCAGACACCCCAAACGCGGCGACTTGTAAGCTTTCATGCTCTCTATTGCACTGGCACTCTGTTACTAATCACTCGGCATTTTATGCAATTTACAATGTACACCCGATCTGGTGACCGTTCCTTAGAATTCTGCCCTTTCATGTTCAAACGAGAGAGGGAATTCCCCCTCTTCCACGGTGGGCTACCCTTGAATGCGGGATTTGAAAGCGACATTCGGATCCAATCATCGGAACACAAGATATGTCCGAATTTGATGTTCCACTGGTGCTCCTATTTTCCAACTATTCTTGAGTCCAAAGGCCAGTGGTGGATGTTCAAATTCCCATTCACGACGCGCCTAGAAGTTGCTTCTCCAGCAAAAGAATACCGAGGTTCTGTGGAGGCTCCCATCTATATGAATACGTCTTCTAATGATCAGGGTCTCATTGTGTCAGAGTTTACCACGATAGCTACGCTGTGATGGCGTCCCTTCGGGGCGACACGTCCTGGCGAAAAGGCCCACGGTCTACCATTCCTTTTTGAGAACAAGACCAAACCCTTGCTCACTTCTTCACTGGGCTTCCTTATCTGCGATCCCTAATCTCAAACTCGTAAACGCCTACAAATGGCCAAAGGGAGGCTGGCCATGAGGCATTCAGAAAACCGAACCTCTCCGCAATTCATGATTGGGAACAAGACCAATAAATTTCTTCAATGTGGGTCTTCCACGTCGGAGTTTATTCTATGCGCCATCATCCCTGGGCGCCATGAGACATTGATCTATGTATGGTGAGCCCTAAAAAATTGTTGGATGGATAATTTAAGACATATTGAAAAGATGTGTGTGCGGACAAAGTTCAAATTGAGACCTTGTCGAATCCCTCATTTTCCGCCAAAAATCTCATGGTCGAAGAGGTTCACATCGCCGTGCGTACTTTTCATACACCTTTGTGTGACGAGTGGCTTACCTCTTTCAAATTCAAACGCTAAAGACTCAGTGATCCCCTGACCCAGAATGAAAAGAATTACCCGTCTTCGGGACTTCATCTCTGCCCACATTCTTCGATCGAGCGCCATTTCTCGCCGACGCTCCTCAAGGACCTCGACCACCCAACTGCCCATGGAACGACTTCCCACTGAAATCCTCTCTCTTATATTCTCCTTAATTGCCCACGATCCCACCACTAACCCCATGTCCTTCGCCGTAATCACCCACGTATGCTCCCGTTGGAGGCAAATTGCACTCGCTGACGGCAGTCTTTGGAGTCGAGTTGTACTCACATACCCTCTGTCCCCTCACCATCTTTCCTACACCATTTTTTGGTTGCAACGATCAGCCAGTGCACCCATTGATATTTTCCTTGATCTTCGGGATCCCTCATGGGACTGGAACGAAGACTCACACAACTTTCGTTGGCAGGAGATGGAGCCGATTATGCGGGTTTTTTTACCTCACGTCCGTCGTTGGCGACGGTTCGAACTCCTTACGGATACGTGGGCGCCAATATTTACCTTTCTTTGGTACACGAGGCATGTTAAATCGGCCCCGATATTAGAGACGGTTTCCCTTTCGCGCTGCAATCTCTACTTCGCCGCGAGGGGCCAGGTGTTCCGGCCAATCTCACTTCGTCAACCCATTCAGTTCTTTGGCGAGGCAGCCCTGGAACAACTGACGAGTGTTTCACTCGTTGGGGTACATATTAACTGGAAACAGCCGTCCTTGAGGAACCTTACGAACCTTGAGCTGAAATTCCACGCCAGCGACGTAATGCCCAACACCCAACAATTCGCCGGCATCTTCGAGGCGTGTCCCTCTCTTGTTTACCTCGCGTTGTTCGGCTGGGGTCCCATTCTCGACATACCATCTCCAGTCCGGGTTCGGCTATCAAACCTCGAAAAATTCTCTTTCGGATTTTTGGACACACATTACGCCATTCGACTCCTTTCCCTCTTCGACTTTCCGCTCCTGGAGGAGTTTGTTTTGGAAGACATCGGTAAAGTTGTAAGCCCGCTCGAGGTGGAGGATTCGACAAATCTTTTACTCTGGTTGGCATCCCCTTCAGCTGGAACGTCGCCCACATCAATGACACGAGGCGGTGGAAGCGATCTATCAAGATACGGACCCTCAACATTTCCATTACCCAATATTCGTTCCTTTGAACTTCACGGAATACAGCATGTTAACCCCGACTCCGTTAGAATTATTTTCAAATGGCTCACATCCCTGACAAAGTTAACCTTGTGTGACGATGTTAACAGCATTTTGGCACTACTAGGTGTTACTGTGGGCGGTTCGCAACCTTCGCTTCTTCCCCTCCTCCAAGAACTTCGGTGTCAGGATATGGATCCCGAAATTCTTCTCAACGTGGTCACTTCCCGTGCAGGTTCCGACATGCTTGTTCCCCTCAAGAAAGTGAGCTTCGAGTTCACGAATCGTACCTCCGCCCTAGCTGGTTCGCTGGTACATACTCGCCTCGTAAGCGCTGGAATCGACGTATATGCTAACTCTGGTAGCTCTGGAAGTGACTCGGATTACCAGATGAGTTTATGAGCCCAATCGGCATTGAGTGGAAAGATGAGGAATTTTATTCGTTGACACGTCGTTAGGATTCTATTTTGTAAAAACGTTTCATCTTTCATTCGTGTTTCTTTCCGAGTCTCCGACAGGGTCATGTGCCTAACAATGATGTCATCCAGGAACGATTATTATGTAATCCCGAACATTCTTGTAAGTACTTGCGCTTGACTTGCGCATCAATAATCTTTGAACCATCGATTGCAATGGCTGATTTTATTACACCGAGTGCGTGAACATTATGCTCTTTATTATATTATAACCAACCTTTTGGTTTCTTATACAGCATCTGCTGTACAATTGAAAGGGGTAGCAAACGACCTTTTCTCTGCAAAAAATTATCAAGGAGCGGCATCTCTCTATACGAAAATAGACCGTGAATTCACGCAGACCGCGGCACCAGAATTTCTTCGAATTGTGAAATGCAATCGTGCGGCCTGTATGATCGGAATAGGTGGGTTTTCTCGTTCACCGGCATACGACGGGTCATAATGCAGCATTTTCCATTCGTACTAGGTGACTTTCAAGGGGCCATTCCAGATCTTGAGGAAGTAACCCGAACAGCGCCTAAGGGCACTATTACAGTCGAGAGTATCGCTCTCACCCAAAAGGCGCACCACCGTCTTGCCCACTGTTTATTTGAGCTTGGGAGGCTGACGGACGCCATGAAGGAGATGGAGACATATCGTTCTACCCACGGGGGACATCAGACGGAGGCAGCGACGAATTTAAGGAACAAGATCGCAAAGGCCATCCTCGCGAAAGATGGGAAAGTCACCACAGAGCCGCCATCTACCACGGATTCTAAAGTCCTCCGATATGAAGTGAAGGTCATCGGTCACCCTGTCTCGATCGTCAAAACCGATACTGTCCCTAGGTCCCTTTGTTCCGTGTACCCTCCCGAGATTCCTACGAAAACCTTCCTCGCTCAGTTGGTCAAGAAGCACCACGACGCCATTATGCAGCAGAAAAACTGGACGTGTTGGAATTGCCGCAAGAAGGCAGTGAGTCTTGTCCACACACCAATGTCATATCTCCACTTGGAAGAACCGATGGTGGTTGATTTCGCCCAGCCGGTCTGCGTCAATGGAGGTGAATGTGACAAGGAAGCGCGGAAGATGATGGATGAAGAAATGCGATTTGCTACGGCTGGGGGAGGAATGAATCGGGTATGAAGGATGTGGTCATCTAGCATTTTCGAAAACACATAAAGGACGTAGTTAGTTAAATACTTGCAACCGCGGGCTTGGGCTGAGAGAGAAAGTGTGATCTTATTTACTCACTCTCCCTCTCATGCCCCCCTGGAGTGCGTAAACCTTGTCGAATTTTTTTTGCGTTGCGTAAATGTATATTCCCACGTTGTTACTGCATGCATAATATATTTAGCTATTTATTAATAAGTACTTTGTTACGTCGGTCTTTTGGGGCCAGGATTTAATGCGTAATTTTATCTCATCTCTATTGGCATAGTAGAGGGTAGAGATATGGTTGTAAGATAATTATCAATCGCACAGACATTCGCCAGTCTAGGCGTTATTTTGTTGAGGGAAAGAAGATCAATGTTACCTTACAACCCACAATGAATGGCGTGGACTCGAGCAGGTGATACGGGATGTTTATTATGTAGTACTTTCCTAAACAATGGTGTAAAGAAGCCGAGGGGCCTGGAGACTAGTACTGCCGCTTAAGGATCGCCTTCTATTTCCTTGTTTCATGGACCGGGTGACTATTATTAATTTCGTCAGATTTGATTTGAAGCCCCCTGGTGAATTATAAGGTCAGACGTGCCCCGATGAATCGGGACTGAATTCAATTATACGCTGAACAGACTAACTACATCGAGACATGGCAAGAAACGCGTTGATTGAGCGCATTTAGGGAGTTCAGAATGAACAAGAACCACGAGGAACTTCAATGGTACTTGATGATTTGAGGCTAACGGGAGAAATATGGTCGGCGTGACCGTCGAACAACGAATGTCGTTCGATGTTGGGTTTGGTAGTCATCTAGTTCAACCCACTTGTGACTTGCTGGGCCATGTATGCATCCGTACGGTGGAAGTACCCGTCAATCGTCGGGGTCCTGAACCCTCAATCTCCATCCAGGGAGAAATAGCATCTACACATAGATCAGGCGTCTGTCCTCCATGACCAGAATCTATTTAAAAAAGGAAAGAATAGATCAGTATACATCATCCGCTATCACCTCTGACGACAGAAAGATGCTCCGAATGGGCCATCACAAGGGTTGAGTGCCGAGCAAGGGATTGAGGCGGGTGCCAACGATCTGGATGACAGCGCCGAGAAAATATAGAGAAAAACTCATAAAGCGCGGGTGGAGGAGATATGAGAATGATGGAGATGAGATGAGTATGATAAAATTTTTGCTCACAGTGAAGAGGGAATCGTCTTCCTTCGCACCCCTCACAAGCCATTTCATCGACTGAATGAGGTTATCCCTCGTCAGGCGACAACCCGAAGGTAAAGTTTTAACCATAATCGTATGCATTTCCTACGAAACCTAACAGTCAAAGAATATCAGATTCAGGAAGGGAGATTCAAGCACATCACCGATGATTGGACCTTTGGTCTGGAAGTCGAGTGGGTAGATTGTTGAAAAGGGTATTTATGGGCTACACGTCCGTAAAACAACGAACCACTGTCATAAATTCCCGATATTTCAAAGGAGCGAGGAATGAACGGACGGACAACGCCTGTGAATGAACAACTGAAAAAAAAGAAGTGAACGAGATCCATTTGATCACACAGCCCAGTACGGCGACTAACGGTGGAACCATTCACTTCTTCCGTTCACCCCGGAACACTGTGTCGGATAGGACGAAAACGAGTGCACTGAAAAAGGCGACTTACCTTCATCCCAGCCATCCACCTCATCTCTATCCAGATCGGGGGGTCTAGCCTCCATGCCCAGAATCTATAAAAAAACCAGGCAAGAACAGATCAGTATCACATCATCCGTTATCAGCTCTGAAGACAGAACGATGCTGCGGATGGATGAACGCTGGATCACGAGATCGAGGTGGGTGCCAACGATCTGGATGACAACGCTGAGAAAATAAAAAGAAATAACTCATAAAGCGCGTGTGGCGGATATATCAGAATGATGGAGGAGGTGAGTATGATGAAAATTTTGCTCACAGTGGAAGAACAGGGAATCGTCTTTGTTTGCACACCCTCACAAGCATCCCATCGCCTGAATGAGGTTATCCCTCGTCAGTAGACCCCTCGGGTCTTCGCTATCGTCCATGAAAGGAGGATATCATAGGATTTATAGCGCCCACGGCCTAACATGGGCATGTATCAGTGCAAGAACAAAGAAGGATGGAAAGGATAGACCCACAGTTATCAAGAATTCACGAACGTACTTTGCGTCGTTTATGCATTCCCCAAGCTCGTTCACTTGACCTCTATGGTTTATCCCAATCTATAGTGAGTAGTGCAAAGGATGAACGTCCATGAAGGAAATGAGAAGTGGAGAATCAACTGACGCAAAGCGCTCTTTTGTGACCTGTACACTTTTAGTACTGGAAATTTGGGTCCAACGGGTCCGCTGGCTTCCTTCCAAGCTGCGGTTGGGGCTGAGAATGAGAACCGGATTGAGTCCGTCCTCTCCCATCTGGAGTTGGTTTGCGAAGCACTGCGTGACGCACCTGCTCCTTCTTTCTTGCCCTCTCGGGAACACTGGTTACACGAGGACGAACGCCAATTGGGGGAACGACTGACGGTGATGGGAAAGGGAGGGTTATGCTCCGGACTCCTCTGAGCCGATATCATCCCACGCTTCTGTGGATGCCGGCTGACCGGTTATCAATTTACCGTTCATCTACACTCGGAACAAGCCAGTTTAGACGGACCAATGAATTGGAGGACAAAAGCACAAATATTCGGTACTTATACAAGATCTCACAAATTCACAATAGGGCTCCGAATGAGTCAATTTCCTGAATATGACTCGAGGATCCTATGTACACGTAAGCTGTAACGCTCAGTTCTGAATCACTTCTGGAATGCGACTAACTATCGATAGAACTCTCGAACAGCTAGAAAAAAAATAACATCCGTTGCCGGCTCGAATCCACACCGTCGGAGTAACTTTGAACGTACATTTTTGCATCCTTTGCAAATCTTTTGTTAAGTTACCACGACTATACCAATAGGTTAAATTTACTCGTGTAACGCTAAACAGACGAACGGCTATCATGATCAAGGCCTATGGTGCCGCTTTTCTCTCTCTCTCTTGTTTCTATGGGGTCGTAAGTTGTAGAACGGAGTTCGTAGGTAGGGACAGAGACAGCGGCGAATTTGATGTGAGGTGTAGTAGTAATCTCGACCCTTCCATTGGAAGCCATCCGCGTAGCCTCCTGTTCTTCATCCCTCAAATTTGCAACGCGAATGTTAATAAGATTGAATGCAATTCCTACTGCCTGGATATCCTTTCAACCAAGTATTAGGATGGTGTTGGTACACATGATTAATATATATATATTTATGGAAAGACTTACTGCACCAGAGGTAATGTAGAGTGCATTGCTGCGCGCTACTTGCGAGAAGAAGAGTGTAAGAGATACTAGGGTGTAGCCCAGTCCGGAATCGATCACGATACGAATGACGGAATCAAGAGGTGTCATCCTCGCATATTGGGCGCCGTTCGCGTCACCTACGAGACCTCGAGAGTCATCTCGCGCATTCCATATTCGGTAAACAATCATTCCTACAGATGTCGTAGAGTAAAGACACCCTATCAGTAGTGCCAATGCCGAAAAGACTGACACATACCTGTTGTGAATGTATTAATGGCTGCAATAAACCCCCAAAACAAAGAAGCAGTAATTGGGAATGGGCCGCTGGTGAGCGCTGTCTGTGTCTTCACATAAAACCAGGTCTCCCACAAGGCAATCCCGAGATCCGCAAACCAGAGAGCCAGTGGGAGGCTGATTACAACCCAATTTCGTCCCCAAACATAAAAGCACCTGTAAATCTGATCGCAGATGTGATTAGAACCCCAGTGCACGGGTAATAATTCATTATGCCAGACCACTAACCATCACTCCTTCTCCAATCATGGTTTGAAGGAAAACTGTGGAAACCTGGGTCAAGTGTGGTAAGCATCGAATTGCAGATACCAAGGCTCTAAATTGAATGAAATTTACCTTCACGGTGTTCACCCATGCGACTGGACCCATATGGAGAGCAAATTGCTGAATGAGACGTAGTAGGCCCAATGAAATATTGAATGTGCCATTGGCGAACAGGACGAGGGTGATCACGACTAGGCCCCAATGAATATCGGAGGATTCTTTCCACCTGGACCTGGACCTCACAAGAACATGGAGACACTGGAAGAAGGTATAGATATAAAGGCCATAAAGCACCGACGTAACAAAGAAGCCCGCTATTTGTGCAGTGACAATATTGAGATGGTCAGGCATTTTGGAACAACATGAAGGAAAGTTGGTTGTGACTAGGATAACGTGGATCCCACCATAGTCCCTTGGACAACTTATACGATTTATGTTTATTACCACCAAGGCCTGGGAGTAAATCTTACAACATTTTATGGTCATCAAGCCGGCTCTCTTCCCACCATATTGCAGCGCATGGTCAGATCAAACTTCTTCTCCACCCCCACTGCTTGTATTTGTCTCTATCATGGTGCCCCATGATATGCCCAGCTTCATCGCAATAAATGACCGAACATCAGCTTGAATTTTAGTAGCTCGCGACCATGGTTTGTCGATCACCTCGGACATCATATTGTTGACCTAATACTCAACCACTGGTACTCAAGACGCAGAACCGGGATTGTAAAAGTATTCCCCAAATAACGAAGAGATGAAATTATAATTATACCACAATCACACGGAAGAGGCAATGCGAAAAAATACCAAATTCACTTTAGCCATATTCGCTGGCGTAGTCAAGATATGGTCAGAGCGCTCCGATTCTACCACGTTTTGCGCAGATATTATTGGGATTGGTTTAATCGAAAATGAGGGCTGTCAGAGGTTGACAGTAATCTTTCATGTTGCTTTTGAACTTGAAGGCCGCGAAGCGTGGAGGTCAACAACGCCTGTGGTGCTCGAACATCCATCAATTCATGACTCAAGGCGCTTCTCCCCCTCCTTTTGTGAAGACAAATGATAAGGAGGGAAAAATAAACATATTTTAAGATTATCTCCGATGATTAACTCCTCCTCCATGTGTCCCCAATGCTTCCTTCGGGCCATTCCGCCCCATCTTGGCAATAACTCGGCAAATTCCGAATTTAATTTTCCCAATAAGCAATATTCCCGCAAGTGTACCACAGATATTACTTGACTCGCACCACGCCCTGCAATAATTCAGTCTTCAGTCAAGTATTCTCAGACCGATTCCTCAACGCCAGCGGGAACACCGACCGATCGGCCTCTTGAGATTTGTCGTGATGGCGACTGTGGGCGCTAAAG
>Ga0307509_10006460_pt1 | contig 15776 bp, 15 predicted proteins | sample 10_EM_MG_FD_202245 | JGI IMG/M metagenome (GOLD analysis project Ga0307509, IMG submission 202245) | Populus trichocarpa ectomycorrhiza microbial communities from riparian zone in the Pacific Northwest, United States - 10_EM | ecosystem: Host-associated > Plants > Roots > Unclassified | place...
GTGAGATGTAGCCGATGGTTGGCTAAGTGGGCGCTACCCATAGCCAGCCTCTCGGGACATACTCTACCGTGATAAGACTCATACCTCTAGAGTCCAATAACAACCCATAGTAATGCTACAAATCAATGGGAGAAGGCCCGGGCTGGTTACTGAGGTATTTGTCTCAAAAGCACCCTGGCCTTCTGAGACTACCTGAGTACCACTAGGAAGACTACCCTACTACCCGTAGGCAAGAATTGACTCCTAGATGCACAAGAGACCATATATGGGCGACCTCCATTTTGGCGGTTACCCATACTCCCCTTATATATCCTGCGAACGACATTCAGTCGCACAGACGGCGACGACGTATACGGTGTTACGGCAGCTGCTACAATGACCTGTTTTAACTAGCAAACGACCAACTACACAGCCTTCTGCCTATGACGCGCCGTCCCAACACTGGGGCCAGAAGGGGGTGTTAGCAAAACCCGCCCAAGTTTAATAGCATGTTCGGGCCACTCTTACATAGGCGTGGGGCCTCCCCGCGCAGATGCGTGTGCGCCCAAGAACATCTAAAAGCCCATAGAATGTGAGGCAATCGACCTCTAAGTTCTAGGATGACTTTGCCGGTGAAGGTAGGGTAACTGGGACACCTTAGCAGGGTAACTGGGGTCCATGGGCATAATGTCCAAATTCCCAAGGTAGGGTAACTTTGCCTTCTTATGCCTTTAACCGCTCAGGAAGTCCTCCAGGCGACCACAGAAGTCGTCTCGGAGTTCCGTGTAACATTCCCATAATGCTCTTGACCTTATGCGAATGTTTTCCCGAAAGGTTACCCTGCCTAGCAGAGTACCTCAAGGCTACTCAACTACCCCCTAGGCCTTCTCCTAGGTTTACCAGCTATTTGTATAAAGTATACGAGACCATACCACCTCAGGTTACCTCTTGGCATACCATCTGGGCTAAGGTGATAGTGATTGTAGCTACCTATCGTAGAGTCGTTACAACTGACATCAACATATATGCCCATTCCTTAAGGGCTGCCACTATTGCGGCCATCTTCTTATCATTGACGTCATAATTTATCTCAGCTGGCGAGAACTTCCTACTATGAAAAGCTCCAGGATGCCATTGCTCATCCTCACAGAGTTGAGATAATACTGCTCCTAACGCAACGTCAGTAGCGTCGGTTTCCAACTTACTTGGACGACTGTCATCAAAGTGTGTCACAATTGGGCCCGTGGTAAACATTTGCTTCAGTATGTCAAAAGCATCCTGACACGAAGGAGTCCTCCCCCATTTTATACCCTTCGTTGTCAACTCCGTCAATGGTTTAGCTAGCTTGCTATAACCTTTTGTGAACCGACGATAAAGATTGGCAAAGGCCATGAAGCTTTGCACATCAACGACCTTCTTGGGCGTTGACCATGCCCGGATCTGTTCAACTTTTGTACTTGTCATAGTGATTCCACTATCGCATATTTTATACCCAAGGAACTCTAATTACCGTTGATGGAAGCTTTACTTCTTAGTTCTAACTCAAAGGCGTGCCTTTCTAGGCCTTTCCATGACGCGGCTAACTAGGGCGACATGCTCTTCAACTGTTTCTGTATAGATCAGAATGTCATCCATATAAGCGATGACTCCGACATCTAACATGTCACTGAATACATCATTGATCACACTTTGAAATGTTGAAGTTGCGTTGCATAACCCAAAGGGCATCACGGTCTACTCATAACGACAGTATCTGCTTTTAAAAGCGGTCTTCCATTGTTCTCCTTCCGCCATGCGGATCAGATAATAGCCATTCTTCAAATCCAATTTGGTGAAGAGAGTGGCTTTACCGAGCCTACTCCTGAGCTCGCTCATCAAGGGCAACGGATACTTATTCTTAATAGTAATCTTGTTCCACCCACGGTAATCAACACATAACCGAAGCGTACCATCAGGCTTCGTGACACACAGGATAGAAGCGCCTATTGGTGAAGAAGATCATCGGATCTTTCCATGATCCTCCCTTTCCTTAATATAATCCCATAATACCTCCAATTCGTTCTTAGACAAGGGATATAGAGGTCCATCTGGCAACTTGGCATCAGGGACCAGGTCAACACGGTGATCGTATTTAGTATACGCGGGCAGAGCATTTATCCTCTCCTGACCGAATATATCTGCATAGTGTTGATATTCTGGAACGATTTTGAGCTTAATATCGTCCCCGGGTTCATCAGTATAGAGGGCCATTCCCATGACAAACATGTTGTTTGGGTCCTCGGCTAAGAGTACCTCCCCTGTAATGAACTCTATACGGCTTTCTTTTCTAAGGCAGTGGGCTTTAGAATATTCAGAGCGCCACTTCAGACTACTTTTTTCCCAGTTGTTATCTGGGTTGTGGAACAACAACTACGAGATTGGCAGGTAACCATTCTCGTTGCCTGCCGGTATGGCTGCGACTTCAAATCGCATTTTCTTCCTGGGGTCTCCCATGTACATATCTACTGTAGTAGTATAATGGAGACCCGAACCTGGGATATAATTCCCACAGGCATCTGTAATACGTGTCGGATCTTTCCGACGAACACAAGGTCCTTGGGCATCCTTAACCCAATCGCTACTTAGAACACCACCAGTAGCGCCACTATCCAATCACAAGAGAGCTTCACTACTCAGCCTCTCTTGGTTGTGGCTCCATTCCAATCTCACGCTCACGTGAATGGATCTTGTATGTGGTGGTGGGCCTGCAATCCTCCACCGCTTCTGGGGTCTCTTGTCCCTAAACATTGCGGTTAGTATTTCTTAGAAGGATTTGGTATGATTTACGATCACTAGTCAATATCTCTTGCCTTTTGACACAAGAGCGGCCAAAACGGGTCGTGAATAGTTTGATCACTGGATAAAATTACGGGATTTCAATAGCTAGGGTGTTTGCTATGACGCTAGCATGATTTCGGGTATTCAACCCTCCTCAGGTAAACTTGCAAAACAACTTCGATTGCTAAGTCAAGTCCAGCCTGACGAAATCAAAATAAAACCCAACCAAATTCCTTCCAAAAAAATGGAAAACAATATGAGATAAGCAAACAATACATTGCGCAGTATCACATAAGAAAGAAACAAACCTAAATTGAAAGGGCTGAAACTATCCCAACACGTCACAAAAGAAACCTTCCTCCATCATGCATTTTCTAGCACGATATATATTAGTTTTAGTTTTGCAGTCCTTAAGGCTGGGGAACTGTAACGACCCTACGATAGGTAGCTACAATCACAATTACCTTAGCCCAAACTGTATACCAAGAGGTAACCAGAGGTGGTATGGTCTCGTATACTTTATACAAATAGATGGTAAGCCTAGGATAAGGGCTAGGGAATTGTTGAGTAGCCTTGAGGTACTCTACTAGGCAGGTTAACCTTTCGGGAGAACATTCGCATAAGGCCAAGAGAATTATGGGAATGTTACACGGACGTCCGAGACGACTTCTGTGGTCGCCTGGAGGACTTCCTCAGCGGTTAAAAGCATAAGAGGGCAAAGTTAGCCTAGCTTGGGAATTTGGTCATTATGCCTATGGGTTCCACTTACCCTACTGAGGAACCCAAGTTACTGTACCTTCACCGGCAAAGTCATCCTAGAACATAGAGGTCGATTGCCTAACATCCTATAGGCTCCTAAATGATCTTGGGCGCAGATGCATCTGCTCAGGGAAGCCAACGCCTGTATAAGGGAGGCCCGAACATACTATTCAACTTGGACGGGTTTAGCTAACAGCCCCCTCGGGCATCAGCGTTGTGACGGCGCGTCATAGGCAGATGGATGTGTAATTGCTCGTTTGCTACTTAAAAGAGGTCATTGGAGCAGAAGCGCTAATACCGTATAGGTTGTCACCGTCAGTCCGGCTGAATGTCGTTCGCAGGATACATAAGGGGTGTATAGGTAACCGCCAAAATGGGGGTTGCTCATATATGGTCACTCGGGCATCTAGGAGTCTATTCTAGCCTACAGGTTGTAGGGTAGTCTTCCTAGTGGGGCTCAGGTAGTCTCAGAAGGCCATGGTGCTTTCGAGACAAATCCCTCAGTAACCAGCCCGGACCTTCTGCCCTTGATTTGTAGCATTACTATGGGTTGTTATTGGACTCTAGGGGTATGAGTCTCATCACGGTAGAGTATGTCCCGAAAGGCAGGCTCTGGGTAGCGCCCACTTAGCCAACCATCGCCAACATGTCACAGGGGGAGCTTGCATGTCAATTTATCACATTGAATAGTCCCCTAGATTAAATGTTGGACTTCGTAGTTGGTATACAAGAAACTCACACTGGGCCAGTGAGTCCACCACCTAGGTATTGATTCCGGTTGTTGTCATAACAGTTAGCCACTAGAATGACTTTGATAGAAAGCACTTTTCACCTGGGGTTGTATTGGAGATGTATTGCAGAAACTCATATCCTATTGACCGAGTTAAGTGTACCCGAGTTGGTCCGACACTTCGGTCAGGATGAATCCTGATGGAGGGTAGACTTCGGAGAGACCCTGAGCAGGACAGGGTGCTCGCACACAGTCGGAAGTAGTGGTTAATGTCAAAGGCTTAAATTTGATATCTACTTAAGTTTAAGCGTTTGGCATTCTACTTCGACAACCAACTTTCCTCGCGAGAACTAAATTGAGTGAAGCTTCGAGCTTAACTATAGTAAGTTTTACCGTTGATTCTTCTGAATTATGATACCTCATCTTTATCTTCTACTTTGAGTGTTTGGTGCGGTTGCAACCTTAGATTTCACCTATCTATAGGGTGCCCCCGTTACTGTATATAGTCAAGCGCACTCGCTTAACTCTCTTCTGAGAATTGTTGTTGTAGCCTACAGTTTGGACATTGTTTGATTACGAGTCGCTTGTCTGCTACAAGAAGCATTGGGTGGAAAGAACAATGTCTTCAACTATGGCTCTGTCCCCCTTTCATTCTCGTCTTGAGCGCATGACTGGTATTGAACGAGAAATAACTCGAGCTACTGCAAGAGCAGACCTGAACAGATTAGGCTGGCGGCCAAACCAGCAGCTCCTGATATATGACATTGAGAATGACCCTGCCTTTGAGGACAAAATACCTCGTACGGTCAGAGAGACGGAGATTGAAGACCCCTCCGCCTTCCTCCAAACCTTTACTCATGACCCATCAGTAGGACGGAGAATAGGCCAGGATAGACAACTGAAGATGACTTGCGCTGATTTCACAAAAGATCTCGTCGAACCATACATACTTGAGGAAATCACACAGCAGATGCAAGATGCACAAAGCCATCTCCTAAATCTTGCTGAAGAGCATCGGCATGCATTAGAAAATGAGATTGTGGAAAGCGCTAATCGTTGGATGGAATACCAGAGAAAGAACTTCCGCAAGCTAGATATGCCCGATCAGATGATCCGGAAAAGGGTAGAAACCTAGGAGCAGGATGCTGCCAAGATGTACTCCATTGACGCAGAGAATGACGTGGTTATGAACTCTGCCCCTGCCCTTCCTTTGGATATAGAACCCCCTCCTCATTATGCTACTGAAGTCGCAGCCTGTATGATTAATGAGAAATATCAACTTAGGTTGAATGAGGTGCATAGACAATTCATCGCACAGCAAGAGCAGCTTGCAGAATTGCAAAGGCAGGTGGCCGAAGCACATCAATGTCGATCCCCTCTCGAAGTGGCCTTTAGTGAGGTTGTCCGATCACGGGGAACAACTCCTTCGGTCAAAAACCTCCGGCCATCGGCACCACCTCTCGGGGTTACCAAAGGTAGCTCCATTTCGTGGGGGAGAACATCGAGACAGAATTCTCCTCAGCCGCCACCTCCGGAGGCTGTCCCAGCAACACCCTCCCCATTACCCCCATCGTCGGTGGTACCTGCCCCTCAACCAGTGGAACAAAATACGCCGGCCATTCGTATGGAACGAGAACGACCCTTTGCGGTAGCAGGGCAAACGCCTCTACCCACCACTCCACAAGTCCCAGGTGCCTTTGTTTCGGCAATGGCACCACCCGCCCAGCAAGGCCTTCCGGTACTGTTGCACCTCCCCGTTTTACCCGAAGGTCAGAAGCGCTAGGGCCTACGGGTCTTTGTTCTCCTGACTGTCGGGTTATGGCCGAAGGAAGCGATATTCGTTATGAGCATAGGTTTCCATGTCTCAAGAGTGACTTTGAGACGATCAATATTTGGTCGAGACCTAAGAAAGACGCTCCTCATCCAAAGTCAAAAAAGAACCGATGTGGGTACTCTGAGAGTGTAAGGCACACTAGGCATAGTGACTTCCCTGATTTTTTAAGAGACTATCCGGTTAACACCCGTGCCGCTAGTCAACAACCTCCTCCCCCACCGTCTAACCCATTACCTGAGAGAATGGAGGAAGACGTGCCAGGCGAAGATGGTTTCAGTGGGTATGATTCCCCTAGCGGAGGACCTAGCGGAAACACTGGTGGCAGCGGAGGAAATCTTCCTCCCGGTGGTGGAAACGCTGGTAGCGGTGCAGATCCGGGTGATTCCAACTCCTCTTCAGATGGCGATTCTGACTCCTCCCTTCCCGATCCGCGGAAATTCCTGAGAAGAAGCAAGTCACAATGGAATGATGCGAGGAAGGAGAAGTAAAATAGGCGGTGACATGAGCTTGCCGAGTATCTTCGGCAACAACGAAAGGGTAAGAAGTCCGCACATCGACCGAAGAAACCTGAGAAATAAGGTGTCGATGCGTTCAAAAGTGACTCTACCGATACTCAACGCTTCATACAGGATTGCGAAATCAAACTGGACTACTTTAGGGAACCCCTCCGCAAGGACTAGGATAAAGTCTGTTTGGTAATACCCCTTCTCCAAGGCCCTGCCAAAAAATGGTACCAGAGCTTATACCCTTATGTTAGTGAGGAGGGTGCCAATCGATTAGGTATTCCCTTCGATCCGAAAAATGGCCTTGGCTCTTGGGAAGGTTTTCCGCAACGGCTGGTGTCAAGTTTTGGAGGACACTCTGATCGGGATCGAGCTCATAGCGAGTGGAATGATATGACTTTGAAGTCCGGTAAGATCGATCACTTTTGTGACGAGCTGATGAGACTGGCTTTAGAGTTGGGATATAGTGGCAATTTGGTCAAAGACAAAGCCCGCGTAGGTATAACTACAGACCTTTGCAATGCATGGGCTTTGAAGACTCGGCTTCCCAACCAATACGTCGAATATATCAATCTCCTCCGTCAAACCGGACATCGGTTGGAAGACGTTGCTTCCTTTAACCGAACGGTTACAAAGCAAAAACATCATTCCAGATCGGAAAAGAGCAATTATAGGCAATCATCCGCTAAGAGATAGCGAAAGGATAGGAAAAGGTCGGGGCCACACCAACAGAAACCCCGCAACTATGCGTCTGGGTCCTCAAGACCTTAAGAGACAGAGCACATGAAAAGGCATCGTGATATTCCTCAGACTCTGATTGACAAAAGCAAACGGTTGAATCAATGCTCTCGATGTGGAAAAGCCGGTCACAATTGGGCCAAGAGTCCTTCGGCTACACGAGTTGTTGCGTCCTCTCGAATTAATCGAAAATGAGGCGCCGGTGAAGCCCGATACGAAGCCACCCAAGTCGCGAAATTGCGCCGCATTCAAGCTGCACCGAAACCTGCTGCTAAGCAAGTTGTAGCCGAGGTCCGCGGATCACCATCTCCAGTTTTGGATATCTTGGAGATTGATACCGATATGGACGGCTAGGTAACATCTATCCCAAGAGGTGATAGGAATGCGAAAGCTAACTCTACTCTAGAGCCTGGAAAGGCTGATGAGATAGATGACGGAAACAAAGCAGTAATGTTCCCCACCAGAGGTACAACATGTTGAACATAATATCTGGCTATAGGGATAGCGAGATTGGTTAGGTTTCTTTTATTATATTGGGAATGGTTGCGATACTTTCTTTTATGCTATTATTATATTTCTTATGTGATTTTGAGAAAAAGTGTTATTTGCTTATCTCATATTGTTTTGAATTCTGGACTGAATTTGGTTGAGTTTTGTGTTGATTTCGTCAGGCTGGACTTGACTTAGCAATTGAAGTTATTTTGCAAGTTTACCTGAGGAGGGTTGAATACCCGAAATCATGCTGGCATGATAGTAAACAGCCAAGCTATTGAAACCCAGTAAAATTTATCAAGTGATAAAAGTTATTCACGACCCGTTGTGGCCGCTCTTGTGTCAAAAGGCAAGAGACATTGATTAGCTATAGTAAAACCATACCAAATTCTTCTGGAAAGTTACTAACCGCAATGTTTAGGGATAAGAGACCTGATAAGCGGTTGAGGCTTGCAGGCCTACAGCCACATACAAGATCCATGCACGTGAGAGTGAGACTGGAGTGGAGCCACAATCAAGAGAGGCTGAGTGGTCAAGACCTCTTATTGTTAGATAGTGGCGCTACTGGAGCTGTGTGAAGCAGTGATTGGGTTAAGAATGCCGAAGTACCTTGAGTACGTCGGAAAGAACCGACACCGATTGTAGATGCAAGTGGAAACCACATTCCCGGCTCAGGTCTACACTATACCACTAAGGTGGATATGTACATAGGTGACCATATGAACAAGATGCGATTTGAAGTCGCAGATATGCTGGCAGGCATAGTGAATAGTTACCTGCCAATGTTGTGGCTCCAGGACCACAACCCAGATATCAACTGGGAGAAGGGCAGTCTTCACCGGCGATCAAAATATTGTAAAGCCTACTGCCTAAGGAAAGAAAGGCGCATAGAGTTCATTACGTAAGAGGAACTCTTAGCCGAGGACCCAGACAATATCGTTGTCATGGGCATGGCTCTTTACAGTGATGAAGACGGTGAGGACATCAAGATTAAGATTCTCCCTGAATATTGAGACTATGCAGATATATTCAGTCAAGAGAAAATCCATTCTTTACCTGAGCATAGTAAATACGATCATCATATCGACTTAATTCCTGAGGCTAAACTACCAGATGGGCCTATCTATCCCTTGTCTAAGCAGGAACTAGACACACTTTGGGATTATATTAGGGAAATGGAAGACCATGCAAAGATTAGGAGATCTTTCTCGCCAATACGCGCCCCTATATTATTTGTGCCGAAGCCTGATGGAACGCTTCAGTTATGTGTTGATTACCGAGTGTAAAACAAGATTACTATCAAGAATAAGTATCCGTTGCCCTTGATGAGCGAGCTTATGAGTAGTCTCGGTAAAGCCACAATCTTCACGAAATAGGATTTGAAGAATGGCGATTACATAATCCGCATGGCGAAAGGTCAAGAATGGAAGACCACTTTTAAAAGCAGATATGGTCTTTATGAGGACATCGTGATGCCCTTTGGTTTATGCAACGCACCATCAACGTTTCAGAGTATGATAAATGATGTATTCCGTGACATGCCTGATGTCGGAGTCATAGCCTATATGGATGAGATTCTAATCTATACAGAAACAGTTGAAGAACATGTCGCCCTGGTAAGGCGGGTCATGCAAAGGCTGAGAAAGGCACGCCTTTTCTTTAGCATTAAAAAGTCAAGCTTCCATCAACGGGAAGTAGAGTTCCTTGGGTATATAATATCTGATAGAGGAATCTCTATGACAAGTACAAAAGTTGGAGAGATCCGGGCATGGACAACGCCCGAGAAGGACATCGATCTGCAATGCTTTACGGGCTTTGCTAATTTCTATCATCGGTTCATAAAAGGTTTTAGCAAGATAGTGAAACCATTAACGGACTTGACAAAGAAAGGTATCAAATGGACGTGGACTCCCGCATGTCAAGATGCTTTTGACAAATTGAAGGAGATGTTTACCACTGGTCCGATTCTGACACAGTGTGATGTCACTCGTCCAACTAAGTTGGAAACTGACGCTAGTGACTTTGCGTTAGGAGCCGTATTATCTCAACTTTGTGAAGATGAGAAATGGCATCCTGTAGCTTTTCATAGTACAAGGTTCTCGCCAGCAGAGATAAATTATGACGTCCATGATAAAGAGATGGCCGCAATAGTGGCAGCCTTTAAAGAAGGGGCATATATGTTAATGTCGGTTGATGATCAGATATTGGTGTATACCGATCATAAGAACTTAGAATACTTTAATACTACAAAAACTCTGAACCACAGACAACACCACTAGGCAGAGTTTGTACAACGGTTCAATTTGAAGGTTAGCTATAGAGAAGGACGGCTGAAGGCAAAGGCTGATGCTTTGTCGAGGCGTAGGGACTACAGCCCTGGAGGGGGGAGTAATTCCCAACCCTTTACATTTTTCGCCCTGGACTGTAGATTGGAGAGGAGCCTGTCATCGTGCGACCAGATGTGTTGCAGACTTGCCAAGGTTTTCGGTTGCAGACAACATTTCATGAGGGTCTTATGAAAGTCAGCGATGGTGATCAAACCTATTTAGCAACGCTAAACGCACTCCTCAAAGGTGATAGTAAGGTCGATACTAATCTTAGTATCGAAAAGGACTTGCTCCTGTATAAGAACCGGTGGTACATTTCAAAGGACGAAGGTCTAAGGCGAACGATCATGCAGGCAGAACATGATTCGAAGATTGCTGGACACTTCGGAACATACAAGACCATTGGTACGGTTAGGGCTAACTTCTGTTGGCCAAAGATGGAGGAAAACATTACCGAGTACATTGGCTCTTGCGATGTATGGCAACGTAATAAAGTCATCCGGCACAAGATGTATGGACTTCTAGAACCCTTAGTAGTGCCCATGCGGCCATGGACGGCAATATCCATGGACTTCAGAGTCGGTTTAGCAAAGTCCAACAGGTATACAAAGCTATGGGTCATCGTAGACAGGTTCTCCAAGATGGCACATTTCATACAGCTAAGGACGGAGGAACACATTAAGGAATTGGCCTTGACCTTCGTGAAAGAAATCTGGCGCCTGCATGGGCTTCCTGAATGAATTGTCTCTGACTGAGATACCAGATTCATGTCTAAGTTTTGGACAAGCCTGATGGAGCAATGGCAGGTAAAGCTAAACCTCTCTACCGCATTCCACCCAGAAAGCGATGGGCAAACTGAAAGGGTTAATCAGACACTAGAACAATATTTAAGAAGTTATTGTTCATTTCAGCAAGATGATTGGGTTTCGCTGTTGCCCTTTGCGGAACATGCGTATAATACTGGAATGTCCGAATCCACAAAGGGTAGTCCCTTTGAAATAAATTATGGATTCTCGCCACAGACTCAGTGGTCGGGAATAGTGTCGGATAACAAAGGAATCCACCCAGACAGCCAGCTTGTTGTCAAGGATTGGGAAGGTAAGTGGCAGGAGATCTGAGAGACAATAAAGCAGGCACAGGAAAGACAACAGAAATGGCATGATTAAAAGAGACAGCCAGCTGCGGAATATGTTACGTTAGAAGAGGTATCACAGGGCAGAGCAAAGAAAGCGGATAGGGTTATGCTAAACTGCAAGAACCTCCGTTCAAAAAGGCCTATGGAAAAACTAGACGATAGGATGTTTGGACCCTTTGTTGTTAAACGCAAGGTGGGGTCTATGGCATATGAGGTTGAGCTGCTGGAGAGATGGGACATCCATCCTGTATTCCATGTTAGACTATTGGAACCCTATCGTGAGGATCCAGTAGGCAGGCCTCAAAAGATAATACCAACACCAGACATAGTAGACAATGAGCCTAGCTATGTTGTTGCAGAGGTGGTTGATAGCAGATGGTATGGGAATCCTAAGTCAAAATTTCCACACCGCTTTATGCAATATATGGTTGCTTGGGAAGGGTACGGTCAAGAAGAGAATTCTTGGGAACCATTTGAGATGTTAGAAGATACCCCAATGGGAGCATTACAACAGTTCCATGAAAGGTGTCGGTCTAAACCAAAAGACCATAGGGTTATAGACAATCCAAACCGAGGAACTAAGAGACGCCGTTGACTGTCTCAGGACAGACCCAGAGAAGAGGGCAGTAGTGTAACGACCCTGCGATAGGTAGCTACAATCACTATCACCTTAGCCCAAATGGTATACCAAGAGGTAACTAGTGGTGGTATGGTCTCGTATACTTTATACAAAGAGCTGGTAAACCTAGGATAAGGCCTAGGGAATTCTTGAGAAGCCTTGATGTACTGTACTAGGCAGGGTACCCTTTCGCGAGAACATTCGCATAAGGTCAAGAGAATTATGGGAATGTTACACGGACCTCCGAGACGACTTCTGTGGTCGCCTGGAGGACTTCCTGAGCGGTTAAAGGCATAAGAGGGCAAAGTTACCCTACCTTGGGAATTTTGTCATTATGCCCATGGGTCCCAGTTACCCTACTGAGGAACCCAAGTTACCCTACCTTCACCGGCAAAGTCATCATAGAACTTAGATGTCGATTGCCTCACATTCTATGTGCTCTTACATGTTCTTGGGTGTATACGCATCTGCGCGGGGAGGCCCCACGCCTACAGAAGGGTAGCCCGAGCATGCTATTGAACTTGGGCGGGTTTTGCTAACACCCCCCTCTGGCCCCAGCGTTGGGACGGTGCGTCATTGGCAGACGGCCGTGAAGTTGCTCGTTTGATAGTTAAACGAGGTCATTGGAGCAGCTGCCATAACACCGTATAGGTCGTCGTGGTCCGTCCGACTGAATGTCGTTCCCATGATATATAAGGGGAGTATGGGCAACCGCCAAAATAGGGGTCATCCATATGTGGTCTCTCGGGCATCTAGGAGTCTATTCTACCCTACGGGTTGTAGGGTCGTCTTCCTAGTGGTACTCAGGTAGTCTCAAAAGGCCAGGGTGCTTTTGAGACATATGCCTGAATAACCAGCCCGACCGTCTCCCCTTGATTTGTAGCATTACTATGGGTTGTTATTGCACTCTAGAGGTATGAGTCTTATCATGGTAGAATATCTCCTGAGAGGATGGCTATGGGTAGCGCCCACTTAGCCAACCATCGGCTACATCTCGCAGGGGGAGCTTGCATCTCAATTTATCATATTGAGTAGTCGAGTAGATTAAATGATGGACTCCATAGCTTGTATAGACGAAACTACCACTGGGCCAGTGAGTCCACGACATAGGTATTGCCTCCTGTTCTTGTCATAACAGTTAGCTACTGGTATGACTTCGATTGGAAGAGTTTTTCCACCTGCCGTTGTATTGGAGATGCATTGCAGAAACTCATATCCTATTGACAGAGTTAAGTGAACCCGAGTTGGTCTGACACTTCCGGCACGATAAATCCTGATGGAGGGTAGACCTCGGACGAACTCTGAGCAGGACAGGGTGCTCGCACAAAGGTCTCAAGTAGTGGTGAATGTCAAAGGCTTAAATCTGATATCTACATAATTTTAAGTGTTGGGCATTCTACTTCGACAACCAACTTTTCCACAAGAGAACTAAATTGAGTGAAGCCTCGAGCTTAACTATATTAAGTTTTACCGTTGATTCTTCTGAATTATTTTACCTCATCTTTATCTTCTACTTTGAGTGTTAGGTGCGGTCGCAACCTTAGAGTTCACCTCTCTATAGGGTGCCCCCGTTACAATGGGATAGGTGGTAGACTGTAGCATATACGACCTGTGCAAACAGGGGTTGCATGGTTGTTCCAAGCGGTGTTATGGCCTTGGTTGTCCAAAGGATTTCTCAATTTTCTGTTACCTTGTGCTGCAAACTGATGTAGATCCTATATATGTTATCGGATGATGTATAACCAATAAGATATCGTTTGATGGTGTGAGGCATCACTTTCATTCCTCGTAGTCTTTTCTCTTCATGTAGGTAAATGAACAATTTGGTTCTATCAGGACGAAGATGATTTATCGACAGTTTCTTGTCCTAGAGAGATTCATAAGCCGTTGATTTTCCTATAGATCGGTTAGGGAGTCTATTCCGAAGGTAGACCACCATTGCAATAGCTTTACCCCACAAAGCCAGTGGCAAGGGTGAACATAGAGCGAGCAGCTGTGATAATTGTTCGATTGTATCATTCGGCAACACCAATTGATTCATGTGAACATGCAGGAGAGAGGTCATGTACTATGCCTTGTTTGTCTAAGAGTGTGAACATGGCGGCATTGACCTATTCTCCTCCGTTATCTGTTCTGAATCATTTGATGGTAGGATTATCTGGTGTGTAGCGAGAACAGATAAAACTGGTAAATACCTTAATGGTATCAGATTTAGCATGAATGGGATAAATCAAAGTGTATCTAGTACAGTCATCTAAAAATGTATCATAGTAGTTAGATTTGCCGAAGGGGGTCTTTGAGAGTTTTCCCCTAAGGTTGGAGTTAATTAATCTGAAAAGAGTATCACAGCGCGACTCAGGTGTTGATGTAGGTTTGCGCTTAGTGCTTTTGCATGTGATGCAAGTCTCGCATTACGTGTCTTTTGAAACTTGGGGAAGGTTGGTAACGTGAGCGTTGTTGTTGCGTTTGATATAGTCGGGTGAGGGATGTCCAAGGGCCTTATGCCTTTGTTGATAAGTGTAATGGGGGCACAGGATAGAGAGGTAAACTCTAAGGTTACGACAGCGCCAAAACTCAAAGTAGAAGATAAAGATAGAGTAAATAATTCACGAAGAATCAAAATAGTAAAAATTCAATCGATAAGCTGCAAGCTTCACTCAATAGGTTCTCACATGCAAAAATGTTTGTTATCGAAGTAGAATTCCAAATGCTTAAACTGCAGTAGATATCAAATTGAAGCCTTTGGCATTCACCACTACTCCGACCATGTGCCAGCACCATGTCCGCCTCAATGCTGTCCAAGGTCTACCCTCCATCGGGAATTATCCAGCCAGAAGTATTGAACAAACTCGGGTACGCTTAACTCCGTCAATAGGATAAGAGCTTCTGCAATGTATCTCTAATTGTAAGGACCCTACGATTGGTAGCTACAATCACTATCACCTTAGCCCACATGGTATACCAAGTGGTATCCAGAGGTGGTATGGTCTCGTATATATTATACACATGGCTGGTAATCCTAGGATAAGGCCTAGGGAATAGTTGAGTAGCCTTAAGGTACTATACTAGGCAGGGTAACCTTTCGGGAAAACATTCGCATAAAGTCAAGGGATTTATGAGAATGTTACACGGACCTCCGAGACGACTTCTGTGGTCGACTGGAGGACTTCCTGAGGGGTTAAAAGCATAAGAGGGCAGAGTTACCCTACCTTGGGAATTTGGTCATTATGCCCATGGGTCCCAGTTACCCTACTGAGGAACCCAAGTTACCCTACCTTTACCAGCAAAGTCATCCTAGAACTTAGGGTGCGTCTGGTAGTCGTTGCTTGGGAAAAGTGCAATACTCTCAAAACACAAGTTGCAACCGGAAAATAGCATTTTGTCAAGTTAGCATAATCTGTTCAAATGAAAGTCACAGTAGCGTGTCTGGTTCACACACAAATAATGGCCAAGAAATATACTATCTTATGTAAGAATAGAAGCGCACAGTTCATCCTCAACCAGATACATCAACACTTTACCTTCGATTCAAATTTATTCTCTTCTTTCTAGCCCCACAAGCGATATGGCCAAAACCAAATGGACGGAGGCGATGGTGGAGACATTGCTGAGAACACTATACGAGCAGGTGGTCCAAGGAGAGAGGGCAGAAAATGGCTTTAAAAAAAAAGCCTGGACAGCAGCGAAAGAAGGACTGAGAGAGGCTTACGGGATTGATTTAGAAGCCAGCCAGCTAAAAACAAAATGGTCAAATGTATGTTAGCAAAATCCTAAAAGCTGTATTCTAATAAGTAGAGTAATATTAATAGAAAAATCAATGATAGTTGAAAAAAGATTACGATA
>Ga0307509_10006461_pt1 | contig 15769 bp, 13 predicted proteins | sample 10_EM_MG_FD_202245 | JGI IMG/M metagenome (GOLD analysis project Ga0307509, IMG submission 202245) | Populus trichocarpa ectomycorrhiza microbial communities from riparian zone in the Pacific Northwest, United States - 10_EM | ecosystem: Host-associated > Plants > Roots > Unclassified | place...
AGATATTGGGGTTGATATTTTTCCGCCCTAATAGTAGCTTTACTATTCCCTCACGGCCATTCCTGGCAGCCCACGAGAGCGGTGTTCGGCCAGACATCGTGTCTGGGGTGTCGGGATTAACATCTTCCCGCCCCAACAGTAGCTTCACTATTCCCTCATGGCCATTCCGGGCAGCCAACGAGAGCGGTGTTTGGCCAAACATCGTGTCTCGGGTGTCGGGATTAACATCTTCCCGCCCCAACAGTAGCTTCACTATTCCCTCATGGCCATTCCGGGCAGCCAACGAGAGCGGTGTTTGGCCAAACATCGTGTCTCGGGTGTCGGGATTAACATCTTTCCGCCCCAACAGTAGCTTCACTATTCCCTCATGGCCATTCTCGGCGGCCCACGAGAGCAGTGTTTGGCCATAGTATATGTCTCGGGTGTCGGGATTAACATCTTTCCGCCCCAACAGTAGCTTCACTATTCCCTCATGGCCATTCTTGGCAGCCAACGAGAGCGGTGTTCGGCCAGACATCGTGTCTGGGGTGTCGGGATTAACATCTTTCCGCCTCAACAGTAGCTTCACTATTCCCTCGTGGCCTTTCTCTGCAGCCCACGACAGCGGCGTTCGGCCTGAACCACTTGAACTATCGGGGTCGACGTATCTCCTGCCAACCAGTAGACCCGCCACTCGCCGTGCCTCCCCCCACCTACGACCAATGTTCACAGGATTGACAAACCGCGTTCCAAGAAATAACCTCACCACTCCCTCATGCCCATTCCCGGCAGCCCATGAGAGTGCCGTTCGGCCAGAATTCGTATCATGCTGATCTGGTTGAGTCTCTTTTTTTCGCAGTAGCAACCTCACTACCTCTTCATGCCCCTCCCTTGCAGCCCAAATGAGTGGCGTCATCCCCGCACCATCTATTTGGTTCACGTCCCACCTGCTCATTTTTATCAAGGTATTTGCAACATCAGCGATGCCGAAGTACGAGACACAGTGCAGCACAGAAAACCCCGTACGATCAGGAGGACCCAAGCTATAACCCCTTCTAAGCCGCTTCCCACTGATCGAGTCCCAAAGGAATTTAGTAGAGATGTGGCTATCGAATCGATCAAGAAGTTTGAGAGCAAATGTTTTTGCGAGATCTGAATGCTCCATTCGCATGTGGGTTCCCCAATATAAAGAAGAATATTCAAGGAAGAGTGTGTCTCGGGGGTTAGGGTGCGGGCTAGTTGGAAGATCGTTGACGCGCTGTAAATTGAGGTACGCTAAGCAGGTTTCTGCCATCGTTGCGTGGACTCTGTCGAAGAGGTCGGGATGTGTGCAAAGGTACTCTTGGAGAGTAAAATGGATCAACCTAACAGTCGAGGTACCCTTTTCTATGGTGGCAAGTCCTTCACAACAGCCTATCAGAGTCGATGCCGCAGGGGTATCATCGTTATCGAAGTTATTTGACCCTATCCGGATCGCTAAGGCGTGACATAGCTCATCCACCTTCAAAGGTCGCCTCGAATGGGAGATCCACATCAGAGTGGCCATCCCGAGTCTTGCTTTTTCTCCACCTTGAGCCTTTATCCTTCCTAACGTTACCTCGTACGCTCCGCCCAGGTCTAGGCCATTCTCCATCGCTCTAAGCTTTTGTCTCCTTCGATATATAGTCGTCTCTTGTAGAATCGTCTCGATGCTCAAGAAGACAAGCAGAAATCTAGGCATTGTTTTTCAGCATATAGGTTTAGGTATTTTTTGGAGTGCTCCCTTCCTACTTACATTTCTGGAATTGTTTCGCCAATAGTCTTTACAATTTCCTCCCCTAAACCATCGTCCATCGCCCCCGGCATCGTATCCTCTTTCAGTTTCGCCAGGAGGAATCTGGTGATGTCGTCCTTGGTGGGTGTTATGGATCTAGTCGCTGCCCTCCCAGAAAGATGCTTCTCAACTTCACTCTGGATATGTGGCCTCCCGGTCAGAAATAGCCGAGCACCGGGGGACCTCTGGACAATTTGGTTGAGTGAATCAAGAAGCTTCACCCGATGTCCTGGCGAACACTCATCCAGGGCATCAATGCATATAAATGTGGGCAGAGAGGATGAGATATCCTGCAAGAACCCGACAATTTCTGAGAGCGCTAGGTTATGACCACCAATGACCCTCTCTTGGTCCCGAAATGCTTTGACTATCTTTTCCGGAACCTCTTCCAGCCCACCAACAACTTGTTTCAACACCGAACTCAGAATCGAAACCGGAGATTGATCGTCGTGACTAGCGAAGTCGCAGTAGAAGCACGCAACGGTAGAGTTTCCCCCCACAGCCTGCGTGCATAACGTATCTATCACAAGGGAGCTAGCATCACAGATTATCAGCAATACATTGCTTTCCCGGAGTATCCCCCCCCCCTCACCTAATGTAGGTCTTTCCAACCCCCGGACCCCCGTAGCAAAACAAGGCCGAACCAGCAGATTCACCCCCACCAATACCACCAAACCAATTTCGATATTCCTCAGTTTGTAAGATCCAGTCTCCCACGTCGTCAATTCGACGGGTTCGAATGTCGTTGTGTCGTCTCTGGGGTCCAAGTGGAGATAGCCAGGTCAAAATTTTGGACTTCTCGTCCACCGAATAGTTAAACACATTGTTAAAAGAGTTGGTAGGATTAAAAGAGTTGATATTGCCACCGGTATGATGAGACATTTTTGATATTTAGCTGTTTAGAAGGTTGCAGAGGGTGGGTTCTTGAGTAATTTTATGTGGTAGAGTGGGTTGGTATGATTTCCGGAGGTGAAGAAAAGCGGGGGTGATGGTGATTTTGAAGCCTTGTGGGCGGAGTCCTGGTCCAACCAATCGACCCGATACTCGTGGACCCCTTGTGAAACCATACTCGAGTACGAGTACGAGTAGCGATCGGAGCCAATAAATGGGCAACCCGAAGGTGCCAGGCCGGGCGACGCAATTTGTTATTGGAGAAAAATTATGTGGATATTTTTCCATATGTGGGTATGTGATTCTCGCCTACTGTACTCGAGTACTCATCGATAGGCAATGTCGAGCTATGGTTTTTCTTGTGTCGCATTTGATTATTTGTGTTGCAGGGCATGCGCTTGATACTGGCTCCCCAATCACTACCCCATGGACGTCCAACAGCAACCCGGCTGCGCGAGTACGGTACATGGGGGAAAGTTTAATACGGTATTGAAAATAAAATAACCAGGCAACAGTATCTACTCTGCGGAATAGCAGAAGTACGGCAAACAACTGTCACTTTCAGGAAATCTCAACTAGAAAGGAAAACCACACAAGTCATGATCAATTCAAGTCCACTAAACTACATTACAAAACCAATCCAGAGAAGCGCACGAAAGAAAAAAATCCCACCACTCGAAAGCTAAACCTTACAGGTTGTCCGACTAACTAGGTACAGGACTAATTTTCCTTCCTCAAACCACAGTCCAACAGTTCCTCTGTTGTGCTGTGTCCCTTCACCGCGATCATCGTTGGTGTGGTCGTGGAGGGGGCAAAGCGTGAGAGAAGTCAAAGAACCTAACTTACATGGAGCCCCCTGTCTGCCAAGACTAGGCAACCGCCACCCCTGCATAAATGTGACAACTCCCCAAACCAAGATCATGAAACGCTATCCATTTTGTCTACGAGTAAGTTATTCGCAGATAAGCTAAAAAAAACTGCATGTCAGGAAAGCCAAAGTTCAACCGTAACAGCATTGGATGAAGTGACGGCCATAGTTGAACCATTGATATTGTGCGTGGACAAAATCAACCGATCAATGAACGCTCATAATTTTCGCCATGACGTTGTCAACCTCCTCGAGACAACCACCCCAACCCAACCAAGAGAAATTGGTGAAAACAATTTAAATATATGGCAGTACTCAGTACTTGTATACCATCCATCAGCGTTTAATGAAGAGGAGGAGAAAGTATTATGAGGTGCCGGTTGGGTGGTAATGATTTTGGTGGGGTTCCGGCAGCGATGCGTTGCCAGGCTCACCCGGGGGATCGGTTAATTTTGTCCACGAAACAATATCAATGTCATTTGATTCCAATTTCATATTTGTCTTCAAGTACCGGTATTATTCTCACAATGATTCCGGAAGAAGTCAGATTCTGCATACTTGGCGCACACAAAACAGCAAGGTGCGGGAAATGCAAGCCTCGCTAGACTGTGGGATACTTGGTATGAGTAATAGCGCTCTTGAGTATGGTACTGAGCTATCCGTAACATACTCACCGCATTATTTGAACGCAGACAATATTTACGAGTATTTCAATAGAGTTGGTACTGTACATAAATCCTTTTGCCCCTCCCAAAGCTGCTAGCCAAAGGTGATTCAGTTTAGCTTACGCTAGACTACCTGTACTAGTCGAAACCAGGGCTTATTACCCCCACCCCCAGCCCAAATCGATTGTTTGCCTAGCCGGAGGTGCCCAAACTATTGATGGTTCGGTTAAGGGCTGGAATGCGTTCTGAAATCGCTACGGCAACCACAATCACTAAACTGCCCCTGAGGTATACAGCCAATATCAGGCCGTGGGAGTTGTTTAACAGAATCCGAAAGTCCTGAGTTGGGCCCGAGACAGAAGCTTGAGAGCCGTGCTGAGATCGCCTACCGGCATTTTGTGCCGTAACGAAGTGGGGCAGCTTCTTGCCTCCGTATTGGTACTTAATATCACGGCACCCTAAATTCAGTTTCCCCTCAGGTTCAGATTCTAGGCTACCCTTGCCGGGTATCAGCCATACCAGCTGGCATAGACCAAGTAATAATTCTGCTACTAAATATCGAACACTACAACCATTAAAGTCCCTGAATGGATTGTAAATATAGAGGGGAATGTGTAGCTGGCCGGTGCACAATCCATTGTCAAGTATTTTTCTGCTCTATTGTTACTGGTGCAACTAGCACCCGACCTGCCTAACCAGGAATTGGTATTTGAGGAGGAAACGAATATAGAGGTGTCGCGATTTGATCTTATGGAATTTTGATGTGGTAGACTACCAGTAAGTTATTATTCGAAGCAGGAGCTTATTTCTCTCGCTCCACCAGCCCTGATCAATCACTACAGTATGTGTTGGAAATGGGGCTGCTCGCCATACTCTCACAATACTTCCTTTGTTCAGATAGCCTCCGGGAGCCCGCTTGTTTGTGGATTTGGATATGAGTTGAGATCTGGGCATAAGGCTTCTGCTTTGGGCGCTTGGTTTATACGTTCGGGAAAGCTCGCGAATGCAGGAATGCGCGATAGTTTTGGGATCGTGCTGGTTTCGGGAAAGCCGGGAGAAAAGCCGGGAGAAAAGCGGAAGCACTGCAAGGCCAGTGTGAGAGGTCTGGAAGCCCGGGGGTAGGAAAAGTGTTTGTTTTCCCTTCGGTTAGCCGGGAGTGCTCACGGGGGAAGGAGAGACTCACATGGAGTAGTGTGGTGCCTCATGGATGGATATGATGTCTTTGTGGATATATACTCCTGTGATCCTTAGTCAGTTAGAGAGTTGAGCATCGAACATCGTGGAGTCGTTGAGCGAGAGACTGTGGTTGTTAAGTTAGTGAAGAGTTTTTCCCCGCTCCCGAGTGCGATCGTTTTAGTTCCTTGGCGTTTTTCGTTTCGTTTCACCATTCGTCACTCGACATGAATCGTTTCGCCATCCAAGTGCAAAAGTATGGGACAGGGGTGGCGAAGTGGGTCAAGTTAGGGGAATGTGGTGAGTAATAGAAGCCGATAACCAACTCCAAACAATTGGCGAATTAATCGCTAGCAAATATTCCGTGAAATTATTAACTCGCGAACACCCACCCCGAAGTCACCAATGACCCCAAAACCCAGAACCGCTATCCATATGGTATTATAGCAAGCAGAGGGAAAGAGGAAGGAAGAGCTGTATTTTTTTCAGCATTTACTATGTCGAGATATTCAAATAAAGATAGTACTCCTTATTGCGAATCACCGGAGCTTAGTGATGTGATCAATAGTATGACCTTAGCGCATCAAGGATAGCCGTGATAGCCAAATATCCGGAATTCATTATGCCTCGCATAAGGACAAAGCATAATCTCCGGGTTGGAGAATGAAGTATTTGTCGGTTTACTGTAAGAGGCGACCGCTGAAGGGAGAAACGAAAGAGCGACAGCGAAACGCCGAGGGCAAAACGAAATGCCAAGGATTCACACAACGAAAACACGATCCCCCGCTCAGGAGCGGGGGAAGTTCTCCCGTTCAACAACACACAGTCTAACTAACTGACTGGGTAACTAACGATAAAGATAGGAGTAGATATAGCCACAATCAAGTCCTGCTATCCTTCCATGGATTGCCAGGCATGCCCCTGCTATTTCACCTATCTCCACCTCCCTCCTTGCTCACTCCCGTGCGAACAAAGGAAAGACAAGCTCCCATGATTCATACCCTCCCGGGATATAGCCTTCATTCGTCCGGCTCTTTCACGCTTCCCTTACAGCCTTCCCGCTCTCCTTCCGGCGGATGCATCGATCCAAAACTCAAGTGCATTTCTTAAATGCTTTTCCAAAGCCCAAATCATTCACAAAGATAGAGTGCGTTTCAGAAGCCACAACCAGGCGCGTTCCCAGAAACTACCCGAACAAAAAAGCGACTATCATGAGAGCATGCCGAGCAGCACATCACGACTTCCAACAGTCGGGAGAGAAGGATAGTTATTAATATGAAAAGGAGAGAATGGAAATGAAGAGAAGCGAAAAGAAGGGAATGCGGGAGAACAAACTCGGGGTGGTTATATGGGAAGAGGAGGAGCGCGGCGGTTATTGTGAGAGAAATGAGGATGAGAAGGGAAGCAGGAATACCCGAGTCTTGCTAACTTATGGATTTCAGGATGACTTTCCCCACGGATCCGAATTATGAATCGAGGTTAAGACATCCTCCGAGAGAGTGAGCTTCCGAGTGCGCGTAAATACAGCAGACCGTTTCGATCAACAAAACCTGGATCATTCATTCAATTCAGTGGATCGGACTTTGGAGTAGAGATACTGTAAATAAAGGCGAAATCAGCCTCACCACCTATCACGTCTCATGGCATCCCGGTTGTAAATACTTTCACTTGTAGGTAGCAGTACGTGTATGCACTCGTAGGACACACAAGCGTTCAAAATCTCTCTTCTATAAAATCACCTTCCTTCTCGTATTTGCTTTCCGTTCCTTTCCTTTCTTTCCTCACGCTATCTTGCTACCCCTTAACCCCCCATCTCAAGCCACCCTAGCTCACTCGAACCACTTCGCTCCACTCGGCAACATCCCGCGGTCCGATCATTACCTCCGCTTTCAACACTCCGATTTTCGCTAGTCCCCCATCGTCCTGCGCCCCCCCTGTTTTTCTCTTAGCATGGCCTTTTTTCATACCTACCGGTGAAAGGCGCTGTCTCGCCCGGCGAGGCCCACTGGCTGAGCCAATGGCTACTGTCCTGGGATTTTGTTGCCCTGGACAGACTGCTGGAGGTGGTAAAGTCTCGTCCGAGGCTCTTGGCATCCCCCCCGGGCGCCCCCTTTGGCCCCCAAACCACCTGGAACACTATCCATGGTAACAACCCCTTGCCAGTAGCTTACCAACCCTAATATCTGAAATCGCTGCCCAAACCACAATAGGCTTAGTAGAGTAGTGTCGCGCCTGTCAATAGCTTTTGTGACTTTGATGCATTGTAGGGAGGATTGCGTATGCGGTTACATAGTCAGAGAGTGGGTCGTTACGGCGGTACTTAAGAACAAAAGTCCAACAACGAAAATGCGTCTATGGCAACCAACGTGACAACCAAATACCAAGCTGGAAGCGATAAATTTGTTTATACGGTGAACCACATTTTCGCTTACAGTACTGGAAGTGATTGTTTTGTTTGTGCAGTAATCCACATTATTGCTTCTGCTATGGAGCCAAGGCCGTAAACTACCTATAAATCTGGACGGCCAGGCTAGGCTGGGACCGCCGGGCCCTACAGGCTAGGCCTTTCTTAGTATGGTGAGGCACATGTGATAGCAACTGCTAAGGGGGATGCCAGGGGAGATGGAAGGACGGCCGAGATTTTGCGGGGGACTATAGGAGGTGTTAAAAGCCGGTAGGGTGTAGGCAAGGACTGTAGGGTGTAGGTAAGGACCGTAGGGTGTAGGCAAGGATGGCGGGGGGGGGATACAGACAGCTGGTTTTAGGAATGACTGCCGTGCACATGAGGATAAATACTCGAGCACGAGTAATGAGAGGGACCACAGGTGATGGCGGGGGTTTCCCGATGACGGCCGGGGACGGCAGGCTGCAGACTATAGTAAAAAGTAAATAAAATATAATAAAGAACCAGAAAAGTTGTGAATTGCCAGTTGTAAAGAGTGAAAGTATTTGTAGTTATTCACCTTATCATACTAAGAACACCCATAGACGACTATCTTTTATATCAGGGACCTATAACCTGAACGATATCCGTTTCAACTTCTCAATCAACCCATTCCTTCCATGCTACCACATTCCGCCCTATCCACACCATTTCCACCAGTACATTCCATTCCATCAGATCCATTCCATTCTTCCAACATCATTCCAGACAATCCGTTCATCCCAACCATTCTGCCCAACTCCGAATTCCCACATTCCATTTCAGCAGTTATCTGGAAGCATACCAGCTATTGCTAACAACACAGAGCGCAGATCAACTATGAGTGATATATGGTGATGCAAGGTGGCCGACAGAGTAAACAATATTCCTACAAGAAAGAGAAGAAGATTGAATGGATTATCAAGCTGCGAGTGTTAAGATAAGACTAAACAAGTTATTCTGCTACGAGTCCTATTTCTCTTTCACATTCTTCTCGAAGACTTTGAAGATTGCTGTATTCTGGCCGGGCATTCGTGTTCCTGTGGTGGGTTTCCTACATGTCGTGCGGGTGGCACTTTCCAGATGTACTCAGGTATAAGGGTAAGTCGGGCGCAGTGCCACAAAAAGTCTTGGTTTATTGCCTGTTCTGGGTGTCCCCGACTCCCCGGACTTTTTTCCTCATACAAAAAAATTGGTGCAAACAGCGTTTGTATGGGTAAAAACCCTAGTTACTTTATATGGGTGTCGCCAGACTTATGGTACCCCCCGAGTACTGTGGGATAGGCAGGTTGGGCTGGCGTACCCCGGGATTGTACTGCTGGTAGGTGTTGGAAAGCCCGGACCGGTGTCGACTCCTTACTTTTATAAGCTAAATAAAGTTATTGAATAAGCCTTTGCGTTAACTCTTCTCGTGATGACAGACAGATGCAACCAAGGTCGACTCACAGGCCAATGCATGGGATTTTCCAGATGAGTAACAGGGAAACTCAATCAACTCTCTCAGATCCGGATATCTACATCCAATATCAGGACCTTCGGACTGCAATAAGAGTGCTCTTTCTAGTGCACTGTTGGAGGGGAAGGGACGGCTATTCAAAAGGTTGAAGATATGCTTGCATCCTTTCAGATTCATGCCGGTGGTTTTTGAGTTCTATTTCGGCAAAGGATTTTTTCTATTTTATTTCCTAAAGATGTATTCTTCTTTATTTGTTTACGCAAATCACAAGATTTGCCAAAACATAACATATTAGGGGGATGAAATCATGAACCTCGGGTTTGTGAGTATATACGCTAAAAAAATGTAACAGCAAAAGTCAATAGGGCCCGGTAGGGCGTCCGGTCCTGCCTCCATCTGCCCTAGTCCGTCCATAGACTTGAAAAAAGACGGACGGACTGGACAGTTCGGAACAATGAGGCCGACTACCACTGGAGGGGAAGCTTATAATCTGAGAAGGACAGGGCCTGCTCATTTTTGTTCACCATATGAACTATACTATCACTTCTACCGCAGGAAGTCAAAATGTGGTTCACCGTATAAACAAATTTATCGCTTCCAGCTTGGCATTTGGTTGTCATGTTGGTTGCCATAGACGCATTTTCGTTGTTGGACTTTTGTTCTTAAGTACCTCCGTAGTCGTTGACAGTGGTTCTTCAGCCGTTTTGAGGAAGTGAAGAACCGTCTCCGGAGGTGAAAGCATTCTGAGATTTTTTTCTTCAGTAAGAAGGAATTGTCCTCTAGGTCTTCGTCCTTTTGTGTTTTCTTCATGAAGTGAATCAATTTATCACCCCTCTCTTGCCTTTACTCTTTCACTTTGATTGAGAGCTTTTGTTTCCGTCGCTTCCTTGCTTCTCCACCATCCGTCCGCGAGTGCCAATTGTCAAAATTGACAAACCCCACCAAAGAACGACTTCCGGGGAAGCCCCGCCATAGTAGGTTGACAAAATAACGAATACTAGTTAGTGAGATCTAGCAAGCTCAGCCCCCCCACGATCACCCTTTCTATGGGGGCGCGTACAAATCAAGAGAGATTGCATGACCTTTTCTACATCCATTACCTTGTCATCACAATGACCAATTCACAATGAATGGCAACTGGGGAGACCGTGGTAAATCTCAGAGTTTCTGGATGCTAGTGGGTGGGTTTTGGTAACAACTGGTATTGAGGCTTCTGAAGTGATGCGGAGTTAACCGGGGTTAGATCTCCCTTGTTGGGGGGGGTTTTTTTTTCACAGGTGCTACTCAACCGGTGGTAAGCCTAAGGGTTATATCAACCTTGAACTTTCGATACGGGCTATTCTCCGATGTTTGTCTGGGATTTGTTACTATTAACCACGAGAAGTCGACTGTTCGAAGGGTATTGGACATTCGATTTTGCAGGAATATTGCGTTGCCGTATCGACGCTTTCAAAGCCCTCATGGCACGAATTCTGTAGCCTGCTCGACTTATCTATAGTGTTCTCAACGGGGTAGTCCGTCCTGATAGTCGAGGGTGGTGGACCATGTTTTGTTGTCCCGCCCGGTTCTTGCCCCAACTTGCCCTGAAACCCATCGCCAAGGACCAGGGACCCACGCGGTCCTCGGGGGAATTGTCTTATATATACTGCTGTAGCTATCGCCACCATCTCCTGTAGTCCCTCATCCCCAGAGTTGAAAGTCACCGGGGCTGCCCACCCCTTTCCTATAGTAACCCATTGCTAAGTGCCTATTTCCCGTGCACTACAAAACCACATGCCATATAGCCGTATATCTCGTAGCCGTACCAGATATCTGCCTATCTGCACACCCGATTATACGTACAACTGCATATCCGCATAACTATATAATTATGTATGATATCATACCAAACAGCACAACCGCCAAACCGAATGCTCTATAGGTAATCCAACAACTTTTGGAACGAGTTCTTAATCCATTTCCTCACTCTTAAGGATCCTTTTTTGTAGCGCTTCTGCGACACGTAAAAGCTCCTGCCGTGTTTTATAGGTAGCTGGACCAATAAAACACTCCCGGAAGGGTGAGCGGGGGCGGGGGGTAGTGATGGACACGATCATGATTGAGCCAATCAGGGCATGCTCGGATATGATCTGATCGAGGGGAACGTATGATCGAATGATCGATCATGACTAGCGCTCGAGCAAGATTTGGGATAGTCGATTATCATCGACTTCATGGCAGTATTATCCGAGTCACTTTTACGTGTTAGAATATCATTGAAAAATGGACCTTGGTTTTCGGCTTTGTAGTAATTGAGTTCCTATTTTCCACATCCCACATCCCATATGCCATATCCTGTATTCGGTTATCAACATGTTCGCATAAGAAATACCTTTTTACCAGCAACTAATCTGCAACAACTGAATTCACTTACTCATCGCTTTCTGCACTACTTTCACCTCGCCTAGCCGTTCTTCGGTGGGTTCCTCCCTTTCATACTCCATTATTCCAAACAAGGTCTTAGTACAGTACTAGGGCAAAAGTGTCCAAAAGTGCCCATCTTCACCACCCTCTCTCATTGCACAATGTCTATGAGAACCGGCGAAAATTTGTCCTTGCATTAGCAAACATGTAGATAACATGAAGAAAGTTACAGATCCCTCTTGTAGTCCAATGAGGTTGCTATCCAAGTTATAAAACAACACCGGTAAACACAAAGCTAGTATTTAGCAGACATTGAATGGCTTAGCCCAGTAGGAATGAGAAATGGAGAGCAAGCCAAAAGGGTGTATATAAGGAGGAAAGGGAGTATAAAAATCCATCAGCGGAGTAGGGATATAGACAGGACTCGTTAAACAAAAACCAGACAGTAAGGAAACAAGAAATGAGATCAGGAGAACTAAGGTGATAAGGGGGCATTCTAGATGATGATCCAAAGGGTTGACATCCGCGGTTACCCGTTAGTCTAGGTGTAACGAGCTGTTTGTGGAGGCGGAGGATTTTGTCTCACTAGGGTTGTTGACCTGTTGAGAGGGTGGGTCAGGTAGATGGAGAGGGAGTGGTTGGGCTTTATCTTTGGATATTAAAACCTGCGTACCCTTTTGGAAGGAGGCCCTGATGGCCCAGACGGCTCGGAGGTGGGGGACCCTGTTGAGCGTATGCTTGCTGCATATTTGGGAATCAAATGCCCCCGTTCCCGCAGAAACTTTGCGGTTCGCTCATCCCCTTTCTTGTCAGCCAACTGGAGTGGTGTTCGACCATATTCAGTGTGGGCTGTGTCGGGATTGAGGTCTTTCCGCTCGAGCAGGATCCTTACAACCCCCTCATGCCCATTTTTGGCAGCCAGGGAGACAGGTGTTCGGCCCCACTCATCTTCTTTGTCGGGATTTACATCCTTCCGTTCTAGTAGAATCCTCACCACCCCCTCATGCCCATTCGCGGCAGCCCACCGGAGGGGGGTTTGGCTATACTTGGAGGCAGCTGTGTTGGGATTGATATCCTTACGTTCTAGAAGCATCTTTACGACCCCCTCAAGCCCATTCTCGGCAGCCAGCAAGAGCGGTGTTCGGCTCCACTTATCTGGTTTGTTGGGATTGATGTCGTTCCGTTCTAGAAGTATCCTGACCACCTCCTTATGCCCATTCTGGATAGCCATAATGAGCGGTGTTCGGCCATGTATTCTGTCAGATGTGTCGGGATCGATGCCGCTCCGTTGCAGCAGTGCAATCACCACCCCCTCATGCCCTCTGCTGGCAGCCCAGGCGATTGCTGTGTTGCCATGGATATCAGCTGCGTGCACATCCCATTTGTTAGTCTCCAATAAAGCAGCTATTATCTCCATATATCCGAGGTAGGCGGCGCCGTGAAGCCCTGTAAATCCCGTAGGGATGTCTTCTAGATCGAAAGGCCTGTCCCAAATGTCCAGTCCACGCAATAACAATATCTTCGAAGATATGTGCTTGTCGTATCCCTCGAGTAACTTCAACGCAAGAGTTTTTACCCTTTCGGTGTTTCCCCGCCTTGCATGTGTACCCCAGTGACAAGAAGCATATTCGACAAAAGGGGTAGTTAGTGGGACAGAACGAAGAGCCGGGGAGAAGCCCCTCACATGCCGAAAATTCAGGTAGGTTAAACAGACCTCAGCAATCATAGAGTGAGGCTCGAGGAACAAGTTGGGGTTCTGCGAGAAGTATTCTTGCAGGGTATAATGGACCAGCCTAACGGTAGACGAGGACTTCTCGACCATAACGAGCCCTAGGGAGCATGCTAGCAGTATTTCCATTGCGGGAATATTTCGGGTGTTCAAGTCGATAGATCCCTCTTCTACCCCTAGGGCGTGGCATAACTCGTCAACATGCAATGGCCGCTCCGCATGCGATACCCACATTAGGACTTCCATGCCGAGTTTTGATCTACTTCTCGACTGTGCCTTCATTCGTGAGAGGGTTGCGGCGTATGCATCGCCTAGACCCTCCGCTTTAGTCATCTCATCAAGCTTCTTTCGTCTCTGATATAGAGTAACCTCGCCTAGGATTACGTCGATGTTTAGAGAAACGAGAAGGAAACTAGATACCACAATCAGCGAATTACACCTTAGGCTCGCATCGGGAACACATCCGATTTTCTTGCTTACATTTCCGAGATCTTCTCGGGGATGATTCTCATGATATCAGCTCTCAATTCGTCGTCCATTGCATTGGAGTCAGTGTCACCATCCAGTCTCATTTCCAGATACCTCTTAATATCAGAGTGGGTCGGACTCAGGGATATCCGGAGGGCCTTGCTAAAAAATGTGGCGATTTCGTTATCGATATGGGCTCTCCCGGTGAGGAATACTCGGGTGTTTGGTGACATCCCCATAATTTTTCGAAGTGACTCTAGGAGCTCCCGTCGGTGCTTGGGCGTGGATTCGTCTAACGCGTCGATACATATAAATACACGCCGTAGCGATTCAATCGTCTTCTTTAGCAAATCTATCAGGTCACAGAGTAGGAGGCTCCGGCCACCAAACTCTTTTTTGGCTTTCTGAAAGGCCTCCCGTACACCACCCGGGATCCCCCCTCTGTTGGCAAGTTGCTTGATGATGGCGCCCAACATATTTTCCGTGGACTGTTCCTGCTGGGCAAGGAAATCGCAGTATAGTCCCACAACAGCAACATCTTTTCCTCTGGCCAGATCGCACAGACTATCAATAACTAAGGAACTACCATTTACTGAAAGTCAGCGACATCCCCGTTATCCTTCTTCAGACACCAGCTTTTCCTACCTGACATAGGTTTTTCCCACCCCTGGATTCCCATAACAGAACAACATTTGCTCAACGCAGCCATCGCCTGCATCACGCCACTTTCTAAACTCGATGGTTTCTAGTACCCAGTTTCCCACGCCATCGAGTCGGCTGGCTCGCACACCCTGGTGCCGTTGCTGTGGTTCAAGTGGTGATAGCCACTGCATAATTTCGGGTTTCTCCTCTTTGCTATCTTTGCTGAAGTAGACAATATTGTTGAACGAGTTATTATTGAACGAGTTACTGGTACTGAACGAGTTATCGCCGAATGAGTGGATACCACTGATGACTTTCTGGGGATGGGAAGACATCTGGCCATAAACTGTTATCGAAATTCCCTCTTCAGTGAGGGCTGAAAGGGATCGTGCAATAGGAATCTGGATTCTCCCGGTGATGGAGGGAATGCAGAGGACCTGGAGAAAGAGCAGGCGGGGTCTTATCAAGCTCCGGCGTTGCACAAGGGCGCACTAGCCCACTAATCCTTGGCATAAAGGGTTTTCCAACGGATGCTTTTTGGCTGATGATTGCTCCTAACTTACAGATCAGCTTTGGGCTCTAGGGCGAAACAAAGTTTCAGTGACATCAGATATTTACCAAGTAGGTGAAGAATATTGGTCTACATTGCACCCGGGACTCGTAGTTTACTGAGAGCGACGTCTATTTACTACACATGATCTGTGCGGTAACATACTCACCGGATTCTTCAAACAGGACGGTCAATACCTGGAGTTTTTTAATAAAGTTGGCGCCCTTTTTTTTTGACTTTTGTAAAGGACTAGAAACCTGAGCTTGTTTAATTTGGATTGTGGGCAAAAGTCGGACTAGAGCCAAAGCGAAACTAGGACAACCGAGCGAATAGGTGGCGGCGAGGAAGGCGACTTCGCGACAGTTAGACGAATGTGGTTGGACAGGTTTGAGGAAATCCGCAGTAGCGCCAATCCGGCTTTTCCCATCCCTTCGTACGTTTTCAAGCACTACGCTAGCTGTAGACCTTACTTAATGCAGATTAGCAAGTGCCAGGAATACTTGGCTGGGGTTAGGGAACTTGCCACCACACTCAGGTAGCATGTGTGGGACTTAGCCGAAGTGCCACCTGGAAAGATCGACTCGGACTCTGGTCCACCAGCTCTCGGATTTGCACCAGCCCTCATACGAAGGTCAGTTTTCTACGAATATTGCTAATAAAGAATCATGTCTGATTTGCAGCTAGACCTGCTCCTTGTGAAAGTGGATATT
>Ga0307509_10006462_pt1 | contig 15767 bp, 15 predicted proteins | sample 10_EM_MG_FD_202245 | JGI IMG/M metagenome (GOLD analysis project Ga0307509, IMG submission 202245) | Populus trichocarpa ectomycorrhiza microbial communities from riparian zone in the Pacific Northwest, United States - 10_EM | ecosystem: Host-associated > Plants > Roots > Unclassified | place...
GGCTATGCCGGCGCGGTGGTGCTCGCGAACGATCTCGACCGCCTCTGAGCGCATAGACTCGGCGGAGCGATGGCGATCTTCCGCGACGATGAGAATCCGTGGAACCGGCTCGACTGGCGCTTGCTCCAGAACGGCGCGGTCACGCTCTATAGCCGCCCGGAGATCCTCGCCGAGGACCTCGCGTGGCTCGCCGCGAACCGCTACGTGATCGATCGGCTCGATTGCCGGACGTGGACCACCGCCGCGGCCGTGCACGGCGCACTCGCGACCGCGCTCTCGTTCCCGGCCTACTACGGCGAGAACCTCGACGCGCTGAGCGATTGCCTGAGCACCCTCGCGATCCCCGACGAAGGTGGCCGCGTCCTCGTGTTCGATCGCTTCGATGTTCCCGCCCGCGCGCTGATCGGGCTCGCGACCCGGGTACTCGATGTCATCGCCGTGCAGGCGCGCCAGCACCTGCTGTTCGGCCACCGGCTGCTCGCGCTCCTCCAGTCCGACGATCCGAAGCTCGGGTTCGACCCGATCGGCGCCACGTCGGTCACGTGGAATCCACGCGAATGGCTCACGGCTGCACGCGGCTCGTAGGAGAAGCCGCCGCCGGCCTGGAACCAGCGTAGGCTGCAGCATGAGCGAGAACCGCCGCGAGCTAGAGACCGGCATTCACGTCGAGCTCCAAAGGGGTGGGACGTACGGCGACTACCTGCACCTCGACGAGCTGCTCGCAGCGCAGCGACCGGTGACCGCGGTGCACGACGAGATGCTGTTCATCATCCAGCACCACACCAGCGAGCTCTGGATCAAGCTCTTGCTCCACGAGCTCGACCACGCGGTGACGCTGGTGCGCGCCGACCGGCTCGCGGAGTCGTTCAAGATCTTCGCGCGCGTCGCGCACATCCAGCGGATGCTGTTCGAGCAGTGGGCGGTGCTCGAGACGATGACGCCCAGCGAGTACCTGCAGTTTCGCGACGCGCTCGGCACGGCGAGCGGCTTCCAGAGTCACCAGTACCGCGCGCTCGAGTTCGTCCTCGGGAACAAGGACGCGAGTGCGCTCGCGCCGCAGCGTCACGACCCGCGCATCCACGCCGAGCTCTCGGCCCGGCTCGCGGCGCCGTCGCTCTACGACGAGTTCCTGGGCTGGCTCGCTCGCCATGGCCACACGATTCCCGCCGACCGCCTGACGCGGGATTTCACCCAGCCCTACGAGCGCAGCACCGGTGTGCTCGAAGTGTTTCGCGCGATCTATGCCGACCCGGCGCGCCACTACGACGCCTACGACATGTGCGAAAAGCTCGTCGACGTCGAGGAGCGGTTCCAGCTCTGGCGGTTCCGCCACATGACGACGGTCAAGCGCATCATCGGCTTCGCGCCCGGCACCGGCGGCAGCTCCGGGGTCGGGTTCCTGAAGAAGGCGCTCGACCTGACGTTCTTTCCGGAGCTGTGGGACGTCCGGACGCTGATCGCGTCGCCGGCCACGCCTTGACCATGCTGCGCGCGATCGACGGATTTGTTCAGGACGAAGCCGGCGACTGGGTCGCCGAGCTGCGGTGCGGCCATGGCCAGCACCTGCGCCACCGTCCTCCGTTCTGGGTTTGTGCGTGGGTCCTGACGGCCGAGGGTCGCGCGGAGAAGCTCGGCGGCGAGCTGCCCTGCGTCCTCTGCGATCGTTTCGAGCTGCCGGTGGGCCACGCGCCGTACCAGCGCACGCGAGACTTCGATCAGGACTCGATCCCGGATGGCCTGAGAAAGGATCATTCGACCAAGCCCGGGGTGTGGGGTGTGATCCACGTGCTCGCCGGTCGCCTGCGCTACATCGTCGAACCACCGCTGGCGAGCGAGCGCGTCCTCGAGCCCGGCGTGCTCGGCATCGTCGTCCCCGAGGTCCTGCATCGCGTGGTCCCCGAGGGCGAAGTCCGGTTCTTCGTCGAATTTCATCGCGCCAAGGCCGACGGGGCTCGAGCTTAGGCCGAGCTTGCGAGCGCGGCGATCGCCGCCGCGATCCCCGCCGCGATCTGCGTGCCGACCTTCGGATCGTCCGACGCGCGCGCGAGCGTCACGCCGCCTGCGAGCATCGCGAGGATCGACCACGCGAGCCTGCGCCGCACCACGAGCGACGGACCGGGCACGCCGGCCGCAACGGCATCGACGACGCGCAGTAGCTCCTCGGAGTATGCGGCCCGGGTATCGCGCTCGGCACGTGCGACCTCCGGCGTGAGGCTCTGGAGTGCGCAGCTGTCGCCGAGCTCGCAGGTCCGCTTCGTCGACAAGTAGAAGGCGACGAACGCGGCGAGCCAGGCATCGCCTTCGCGCGCCTGCAGGTCGCGAATCGCCTCGCGCAGCTCGACCAGCCCGGCGAGCGCTGCAGCCTCGAACGCATCGGCCTTCGATGCGAAGTGACCGTAGAACGCGCCGGAGGTCATCCCGGCTTCCTTGGCCAGGCCGTCGACGCCGATCCCACCGAAGCCGAGGCGGCGAAACCCGCGCCCCGCGGCGTGGATCAGCTTCGTCCGTGCCGCGCCCTTGTGATCGGGTCCGTAGCGCATGTCTGTTTATATCACGCTCGTTCTTTTATGCTTGATAACATCACGACCGTGATTCTATGCTCCGTGGATGCCCCTCACACTCACGCTCACCCAAGGTGTCCTTCCCCCCGGCGACGAGAAGGTCGCGTTCCGCCGCCTCGGCGAGGCCATGCTTCGCTGGCACGGTCTGACCGACAACGCGTTCATGACCTCGGCCGTGATCGGCTCGATCCACGTCCTGCCCGAGGAGCTGACCTACGCCGGGCTCCACGCGACGCCCGTCGCGTTCGTCGAGTGGAAGGTGCCGCCGGTCGCGTTCGCGACCCGCGAGATCCAGCTCGGCTACATCGCCGAGGCGACCGACATCATCCACGAGATGTCCGGCGGCATGCATCCCAAGGCGAAGATCTGGGTCAACGTCCTCCACGCCGTCGAGGGTGCGTGGGGAATCGGAGGTGACGCGATGACCTCCGCCCAGCTCGGCGACGCCATCGCGCGCGGCTGACGAGCAACCTCGGGCGGGGATCGCGAGTCCATCGCGCGATGGCGCACAAGCACCTGGCACTCGTGATCCTGGCGGCGTGCGGCGACAACAGCCCGGCCGCGCTCGACGCTCCCGCACCCGACGCGGCGCTGCCGGCCGACCAGATCGCGAGCATCCACGCCGCCGTCGCCGGTGCGCTCGGGCATGGTCTCGCGAGCGGCTATTCGGTGGCGGTCTGGCGCGACGGCGCGGTCGTCTACGCCGAGGGCTTCGGGACCGCCGACGGGACCGCCCCGGTGACGCCCGACATGCTCTTCCAGATCGGCTCGGATACCAAGAAGCTCACCGCGATCGCGTTGCTCCGGCAAGTTCAGGCAGGGCGCGCGCGTCTCGATCAGACCGTCGCCGAGCTCGTGCCCGATCTCGCGCTCGCGTCCGATTCGCACTACTTCGCGACGCTCACGCTCGACGCGCTGCTCTCGCATCGCTCGGGCCTGCTCGACTACACCCCGTGGCTCGACGCGCCCGACGACGCTCACCTCGCGGCGACCGTGCGCGGCAGGTTCGCCGCGAACGAGTACCCGATGATGCCGGCCGGCATTGCCTTCAATTACGCGAACCCGAACTTCGCGCTCGCCGGCTTCATCACCGAGGTCCTCGATGGTCGTAGCTGGCCGGCGATCGTCACGACCGACGTGCTCCAACCGCTCGGCCTCACCCACACGTTCGCGCGCCGCGACGATGCGCTCGCCTCGGGCGCGCCGCTCGCGAGCGGGCAGGGCTTGATCCCGAGCGCGCCGCTCGACACGTTCGACCCGCTCGTCGGCGTGCCGTCCTCGACCGGCTGGGTCGCGCCGAGCGCGCAACAAGACGATGCGTTCACGCGCCCAGCCGGCCTGGCGTGGTCGACCGCGAGCGATCAAGCGCGCCTGCTCGGCTTCTTCGCCGACGGCGATCCCGCCGTGCTCTCGAACGAGCTCCGCGCTGCGATGACGACCGCACATGCGCCCGTCGTGAATCACGCGAACGGGTACGGGTACGGGTACGCCCTGTTCGTCCGGGATGGCTACCGTGCGAGCGACGGCACGTACCACGCGACCCGGTTCGTCCTCCACGGCGGCAACACGTTGACGATGACCTCGGCGTCGCTGCTGCTTCCCGATCAACGGATCGCGGTCTCCGTGCTGGCGAATGGCCAGGGCGAGAACCTCGACCCCGTCGCGGCGCAGATCCTGGAGACGGTCGCGGCCGATCGCCTGCCGGCGGCGACGACCGCGCCAGCGCCCATCCCGCCGCCCGCCGCGGATCTGTCGGTGTACGCCGGCACGTACGGCGATCCCAACCTCGGCGCGAGCACGATCGCGTGGACCGGCTCGCAGCTCACGATCGACGTGCCGGTGCTCACCGACGGCGGTGCGACGCTCGGTCCGCTCCAGCCGCTGGGCCTCGATCTGTTCGCGGTGACCGTCTCGGGGCAACCGTTTCAGCTCAGCTTCTTCGACGGTGCCACGCCGCACGCGTACGGCGTCGATCGCAACTTCGTCCTCACGCGCGCGCCCGCGTCGGTCGCGGCGCCGGCGCGGACGGCTCGCCAGCTCCGCCGCCCGCTGCTCCATCCCGCCGCCGCGACGTTCGCCGTGTGGTAGCGATCAGTCCGTTGCACGAACGTACAAGACCGGCGCGCGCCTCGTCACGTAGCCTCCCGGCATGAAGGTCTCCGCTCACATCGTGGTTCCCGACGCTGCCGAGGCGAGCGCCTGGTACGTGACTGCTTTTGGTGCCCGAGAACGCAGCCGGATCCCGCTGCCGGGCGGCACCGTGATGACGGTCGAGCTCGAGCTCGGCGACTCGGTGGTCCACGTGGGGAGCGAGTTCCCGGCGTACGGCATCGTCGCGCCGGGCACGATCGGCGGCACCGCGACCGTGCTGCAGATCGACGTGGACGACGCCGACGCGCTGTGGACGCGCGCGATCGCGGCGGGCGCGACGCCGCGCCATCCGATCGCCGACCAGTTCTGGGGCGAGCGGCACGGCCAGCTCGTCGATCCGTTCGGCCATCGCTGGAACATCGCGCACGTGCTTCGGGTGGTCCCCCACGAGGAGATCGTCGCGGCCGCGGCAAAGGCGTTCGGCGGGTAGCATGGCCGCGGGGGAACGCGTCCGGATCTGGCGGGCGGCCGACCTCGACGGCGTGCTCGCGCTCGCCGGCACGACCTCGGCGTACGCGGTCGATCCGCGCGCCGGAGAGCTGATCGTCGGCGTGATCGATCGGGGCGCGTTGCGCGTGCGGCGCGCGCGCCGCGTCCACGAGCTCTCGGCCGGAGACCTCGTGATCTGGGACTCGAGTCATCCGCACGCGGGTGCCGCGCGCACGGCGTGGAGGTCGCGGCTCGTCGTGTTCGAGACGCCCGCGCTCGACGCGGTCACCGACGGCGATCCGCGCGCGCTCGAGGTCCGGACCCCGATCCTGCGCGACCCGGCGGTCGTGCGCGCGTTCGATGCTCTGCACGCACGGATCGTGCGACCGGCGGGTCGGCTCGAGCGCGAGGACGCGCTCGTCGCGCTCGGCGAGAGCCTGGTCGGACGTCACGCGGCGCGGTCCGACTCGAGGCTGCACGCGCGGGCGCATCCGGCGCTCCGGCGCGCGTGCGAGTACCTCCGCGCGCACGCGCACGAGAACGTCGGGCTCGGCGCGCTCGCCGCGGCGGCGGGCACGGATCGGTATCGACTCACGCGGTTGTTTCGCGCCGCGACGGGAGCGTCGCCGCATCGCTTCCTGGTTGCCCAGCGGGTGCGGGCCGCGCGGCAGATGCTCGAGGCGGGTCGCCTCGACATCGCGAGCATCGCGGCGGCCGCTGGCTTCGTCGATCAGAGTCACCTGTATCGCCACTTCCGCCGGTTGCTCGGCGTGACGCCGGGCGAGTACGCCCGCCGGTTCGCGCTCGGTTGAAGGTTCAGGTCAACGCCGATGCGATCTTCACGACCTGCTCGACCCAGGCGGGGTCGTTCAGCTTATCCGTGTCGTCGACGAGCGCCTGACGGACGACCCCCTCGAGCGCACTACACGCGATCTGCGCGCGGACGAGCATCGCCTCGTCGGGCTCGCCGCCGTTGGCGAGTAGCTTGCCGAGTGCGCGATGCGCGCGGCGGGTTGCGGCTTGCACGATCGGCCGGTCATCGAGGAAGCCGCTACCGAACGCCTTGTGGATGGTTCGTGCGGCAGCGGCGCGGTTCGCCTTCGCCGCGAGAAACGCGCGAACGACGCGCGGTGCGGCCTCGGCGATCGGGAGGCCCGCGCTCGCGGCGCACTCGCGCTCGACCGCATGGATGGCAGCCTCGAGGAGGTCGGCGAGGAGCGCGTTGAGGAGGGCGTCGCGGTTCGGGAAATATTGATAGAGCGTGCCCACCGAGACGCCGGCGACTTCCGCGACGCGCGTGGTCGTCAAGGCCGCGCCGCTGATTTCATCCAGAACGCGAATGGTGGCCTCCAGGATCGCGGCGACCGTCTGCCTGGACCTCTCCTGAGTCGGCTGTTTCCGCGGACCTGCGATGCCATCGGCAAAGGCGAATTCCGAGACCGACCCGGCAGGCCTAGGTTGCTCTGACACCTCCTCAGGGTGACGGAAACGACCCATCATGACCAGCACGTTCCTCGTCGTCGGCGCCAGCACTGGTCTGGGCCGCGCAACCGCCCATGCGCTCGCGCGCGACCATCGGGTGGTCATCGCCGGTCGCCATGCCGAGGCCGACGTCAAGGTCGACCTCCGCAGTCTCCGCGACGTCACGCGCGCCGGGACCGAGCTCGCCGCACTCGGGCCGTTCGCCGGCATCGTGTGCAATGCGGGGATCCAGCACGCGGGCGAGCCGAGCTTCACCGAGGACAAGCTCGAGGAGACGTTCGCAGTGAATCACCTCGCCCACTTCGCACTGGTGCTTCATCTCCTGCCTGCTCTCGCACCCGCCGCGAGGGTCGCGTTCATCGGCAGCGGCACGCTCGATCCGGATGACCGCGGGTCACGGCGCTTCGGCTTTCGCGGCGGCCTCTACACGAGCGCGAAGCAGCTCGCCGCGGGTGAAGGCGATCCCGACGTCGATGCGGCGCAGCGGGCGCGCGATCGCTACGCGACCTCGAAGCTGTGCAACCTGCTCGCGGTCCAAGCGCTCGCGCGGCGCGGGGTCGACGCGTTCGCGTTCGATCCGGGTCTGATGCCGGGCACCGGGCTCGCGCGCAACTACAACGTCGTGATGCGCGCGCTGTGGAGCTCGGTGCTGAGGGTCGCCGGCATGTTCATGCGCGGCGCGAGCACGCCGAAACGCTCGGGCGCGTCACTCGCGCATTTCATGACCACGAGCGACTTCAAGCGCGGTGCCTACTACGAGTTCACGCGCGAGGAGATGTCGGTCCCCGCGGTCGCGCAGAACACCGAGCACGCCGAAGATCTTTACGCGACGAGCCTCGCGCTTGCAGGCTTCAGCGCCGATCCGCTCTCTCGCTAGTGGCGACGAGCACTGGATCGCCAGCGTTGCTCGATCGCGCAAGCTCTTGCGCGCTCGGCACCGCGCGGGTCCTGGAACCTCAAAGGCTTGGCCGTGGCCCGGCCGTTGCTGGGGCCGTGGTGATTACACTGCACGACCCATGGTGAACGCGAAGCCGGATCGAAGCCCCGAGCAGTACGACGATCTGTTGATCGAGGCCATCCCGATCGCGCCGGTCGGTGACGACGAGGTGATCGTCGGGTTCCAGCTGTGGGATCAGGACGATTTCGACGTCGCGTCGACGATCCTCTTCCGCGTGAAGAGCTTCCGGGAGGTCCAGCGCCTCGCGGTCGTGGACGAGCTCCTGTTCGACCTGAAGGTCGTCGACCGCGAGCTGTACGCGCTCGGCAGCAAGACGCTGCACGTGTTCTCACCCGGCAAGTCGCCCGGGACGTACAAGGCGCCGGCCGCGCGCGAGCTGCCGATCAGGGCCGCCCGGGCGTTCGGCGGCAACCGGGACGCGCTGTGGGTGGTCGGCGGCGACGCGACGCGGTTCGACGGCAAGCGCTGGACGACCACCAAGCTCGGCAAGGACGACCAGCTGCGCGCGCTCCACGTCCGCGACGACCGCGCGGTCGCCGCCGGCGATCACGGCCTGGTCGTCGAGCTCGGGGATGCCAAGGCTCGGCGGTCGAAGGTGCCGGGTCAGGTGACGCTGAGCGGGATCCAGATCGACAAGACGGGCGTGCTCGCGGTCGCCGCCGGCACGGCTGGGCGGTGGGGCGGCAAGGCCGAGAAGCTGGTCAGGCTCGCCGGTCCGGACGACGTCGGCAGCATCACCGACGTCTGCGAGTTCCGCGGCAAGCGCACCTGGAGCGCCTCGGCCCCCGGCGGCGGCGTCTTCGTCGAGGACGGGCATGCGCTGGCCCGGATCTGGTCCGAGAGTGCGTGGCACCTGACCGCCACCGAGCGCTTCCTCTACGCCGCCGGCGAGCGCGAGGTCTTCCGCTTCGACGGCGAGCGCTGGCAGGTGCTGCGGATCGCGTTCGGCGCGAAGACCGGACGCTGGAGCGTGGCGCCGCACGAGCCCGGCGCCGCGCCGACCCAGGACGCGGGCAACGACGTCGTGATCGTCGTCGGCACGTACGACGTGAAGAAGCCGGGGCCGTTGGAGAAGTCCCTCGGCACCCTGTTCGATCAACGGTTCGTCTACACCAACCTGAAGGTCTGGAAGAAGCCCGACGGCTTCCCGCCGCTTGTCGGCGAGGCCAGGGACTTCAGCTTCGTGCTCGACGCCGGTCGCTGCACGTTCACCGTCCCGCTGCAGACGAAGGACCTCGAGCCGCTGCGGAAATTCCTCGGCAAGGCCGCCAACCTCGAGCTCCGCCGCGGGGACGCCGGCGACGTCGCGAAGAACACGACGCTGAAGAAGTCGTCCGGCAAGCCACCCAAGATCCTCGAGCAGAAGAAGGGCAAGCCGATCGGCAAGAAGCCGTCGTCGGTGTCGGTGGTGTTCGACTACGTGGACGGCGCCCAGCCGGCGTACGACCTGACCGCGCTCGACGGCGAGGTCATCGGCTTCGGCGGCCACAAGAAGGGCCCACAGCTCGACGTCATCACCGGGCTGATCGAGCGGACGATCGCCAACCTCGTCTACCCGTCGACGCAGATCCACGGGATCTCGATCGGCCCGGGCGGCGTCCTCCACGCGGGCAGCGACGGCGCGACCCTCTACGCCTCGCACGATCGCGGCCGATCGTGGGAGGACGTCGCCGCTCCAGGACTCCGAAAGATCCTGGCCGGCAAGCCGATCAAGACGACCTGCTGGTTCGAAGGCGAGCTCTTCGTCGCGAGCGAGGATACCGTCGCGCGGCGGACCGGCGGGGCGTGGACCTCGGTCCCGCTGCCGAAGGACGTCGAGATGCCCGGCATGTACGAGCCGACCTCTCTCGTCGTCAGCAGCGGTGCGCTCTACCTCCTCGGCATCGGGGTCGCGCGCTGGGATGGCCGGGCGATGGTCACCGAGCTCGGCATCGCGAAGCTGCCGAAGGCGAGGTTCCCGGCGGCGGTGCAGTCGCTGGCCACCACGGCGAAGGGCACGATGCTCGCGGGCAGCAACGGGGTCATGCGCAAGCCCGCTGGCAAGGCGTGGACGCAGCTGAAGCCGGCCGCGCTCGGGATCAAGACGAAGGACGACTCAGCCGACGCGAGTTACGTCGCGCTGGTCGTCGTTGGTGAGACCATCGTGCTGGTCGGCAACACCGACAACCCGAGCGAGCAACTCCACGCCGTGCGCATCTCCGACGACGACGGCGCGACGTTTCGCTGCCTGCCGATCGCCGCGAAGGGCAAGGTCGTCACGAGCTCGGCCGTCGCCGACCCCGAAGGCGGCGTCCTGATCGCCGGCTTCGGCGGCCTCCTCCTTCGCGTCACCTGCTGAGCCAATCTATGTTATAGAACACTATAACATGGCGACCCGCGAACGCCTGGACCCGGCCAGCCCGGTCCCGCTGTACCACCAGCTCGCCGAGGCGCTGCGCTACCAGATCGCGACCGGCGCCCTCGCGGCGGGCGCGCAGCTCTCGCCGCTTCGCCGGGCTGCCGAGGAGTGGCGCGTGAACCTCCACACCGTTCGCCGCGCGTACGAGGAGCTCTCTGCGGCAGGACTCGTCGAGACGCGAACGCCGGAAGGAACCCATGTCCTTCCCACGACGACCCGAACGGATCGCTCCACGTCGCTGCGCGCGTTCATCGCGCGTGTCACGCGGGACGCGCGCGAGCACGGCCTGTCGCCGTTCGCGCTCGCGCGGCTGCTGGTGGGGGGCGAGGCTCCCGAACCCGCGCCTCGAGCGGCGTACGTCGTCGAGTGCAGCGAGACGCAGTGTCGCGATCTGGCGGGCCAGCTCGAAGCTCGCTGGGATGTCCGCGCGCTGCCGTGGCCACTCGGCGACGCGGAACCTCCTGCCGGGCCCATCGTGGCGACGTACTTTCACTACAACGACGTTCGCCGCGCGTGGCCTGCGCGCCTCGCGGATGTCCGGTTTGCGGCGATCCGGCCCGACGCAGGATTGCTCTCGCTCGCGGAGCCAGGTCGCCGCCGGCGCTCGCCGGTCGTCCTGTGCGAGCGCGACGCGCCGATGGCCCAGAACATCGCCGCCGATCTCGCGTTGCTCTTGCCGGACGATCGGGTGCGGTTGTCGACGAGGATCGTCGCCCGCGCCGGCGATGCGCTCCGGCGCCGACGGCCAGGGGAAGTGCTCTTGTTCTCGCCGCGCCTCTGGGGCGAGCTGAGCGACGAGGATCGCCAGATGCCGGAAGTCCGGGAGGCCCGTTACGTCTTCGAGCCGACCGATCTCGAGGCGCTGGGAGAACAGTTCGGTTGGTCCGCTCGTCCTCAAGGAGTCTCGCATGCGCTTCCGTGATCTCGTCGCGTCGACCAGCGTCCTCGCTTGCGCCGCTTGCGGTGCTCCTCGGCCCGGTGGACAAGATTCGGGATCCCGGCCGCTCGCGGTGGTGCCGATGCACCTCTACGCCGGTCGCATCCCGTTCGTCGACGTCCGGGTCGCCGGATCAGAGCCGCTATCCTTCATCGTCGACACCGGCGCGGACACCGACCTCCTGAACGTGAAGTGGGCGGCGCCCCTCGGCCTGACGATCGAACACGCGCAGGCGGTCGACGAGCCGGGAGGCAAGGTCGAGGAGGGCGCGATCCGGGCAACGACGCTCGCCGTGGGTGGAATCCAGATTCCGGGCGAGTCGTTGACGACCGCGCCGCTCAGCTTCATGGCGCCGTTCGTCGGGCGCAAGATCGATGGCCTCCTGGGGCACGAGTTCCTCTCCCGCTATGTCGTCGAGATCGACTACGAGCGGAGCACGATCGCGATCTACGACCCGCGCTCGTACCGGTACGACGGGCCCGGCGAGATCGTTCCGCTCACGCTCACCCCGAGCGACGCGGAGGTCCACGTCGCGATCCGGCCGAGCGGCGGCGCGCCGGTCGATGCCGTGCTCGAGCTCGACACCGGCAGCTTCGATGCGCTCGGCCTCCACGGCTCGTTCGTCGACCAGCACGCGCTCGCGCCTGCCGGGACGCCCAGACTCGCGACACCTGGACTTGCCATCGGCGGCCAGACGACCGGCTACCGGACGCGCGTCGCCGGCGTGACGCTCGGCTCGTACGCGCTCGACGATCTGGTCGTGTCGGTCACCGCGAGCAACGGCGCCGGCAACCACTCCGAGGTCGCCGGCACGCTGGGCGCGGAGGTCCTCCGGCGATTTCGCGTGATCCTCGACTACCCGAGGAAGCGGATGATCCTCGAGAAGAATGCGCGCTACGCGGAGCCGAGCAAGTTCGACATGAGCGGCCTCACGCTCGCGGCCGAAGGCGATGACTTCGGCACCGTCCGCGTCCTCGTCGTGGCCGACGCTTCGCCTGCCGCCCGGGCCGGCGTTCGTCCGGGCGACACGATCACGACGATCGACGGCCAGGCGGCCGGGACGATCGGCCTCGAGCCTCTCTTCGACCGATTCCAGGAGGCGGGGAAAGAGATCCGGCTCGGACTACTCCGCGATGGCAAACCCGACGAGGTCACGATGCGGCTTCAGCAACGGATCTGAGCGAGCGAAAGAATGCGCGCATGTCGGCGACGAGGAGCTCCGGGACCTCGAGGGCGGCGAAGTGGCCACCCCGCTCGAGCTCGGTCCAACGCACGATGGTGTTCTCGCGTTGGGCCCACCGCCGAATGGTGACGTCCTGCGACGGAGAGACCGCGACGCCGGTCGGAACGGGACTGCGTCGCTTGCGCTTCGTCACCTCGTGGAGCGCCTCGTAGAGAGGTTGGCCGACGAACCGGCCGAGCGAGTGAACCAGTTCACGCTGACGTTCGTCCACTCCTTGAACTTCTCGACGATCCACGCGAGGTGGCCGACCGGCGAATCGGTCAGGCCGTAGGCCAGCGTCTTGGGGCGCGTGCCCTGGATCTGGGCGTAGCCCATCATGTCGTCGCGGTAGTGCTTGAACCTCGCGAGGCGCGGGATGATCCCGATCGAATCGCGGCCTTCGTCGCTGCGTCGACACGGATCACCCACCGCGATCCGCGGGCACATGCGGGCTCGCTGGCGATCGCGCTCGCGGCGCATCACGCCACACACGCAGACAAGGTCGATGCGTCGATCGTCCTGGCTGACATCCGCGCCCGGATCGTCGATCGCGAGCTGCTCGACGCGTTGGATCGCGTCTCGGACGCGCTTGTTGTCGATCGCGAGCCGGCTCAGCTCGCGGCTGACCTCGGGCTCTCCCGTGGCGTGACCGGTTACGTCCACTAGTGGAACGATGAAGAATGCGCGCGGTCGAACGGCGGGCGTCGTTGCCTCACCCTAGCCGCCGATCCCGAATCTCCGCATCTTGCGGGCGAGCGTCACCGCGTTGACGTCGAGGTCGCGCGCCGCGCGGCGCACGATGCCGCCGTTGCGCTCGAGCGCCTCCACGATCAGCGCGCGCTCGAACTCCGCGACGCGCGCCTCGAGGCCGAGGAGATCGAGGCGCTGCGTCGCGGTCCCGGCGCGGACCTCCTCCGGCAGCGTGCTCCACCGCAACGGCTCGCTCGGCTTGGTCAGGAGCAGCGCGCGTTCGATCGTGTTCCTGAGCTCGCGGATGTTGCCCGGCCACGGATACGCCCGGAGCGCCGCCTCGACCCGCGGCTCGAACCGCGGCTCGGGCCGGCCGAGCCCGACGCACCGGTTCTTCGCGAAGTAGCGCGCGAGCGGCAGGATGTCGTCGGTGCGCTCGCGCAACGCCGGTAGCGCGATCGGAAACCGATTGAGGCGGTAGTAGAAGTCGGCGCGAAACAGGCGCTGGGTGACGGCCTCCTTGAGGTCGACGTTGCACGCGGCGATCAGCCGGACGTCGACGCGCCGCGTCCTCGGCCCGCCGACCGGCCGGACCTCACCTTCCTCGACGACGCGCAGCAGCTTCGCCTGCAGCGCGGGTGACGTGTTCTGGATCTCGTCGAGAAAGATCGTGCCGCCGTCGGCGATCTGGAACAGGCCGGGGTGATCCGTCGTCGCGCCGGTGAACGCGCCGCGGACGTGACCGAACAGCTCGCTCTCGAGCAGCGTCTCGGTCAACGCGCCGCAGTCCTGCGCGATGAACGGCGTGTCGGCGCGGCGGCTGAGCGCGTGGATCTCGCGCGCCGCGAGCTCCTTGCCGGTGCCGGTCTCGCCGGTGAGCAGGACCGGCACGTCGTGCACCGCGACGGTCTCGATCAGCTCGTAGACTCGCTGGATCACCTCGCTGACCCGAAGCATCGACGTCCGCGTGACCGGTGGCGCGACCGGTGGAGTGGGCCGAGGCGCCGGTACGGCGAGCCCCTCGAGCTGGAGCGACGCCCAGCGCAACTCGAGCGAGAGCGCCCAGCGCTCGCAGCTGCGCGCGACGGCGTGGACGAGCATGTCGCGCTCGAGCGGCAGGCGCAGCACCTCGTAGAACGTCTCGGATGTCGGCGGAAGCTGCTCGAAGTCGGCGGACGTGATCAGCGTGACCGGCGCGACCGGCAACCCGATCCCGAGGTCGGCCTCCGCGCGCGCGATCGAGACCGCGTCGAGGACCTTCGTCATGTGCGCGATGTCGTCGGCGAACAACAGGACCGATGCGCCGGTCCGCAAGAGCCCGGGGTTGAGATCGTCGACGCGATCGACGAGCTCGAGTCGGAAGCTGCCGAGACAATCCTCGACCAGCTCGCGCTCGCGCGCGGATGCGAACGCGACGATCACGCGCGGGCGTTGCTCCGAGAGGAACACCGCGAGGCGCGCGCGCGCGGTGTGCGAGAGCTCGCGGAACTGGACGCCGAAGCCGAGGCGTCCATCCGGGCGCATCCGGCTCGTCCACGCGACGCGCGCGACGGCTTGCAGCGGCGGCTCGCTGCCATCGAGTCCGAACTCGAGCTCGAGATCGTCGCCGCGCTGGGGCACCGACGTGGTCTGGAACAGTCCGGTGAGCCCCATCCCATCGGCGCTCAGGTTCGTCATCCAGCAGTGCGGGATTCCGGAGGCGACAACGGGACAGAACACCGGAATGCGAGGCGCGATGCGTTCGATTCGTTCCACGGTTTTCAGACGTCGAATGCTCAGCGAAGATGAGAGGGATTTGAATGCCGCATTTCGCTGCAGACCTCGTCGGCGAACCACCGCAAACTCGTCGGCGACTTCACACAATTCGCCGGGCTAATACCTGCACCCACAGCCAGCGATCAGAATCCGTACTTTTCTCTTCAAAACGCAGTTCGCAACCGAGTAGCGTGAATTGCAGGTGACGAAACAAATGCAGTCGTGGGAGTCGGAGTCGTCGGAGCTCGAGATCTCGATTGCCACCGTCGACACCGAGGCGCCGGTCGAGGATGAAGTGCACGACACGCTCGTCGGCGAGCGATTCGGGAAGTACCTGCTCGTCGGCGAGCTGGCGGTCGGCGGGATGGCCGAGGTGTTCCTCGCCGTCCATCGCGGTCCCGAGGGAGTTCAGAAGGTCGTCGTCATCAAGCGCGTGCTGCCCACCTACAGCGGGGACCCGAGCTTCGTGCAGATGTTCGTCGACGAGGCGCGGATCGCGGCGCGGCTCGAGCATCCCAACCTCATCCGCACGTACGAGTTCGGCGAGGTCGGCGGCCAGTACTTCACGGCCATGGAGTACCTCCCCGGCGAGGATCTCGCGAAGACGCTCGACCGGTTCGTGTTCGCGCAGCAGCAGATGCCACTGCACCTCGCGGCCAGCATCGTCGCGAGCGTGTGCGCGGGTCTGCACTTCGCGCACGCCTTGACCGACACCGCCGGGCGGCCGCTCAGCTTGATCCACCGCGACATCAACCCGGCGAACGTGATCGTGACCTACACCGGCGAGATCAAGGTCATCGACTTCGGGATCGCGAAGACGACGGCGACCGAGACCCAGAGCGGCACCATCAAGGGCAAGATCGCGTACATGTCACCCGAGCAGCTGCTCGCGCGTGGCGTCGATCAGCGGTCCGACGTGTTCTCGACCGGCGTCGTGTTGTGGGAGCTGATCACCGGGCGCCCGCTGTTCCTGCGCGACAACGAGGGCGCGACGCTGTACGCGATCATGAACGAGCCGATCCGCGCGCCGAGCCGTCTCCGCCCCGCCGTTCCACGTGCGCTCGACAGCATCGTGATGCGCGCACTCGCGCGTACACCGGCCGATCGCTACGACACCGCCGAGGAGATGGGACTGGACCTCGAGCGGTTCCTCGAGGATCAACCCAAGCATGACGGCCGCGCCG
>Ga0307509_10006463_pt1 | contig 15767 bp, 12 predicted proteins | sample 10_EM_MG_FD_202245 | JGI IMG/M metagenome (GOLD analysis project Ga0307509, IMG submission 202245) | Populus trichocarpa ectomycorrhiza microbial communities from riparian zone in the Pacific Northwest, United States - 10_EM | ecosystem: Host-associated > Plants > Roots > Unclassified | place...
TGTGGACATGGGAAGTTGCCGTGTCGGCCTGCGCTCGGCGCTCGGCGCTCGGCCCTCAGCCCTCGGTCCTCAGCCCACGGCGTACGCGTTGTACACCGTGGTCGTCGAGCTGTCGCCGTGGGTGTCGGTGACGGTCGAGCGCAGGCCGACACGGCCGGCGGCCGGGTTGTGGACGGCGGTGGTCCACCTGCCGCCGGACAGCTTCGCGGTGACGGCGTGCCAGGTGGAGCCGTTGTCGGTGGTGTACCAGGCGCGTACGGACTTCACGCTGTCCGACAGCCGGCCGATCGTGCTGTCGCCCGTGCCGTTGCGTTGCATGCCCAGGCCGACGGTCGTGGTCGACCCGGCGGCCGCCTGGTTCCTGGAGTTCAGTGCCCCGGGCGAGAACCGGGTGATGTAGGCACGGACCTGCTGGTTCTTGCCGGCGTCGGCGTAGAAGTGCAGGGAGAGGCTGGAGGAGGTCGACAGCGAACCGGCCGGCAGATGGTCGCGGTGACCGGTTTCGGTGATCGTGTACCAGCCCGACCCCGGGATCCGCGGCTGCGCGCCGAGCTCCTGCGAGGGGCTGTACTTGTGCGAGTAGAGCGTCCTGCCCGCGTGCGTCAGCTTCACCGTGCCGGAGGCCAGAACCCCGCCCGCCGTGAGCGTGGGGTCGGCGAACGGGTTGTCGCCCCCGAAGTACAGCTGGTGGTACCAGGTGTACGGCAACTGCCCGCCGGGCCCCCAGACCGCGTGGCCGAGGGCCAGCGTGGCGGTCTTGCCGGCCGCGTACTTGTGGAAGCCGCCGTAGATGAAGTCGTTGCCCTGCTGGCCCACCGTCCACTGGCCGGCCGGGACGTGGACGGAGAAGGAGTTGGGCAGGTCGCGCTCGACGTCGAGGATGTCCATGGACGACGAGCAGTCGTAGCCGCCCGTCGGCTCGCCGTTGAACGAGAACCGCGCCTGCCCGCTGTCGGGACCCGAACGCGCGTACACCTTGAGGGTGGTCAGCCCCGACTTCCTGAGCGTCGCGGACACCCCGGACGGCACACCGCGGCTGTGCGTGGCGGAGGCCAGCCAGAAGTCGCCGCCGGTCGTCGACCGCGGTTCGTACGTGGTGCCGTAGGCCAGCTCGTACGCCTTGCTGCTGTTCGGGATGACGTACAGGTCGCCCGGCGCCGCCGACATGCTCATGGTCGCCGGGCTGTTGTCGGTGGTGCAGACGGCCGCGCTGACCGTGCGGTCGTATCCGCTGCCCGGGGCAGGACTGATCGAGACCTTGACCGGACGGCCCTTCCGGGCGTCGAACGTGGTCGTCGTGGCCCCGGAGACCTTCACACTGTGGCCGCCGACGATGCCGTCCTCGCCGTTGCCGCCGGTGAAGGAGGTGGCGAGCTCGTAACTGCCTTTGGGCAGCGAGGTCTTCTTGTTGCCTTCGATGAAGCGGAAGTCGTTCGTGCTCGTGTTGTAGACCGCCACCTGGGCATAGACCGGCTTGCCGCTCCGGTCCAACGTCCTGACGGTGAGTGAGCCATTGGCCGCGGCCGACGCCGTGGAAGCGCCGACGCCGGCCAGGAGAAGCGGCACGAGCATGGTGACGACACTCGCGGTTGCCGTGGTTCGCCGCATCAAACCCCCCATAGGTGCGCGACATGAACACGACACCGTAGCGCGGGGGGTGCCTGTTGGCGGCACCGGCCCCCCCAATGATCCTTCGTCGGTCTTCACTGGTCTTCACTGGCCTTCGTCGGCGATTCCGACGGCGATGCCGATGCCGGCGCTCGGGCTGTGACCTCGCGAATGAACCCCCGCCAACAGACGAGCCCCAGGCCGCTGACCTGGGGCTTCAAAAGAGCGGGTGACGGCGAGTTCGGTCGCCGCGCAGGGGGCCTTCCTGGAGGCGGGTGAGAATCCGCAGTCGGGAAGGGGTGGCCAGGGCCTGGAGCGTCGTGGCGACGCCGGCGGCGCCCACGGCCTCAAGGCGCGCGGTGGCGGTGGTCTTGGCGTCAGCTCCGTGGCCCATGGCCTCCACCCTCACCCAGCGTTACGCCGACCGGGCCGCGCCGCCGCGTGATGGCGGTGCTCCCCGGCGTCGAGCCGAACGGGTGACCTCGGTGCAGCGTGATCCTACGGAGGGACCGCCGCGGCGGCCCAAGAGACCGGACTGCGCAGTGCGCCGGCCGTGGTGTGAGCGGGCACTGATGCGGACCTGTGTGCGGACGGTGTGGGGATCGAGGGCGCTCTCGGTCCGGTCGGCCAGGGCGGTGAGGGCGGGTAGGACGCCGGCGGGGGTGGTGTCCGCGTGGAGCCACACGTGCATCCTCACCTGAGGTGGTTGTGTCGTCCCGGCAGACGGGTACGGCAGCCGGCGACTCCTGCGATGGCGACTGCCTGGCTTCGCCGGATTCAGCGTGCGACAGCGCGGCTCCGCGGGGTCATGGGGAGCTGCCCGGGTCAGGAGTGGTTACTCCGGAGCGCCGCTTGCGTCTCCCGACGTGCTCTCGCCTCGGCGGTGAGGAGAGTCGGGCAGGGGGAGCGCGAACCACACGGCTTTGCCTTCCTCGGCGAGCAAGGTGCCCCAGGTGGAGGCCAGTTGGTCGAGCAGGGCCAGTCCGCGGCCCGACTCCTCGTCGGGGCCCGCGGTCCTGGCGCGGGGCAGGACCGGGCTGCCGTCGCAGACTTCGATGTGGAGTTCGTCCCGGGTGCGGCGCAGTCGCAGCCGCAGGGGGTCGCAGGCGTGGCGCACCGAGTTGGACAGCAGCTCCGAGGCCAGCAGGCAGGCCGTGTCGGTGAGGGTCTCGCAGTGCCAGTCCCGCAGGGTGCGGCGCAGGAACTGGCGTCCTTCCCGCACGCTGACGGGCTGTGCCGGAAGGAGCGCGGACACGGCGGTCACCGGAGCGGGCGGGATGCGGGCCAGGAGCAGGGTCACGTCGTCGCTGTAGTCCTGGGGGTCGGGCAGCAGGGCGGTGAGAACACAGTCGGCGGCCCGCTCCAGGCAAGTGGTGTCGGCGGCGGCCTTTTCCAGAGCGATGGCGAGGGCGTCGATCTGCAGTTCGATGTCGCTGGTGGGGGTTTCCACCAGGCCGTCGGTGTAGAGGGCCAGAACCGAGCCCGGCGGCACGGTCAGTCGTATCTCCTGGTGGGGTACGTCGCCGACGCCCAGCGGCACACTGACATCGACCGGGAGCCTGCGCACCTGTCCGGTGGGATCCACCACCAGCACCGGCAGGTGGCCGGCCGAGCACACGGTCAGGGCGCTCTCGTCAGGGTCCAGGACCGGGTAGCAGCAGGTGACGAGCTGGTCGGGCAGTTCGCTGACGACCGCGTCCAGGGCCCGCATCAGCTGCCAGGGCGGCATGCCGGTCTTGGCCAGGGCATGGGAAGCGGAGCGGAGCTGGCCCATGACGGCGGCGGCCTCCAGGCCGCGGCCCATGACGTCGCCGATCAGGACGCCCATACGGCCGCCGCCCAGCGCGATCAGGTCGAACCAGTCCCCGCCCACGCCGGGTCCCTGTCGGGCGGGGAAGTAGCGGCTGGAGGTGTCCATGCCGGGCAGGGGGGCCGGTGAGCCCATCAGGCTGCGCTGGAGGGTGAGGGCGACATGGCGCTGCTGTTCGTAGAGTTCGGCGAGCTGGTCCTCGGCCTTCTTGCGTTCGCTGACGTCGCGGATGGCGGCGGAGACCAGAGTGCCGTCAGGGGTTTCCAGGGGACTGAGACTGATCTCGACCGGGAACTCGGCCCCGTTGCGGCGCAGTCCGTACAGCTCCAGCCCGGCGCCCATGGGACGCACGCGTCGATTGTCGACGTACCCGTGGCGGTGGGTGGGGTGGTGAGGGTGGAACCGCTTGGGGACCAGGATTTCCACCTGCTGTCCCAGGAGTTCTTCCCGCCGGTAGCCGAAGAGGGCTTCGGTCTGTGCGTTGACCAGTTGGATGGTGCCGGTGTCGTCCACGATGACGATGGCGTCGGGGGCGGCTTCCAAGAGGGCGCGGAAGCGCGCTTCGGCGGCCTTGCGTTCGCTGACGTCCCGCACGGCGGCGGAGATCAACAGTCCGTCGGGGGTCTGCAGCGGGCTGATGCTGATCTCGACGGGGAACTCGGCTCCGTCCCGGCGCAGCCCGTACAGGTCCAGATTGGCGCCCATCGGACGGACCTGCTGGTTGGCGGAATAGCCCAGACGGTGACCGGGGTGCTGAGCGCGGAAACGTTCCGGTACCAGCATCTCGATGGGACGGCCGAGCAGTTCGTTGCGGGGATGACCGAACAACGCTTCGGTCTGGGCATTTACCAGGCGGATGACGCCGGTGTCGTCCACGATGACCATCGCGTCGGGGGCCGCTTCCAGCAGGGCGCGAAACGGCTCCTCGGCCACAGGGATCCTGTTGGGGTGGGTCTCACGGCGGCCTGGTTCCATGGCATATCTCAGCATCAACAGCACCCGGTGCGGGCACCTTGCACCGAAGTGACCATTCGTGACATTTTGCGTCCGTCGTCGAGGCTCACGCCGTCCAATGCGGTCATCGCCCCTTGCGACCTGTCCTCCGGTCCATACGGCACTGCGGGCGCCGGTTCCGGTGCTGACGTGGCACTTGTGCCTGGCGACTGGTGCCTGGTGCCTGGTGCCCGGTGATGGGTGTCGTGTGGTCGGCGTTCGAGTCGGAAGCCGGACGGAGGCGAGGGGATGCGGCGGCGTCCCAGGGGGCCGGGGCGCTTGCCCCGGCCCCCTGTTCTTCTCCCCGTCACAGGAGTCGGGCCGCCGGGCGCGGCCTCTGCGGCGCCCGGCACGTGAGGGCGTCAGCTGGTGGGCATGAGGACGGTGTCGATGATGTAGACGTTGGCGTTGGCGGTCTTGACGTTGCCGCAGACGACCTTGGCGGAGTCGTTGACGGTGTAGGACTCGCCGGAGCCGGAGGTGGTGACCTTCGACTTCTCCAGGGTGTCGAAGGAGCCGTTCTCCAGGTCCTTGGGCGTCAGCTTCTGGCCGACGACGTGGTAGGTGAGGATCTTGGTCAACTGCGCCTTGTCGTTGAGGACCTTGTCGAGGGTGGCCTTCGGGATCTTGGCGAAGGCGTCGTTGGTCGGCGCGAACACCGTGATGTTCTGGGCGTTGTTGAGGGTGTCGACCAGGCCGGCCTTCTTGACCGCGGCGACCAGCGTGGACAGGGCCGGGTTGTTGGAGGCGGCGGTGGCGACGGGGTCCTTGGCCATGCCGTCGAAGGAGCCGGCGCCGCTCTTGGGGACGCCGGAACAGGCCGTACCGAAGGGCTGGTCGGAGGTCGTGGCGCCGGCGCCGGTCATGCTGTCGTCGGACGCGGTCGCGGAGGCGGACGCCTTGGTGGAGGAGTCCGACTTCGCGGAGTCGCTGCCGCCGCTGCCGCAGGCGCTGAGGGCCAGCGGCAGCACGGCGGAGGCGGCGAGGACGACCGCGGTACGGCGGATACGGGTACTCATGGTGTTTCTCCTGAGGGTCGGTGCAGCCTGAGCCGCGGTGATACGGGGAAGGGGAAAGGTGGTTCGCGGGGTCAGTCGACGGTGACGACCACGGAGTGCCGTCCGCTGGCGCCGTCGGGGATGGTCTGGGTGCGTTTGTCGGTCTGCACCTGGCCGGTGCGGTCGGTGGCGCGGACGGTGAGGGTGTGGCCGCCCTTGGTGGCCTGCCAGGGGAAGGACCACTGGCGCCAGGTGTCGCGGGTGTCCTCGGCGGCGAGCCAGGCCTCCTGCCAGGGGCCGTCGTCGACGCGGACCTCGACCTTGTCGATGCCGCGGTGCTGGGCCCAGGCCACTCCGCCGACCATGACCGTGCCGGTCTTTGGCCGGGCGAACGGCTTGGGGGTGTCGATGCGCGACTCGGTCTTGATCGGTGCTTCGCGGGCCCAGCCGCGTTTGACCCAGTAGGGGTCGTAGGCGTCGAAGGTGGTGAGTTCGATGTCCTTGATCCACTTACAGGCGGAGACGAAGCCGTACAGGCCGGGCACGACCATGCGGACCGGGAAGCCGTGGGCGAAGGGGAGCGGTTCGCCGTTCATGCCGAGGGCGAGGAGGGCGTCGCGGCCGTCCATGACGTCCTCGACGGGACTGCCGATCGTCATCCCGTCCACGGAACGGGCCACCAACTGGTCGGCGGGGCCGCCCTTCGACGGTGGCTTCACCCCGCACTCGGCCAGCAGATCGGCCAGTCGTACGCCGATCCAGCGGGCGTTGCCGACGTAGGGGCCGCCGACCTCGTTCGACACACACGTGAGCGTGATGTCGCGCTCGATCAGTTCGCGCCGCAGCAGGTCGTCGAAGGTGAGGGTGGCAGGCCGGGTGACGCCCTTGCCGTGGATGCGCAGTGTCCAGGTCGTGGCGTTGACCTTGGGCACCACGAGGGCGGTGTCGACGCGGTAGAAGTCACCGTTCGGCGTGGTGAAGGCGCTGATTCCGGGGATCCGCAGCTGGGCGCCCCTGGGAACGGCGGCGGCTGCGGAGGCGGGACGGGGCAGGACGAGCTTGTTGCGTGACGCGACCGCGTTCTGGCCGCTCGCCCCGTTCAGTGTCCGGCCGATAACGCCGGACCCGGCGGACGCGGCGGCAGCGGCCGTCGCAGCGATCACGAAGCCGCGGCGGTCCCAGCCGGCGCCGGAAGGCGGGCCTTCCTGCTCGCCCTGAACGGATTCCGCGGACGGGACCCGCCGGGCGAGGCGGCCCACCAGGACGTAGAGCACTGCGGCTCCCGCGATCGCGCCCACCACGGAGGGCAGCGCGTCGGAGAGGCTTGTCGAATCCGGCCGACTGGTGGCCGATACCGCCCCGACAATTCCGAAGAGCAGAACACTGGCAGCGCTGCTGCGCCGAAAACGCAGTGCGACAATTCCCAGCGCCAGCGCGAAAAGCGCCAGCATCGCGAGAATTCCGAGCTGAAGAACCAGCTTGTCATTGGTTCCGAAGTGCCGGATCGCCCAGTCCTTCACAGCGGCCGGGGTGCGGTCGATCGCCGCCCCGCCGACCGCCACGACCGGACTGGCCTGCGGACGCACCGCAGCCGACACCAGCTCAGCGACGCCGAGCGAGACGAGGCCGGCCAGCACACCGCTGCACGCGCCCAGGGCCGGGCGCGCCAAAGTGAGGCGCTGTCGCGTTTGCTTCTCGTCGTCGGTCACGTGGGGAATCCGGCTCCGAAAGCCCGGCGGATTGGTCGCCTACCCGATCGGATGAACTTTTTCCAAGACCAATCCACGCCCGAACCGGCTACGCATATAAGAAACGTCGGATTTCAATCGGAACGCTCGACTGCGGGCCTCGCGCGCGTGCCGGACGGGGGTCTCGGCCCGGTGCGCGGCGACGTACGCGAACAGCTCGCGCGGTGGGGGCAGAGCGCTCTCGCCGACGACTGGCTGCTGTGATCACAGCGGATCCCGATTGCACCCGTATGCCGTACGCCTGACGCGGATCAAGTCGCGTCGGGTGTTCCTGACCGGTTCGACGGAAGACCTGCCCTTTGGCCAATCCGCTCCCGCGGCGGCTTCGGATTACGCGCGAGACCAGTGTCCGGGGCCGACCGGGAGGAGAAGCGATGTCAGGCGTGTCAGGGAGCGGACCGGGGGAGCGGCGGGAGGCGGCCGGCGGCGGTGCACGCGGGCGGCGGAGCGTCGCGGTCGTGGGCAGTGGTGTGGCGGGGCTGACCGCCGCGTACGTCCTGAGCCGCAAGCGCCACGTCACTCTGTACGAGGCCGACGACCGGCTCGGCGGGCACGCCCACACCCACGAACTGACCTCCGGCGACGGTGTGACCCGGCGCGTCGACTCCGGGTTCATCGTGCACAACCGGCGCACCTACCCGCATCTGCTGCGGCTCTTCGACGAACTCGGCGTCGCCACGCAGGAGTCGGAGATGAGCATGTCGGTGCGGTGCGAGGGATGCGGGCTGGAGTACGCGGGTGCCCGTGGCCCCGCGGGGCTGTTCGCCCGGCCGCGGAACGCGCTGAGCGGCTCCTATCTGCGCATGCTCGCCGAGGTGCCCGTCTTCCACCGCGCCGCGCGCCGCCTGCTCGCGAAGGAGCCCGAAAGCCCCCGCACCCTGGGCGCGTTCCTCGACCGGGAGGGCTTCTCCGCCTACTTCCGCGCCCACTTCATGACCCCGCTCGTGTCGGCGGTGTGGTCCTGCGACGCCGTTACCGCCCAGCGCTACCCGGCCGCCTACCTGTTCCGCTTCCTGGACCACCACGGGATGCTCTCCGTGACCGGAGCACCGACCTGGCGCACCGTCACGGGCGGTTCGCGCACCTACGTCGACCGGGTCGCCGAACGCCTGGACGCGGTGCGCCCGGCGGCTCCGGTGCGCGCCGTGCGCCGGCATCCGGACGGCGTCGACATCACCACGCACGACGGCACCACGCAGTCGTACGACGGTGTGGTCGTCGCCACCCACCCGGACCAGGCGATCCGGCTGCTGGCCGACGCCACCCCGCTGGAGAAGGAGGTCCTCGGGGCCTTCCGCTACTCCCGCAACACGACGCTCCTGCACACCGACACCGGTCTGCTCCCGCGCGCGCAGGGGGCCCGCGCCTCCTGGAACTACCTGATGCCGGCCTGTTCGACCGGCTCCGACCAGGTCCGCGTCAGCTACGACATGAACCGGCTCCAGCGCCTCGAAGCGCCCGAGACGTACGTCGTCACCCTGGGCGGGCAGGACCGCGTGGACCCGGAGCGGGTGCTCGCCCGGATGGTGTACGAGCACCCGGTCTACACCCCGGAGTCGGTCGCCGCGCAGGCACGCCTGCCTGAGCTGAACACCGCTGTGACCGCCTACGCCGGGGCCTACCACGGTTGGGGTTTCCACGAGGACGGCTGCCGCTCCGGCGCCCTGGCCGCCGCGGCGCTGGGAGTGTGCTGGTGAGTGCCCCGCCGGCCCTCTACCGGTGTGCGATCAGCCACGTACGGACCGCACCGGTCCGGTACGGGCTGTGCCACCGCACGTACATGTGGCTGATCGACCCCGACAACCCGCCTCAACTCCCACTTCCACTATGGCCGTTGGCGCGCTTCGACGCGCGCGACCACTTCGGCGGGGACCGGCCGTCCGTGCGTGCCGGGCTCGACGCCTTCCTCGCCGGGCACGGTGTGGATCTGGCGGGCGGCCCGGTCGTCATGCTGACCCACGCCCGCGTGTTCGGGTATGTGTTCAACCCGCTGACCCTGTACTGGTGCCACGACCGCGACGGCACCGCGCGGTGCGTGGTTGCCGAGGTCCACAACACCTACGGCGAACGCCACTGCTACCTGCTGTTTCCCGACGGGACGGGCACGGCACGCGCCGACAAGAAGTTCTACGTCTCGCCGTTCTTCCCCGTCGACGGCCGCTACCGCATGCGCCTGCCCCGCCCCGGCGAGCGGCTCGACCTGACCGTGCACCTGGAACGCGCCGGCGGCAGGCCCTTCACCGCGACCGTCCGCGGCAGCCGCCACGACGTCACACCGCTTGCGCTGCTGCGGCTGGCCGTGCGCCACCCGTTCTCGACCCTCGCCGTGTCCGCCGCCATCCGCCTGCACGGCGTCCGCCTGTACCTGCGACGGCTGCCCGTCCAGCCCCGCCCCCACCACCGCACCCCGGAGAACGCGTCATGACGACCGCCGAACACCGTCCCGCCGTACGGCCGTCGGCCCCGCCGTCCGCACCCCCCGCCGTCGACCCGGACCGCTGGCCCGACGTGGCCGCACCGCCGCCGACGTCCCTCGCCCGCAGGGCCGTCACGGCGGCCGTGCTGCGCCGCACCTTCGAACGCCTGCCGCTGCGTGTGCGGTTCGCCGACGGCACCACCGGCGGGCAGGGCGGCCCCCTGCTGGACATCCACGACCCGGCGGCGTTCCACGGCCGCGTCGGCGGCCAGGGGCTGATCGGCTTCGGCGAGTCGTACATGGCCGGCGAGTGGGACGCCCCCGACCTGGTCGCCGTCCTCGCGGTGCTCGCCCGCAACGCGGCCACTCTGATCCCGGCCCCTCTGCAGCGGCTGCGCGCGCTGTGGGCGCCGCGTCAGCCGCGGGCCCAGCGCAACACCCCCGACGGTGCGCGCACCAACATCAGCCGCCACTACGACCTGTCCAACGACCTCTTCGCCCTCTTCCTCGACGACACCCTCACCTACTCCGCGGCCCTCTTCCGCGCCCTGCCCGCGGACTGGGAGCTGCTGGCCGCGGCCCAGCACCGCAAGATCGACCGGCTGCTGGACCTCACCGAGGTCGGGGCGGGCAGCAGGGTGCTGGAGATCGGCACCGGCTGGGGTGAACTCGCGATCCGCGCCGCCGCGCGAGGCGCCCGGGTCACCTCGCTCACCCTCTCCCGCGAACAGCGCGACCTCGCCCTCGAACGGGTCGCCGCGGCGGGCCTGTCCGACCGGGTCCGTATCGACCTGTGCGACTACCGCGAGGCCCGCGGCACGTACGACGCGGTCGTGAGCGTGGAGATGATCGAGGCCGTCGGCGCCGAGTTCTGGCCCGAGTACTTCCGCACCCTCGACGACCGGCTGGCCCCCGGAGGACGTGCCGCCGTGCAGGCCATCACCATGCCGCACGAACGGATGCTGGCCAGCCGGGACACCTTCACCTGGATCCAGAAGTACGTCTTCCCCGGCGGTCTGCTGCCCTCCGTCGAGGCGGTGACCGACGCCGTGAACGACCACACCCGGCTGCGGACCGAGCGCCGGGACGGCTACGGAGCGCACTACGCCGAGACGCTGCGGCTGTGGCGCGAACGCTTCACCGAGCGGGCCGACGAGGTGGCCGCGCTCGGCTTCGACGACACCTTCCGCCGCATGTGGACCCTCTACCTCGCCTACTCCGAGGCCGGGTTCCGCTCCGGATACCTCGACGTGCAGCAGTACCTGTTCACCAAGGAGAGCCCCGCCCGATGAACACCATCCCCCTTGTCCGGACCGGCGCCGCCCAGCGGCTCGCCGCGCTCGCCGAGACCGCGCTGGGCGGGCCCCTCCCGCTGCGGCTGCGCGCCTGGGACGGCAGCGAGGCGGGCCCGGCCGGGGGACCTGTCGTCGTGGTCCGCTCCCGGCGCGCCCTGCGCCGCCTGCTGTGGCAGCCCGGAGAGCTGGGCCTGGCGCAGGCGTACGTCACCGGCGAGATCGACGTGGACGGAGACCTGGCGCAGGGCCTGCGCGCCATGTGGGCAGCCGCACGCGAACGCCGTCTGCACCCGCCGCGGCTCCGCCTCGCCGACCTGGCCCGCGCCACCACAACTGCCGCGCTCCTGGGCGCGGCCGGACCACGGCCGCCCGCCCCCGCCTCCCAGGCACGGCTGCGCGGCGGTCTGCACAGCAGGGCCCGCGACCGGGCCGCCATCAGCCACCACTACGACCTCTCCAACGACTTCTACCGACTCCTCCTCGACGAGACCATGGCGTACTCGTGCGGCTACTGGACCAGCGACGAGCCGCACTTCACCCCGGCCGACGCCCAGCGCGCCAAACTGGAGCTGATCTGCCGCAAGCTCGCTCTGACGCCCGGCGCCCGGCTGCTGGACATCGGCTGCGGCTGGGGTTCGCTCACCCTCTACGCGGCACAGCGGCACAAGGCACAGGTCACCGCCGTCACCCTGGCCGAGGAGCAGGCGGCCCACGTCCGTGAACAGGTCGCCGAGCGCGGCCTGGAGAACCTGGTCGAGGTGGTGTGCCAGGACTACCGCGACATCACGGGCGGCGCCTACGACGCCGTCTCCACCGTCGAGATGGGCGAGCATGTCGGGGACGCCGAGTACCCGGCGTTCGCCGCCGCCCTGCACCGCCTGGTCCGGCCGCGGGGACGTGTGCTGGTGCAGCAGATGTCCCGAGGGACGAAGGCGCCGGGCGGTGGCGCGTTCATCGAGGCGTACATCGCCCCCGACATGCACATGCGCCCGCTCGGGGAGACGGTCGCCCTGCTGGAGGAGGCCGGGCTTGAGGTGCGCTCGACCGAATCGCTGCGCGAACACTACGTCCGCACGGTCGCCGCCTGGCACCGCACCCTTGAAGACCGCTGGGACGACTTCGTACGGCTCGTCGGCGAGGAGACGGCACGGGTGTGGCGGCTGTATCTGGTCGGTGGGGCCCTGGCGTTCGAGGAGCGGCGGATGGGAGTGGACCAGATCCTGAGCGTACGGCCGACCCCGGGCGGGGATGTCGGCATGCCCGCGACACCCCAGGACTGGTACGCGGGACTGGACCAGCTGTGAGCGGTTTCGCATGGGGCGCCTTCGCGGTGAACCTGGGATGGGCCGCGGCGGCCTCGCTCGCCGTCATGCTGGTGACGTTCGCGATCGCCGTACGGCGTGGCCTGCACCGGATCGTCGACGTCGCCTGGGGAATCGCCTTCACCGCGGTCGCGGTCGCGAGCTGCGCGGCCTCGGCCGGCGAGGGCGATCCGGGCCGCCGCTACCTGGTCACCGCCCTGACGGCACTGTGGGGCCTGCGGCTGGCCGGACACATCGCCCGGCGCGGCCACGGGCACGGCGAGGACCCGCGCTACGAACAACTCCTCGGCAAGGCCCGCGGCAGCCGCAACGTGTACGCCCTGCGCACGGTCTACCTCCTCCAGGGCGCTCTGGTGTGGCTGGTGTCGCTGCCGGTGCAGGCCGCGCAGTACGTGCCCGGTCCCCTGACGGCGTTCGCCGGCGCGGGCACTGCCCTCGTGCTGCTCGGTGTGTGCTTCGAGGCGGTCGGGGACGCCCAGCTGGCCAGGTTCAAGGCGGACCCGGCGAACAAAGGGCGGATCATGGACCAGGGACTGTGGCGCTACACCCGTCACCCCAACTACTTCGGCGACTTCTGCGTCTGGTGGGGGCTGTGGCTGATCGCCTGCGACTCCGCCGGGGCCGCCGCCGTGACGGTCGTGTCGCCGCTGGTCATGAGCTGGCTGCTGATCTGGGGCAGCGGGAAACGTCTGCTGGAGCGGCACATGGCCCAGCGGCCCGGATACGCCCAGTACGCGGCCCGCACCAGCGGCTTCTTCCCGCGCCCGCCCCGCTGAGGTGTGGTGGCCCCTCGAATTCGCCGTCGCGGCGGGGCCACCACACCTTCTCAGGCGGGGAAGTTCAGCAGGGCGAGTGGGCTGGTGGTGGGCTGCTTCGAGCCGCCCGCGGGTTCGACGGTGACACCCATGCCGGACGCCCCGTCCACGGCCCCCTTCAGCAGGACGGCCTGGTCGCTGAGGCCGGGGTCCATCAGACCGGCGGAGCGCATGGTGCCCCCGTCGTCGAACCACAGCTGGTAGACCTTCCCCGTGGGCGGATGCGCCATCCCGGCGGCGAGGAACACCGCCTGGTCCCGCTCGTGCGAGACCACCACGGTGCCGGTGGCACCGCCGGCCAGCTTCGCGACCCTGGTCCTGGCGTCCGGCGCGGCGAGCACCGCGCTGATCCGCGCTGTTCCCTGCTCGGCCCGGCGTGCCCGGCCGAGCGCGTCCTCGGCCCGCTGGTGCTGCCACACCGTGGTGCCGCCGAGCGCGGCGGCAGCCGCGAGGCAGGCGGCCAGCGTCCACCGCGACAGCAGCCGGGCGCGCAGTCGCGCACGGCCCGAACGCATCGGCGCCGGCTCGCCGGGGGAGTCCTGACGGATGGTCGTGATGCGGCGCAGCACCTGCTCGCGCATCTCCCGCCGAGGTGTCACCGAGACGGCCAGTCCCAGGCGGGCCGCGGTCGCGCACAGCTCGGCGGCCTCCTGAGCACAGGGCTCGCAGTCGGCCAGATGCCGCTCGAACGCGTCGCGTTCCTCGTCGGACAGGGCGTGCAGGGCGTAGGCACCGGTCATGCGGTGCAGTTCGGCGGTGGTCATGCGGTCACCCCCAGGCAGTCGCGCAGCCGGATGAGTCCATCGCGCAGGCGGGTCTTGACGGTGCCCAGCGGGAGGGCGAGGGACTCCGCGACCTGGCGATAGGTCAGTCCGCGGTAATAGGCCAGGGTGACCGCCTGGCGCTGGATCTCGGTCAGCGTGCGCAGACAGCGCCGCACCTGTTCCCGCTCCAGCCGTGCCTCGACCTGCTCGGTCACCTCGTCGTACTCGGGCGTGTGGTCCAGCAGGGCGGCCTTGTGGTCCCGGGCGGCGACGGCTTCCACGTGCCGGACACGGTCCACCGCCCGGCGGTGGGCGAGGGTGAGGATCCAGTTGATCGCCGTGCCGCGGTCGGAACGGTAGCGGGGAGCGGTGCGCCACACCTCCACCAGAACCTCCTGGGCCACCTCCTCGGACTGTGCCTGATCGCGCAGCACGGCACGCACGACACCCAGAACCGGGTTCACGACGGCGTCGTAGACAGAAGCGAACGCGGGCTCGTCCCCCAGGGCCACGCGGCCCACCAGCTCTTCCAGGTCCGGCTCCATCGATGGGTTTCTGCCGATATGTACGGCTTCTTTCACAACGCCCTCCGCGGTTGGGACATCTCCGGACGTAATCCGATCCTGCGCGGGCCGGGGATTGGTTCTGACAGTGACGAAAACGCAGGTGAATGCGGGCGGTGCGACGGCAGGAGGGCGGGCGACGAACGACCACCTCGCCGTCAGGAGACCAGGCCGTCAGGAGACCAAGCCGACAGGAGACCAGGCCGACAGGAGACCAAGCCGACAGGCACGCGGTGACGGATCACCCCTGAACCGGAAGTCCGCGCGGTCGCCGCGCGGGCCGAGACCACGCCGGCGGCGGGCGGTGGGCATGCGATGCTCCGGCCCTGTGGCCACTGGCGCCGCACCGCGGGATCGACCGTCGCCGATCTCCTCGTCACTCGGCTGCGAGACGGGCCCGCCCGGGCCCTTCGGTGCCCTTCGCAGCGGCCCGGGTGATGTTGCGGGCCATGCCGCCGAAGACGACCGCGTGGAAGGGGGAGACGGACCACCAGTAGAGGTGGCCGAGCAGACCGCGGGGGTGGAACAGGGCGCGCTGACGGTAACGGGTGCGGCCGTCGGCATCTGTCTCCGCGTACATCTCCAGCCAGGCCAGGCCCGGTAGTCGCATTTCCGCGCGGAGCCGCAGGAGCCGTCCGCGCTCGATCTCCTCGACCCGCCAGAAGTCCAGCGAGTCGCCGACCCGAAGGCGCTCGGCGTCACGCCGGCCGCGACGCAGGCCGACCCCGCCGACGAACCGGTCCATCCAGCCCCGGACCGCCCAGGCCAGCGGGAAGGAGTACCAGCCGTTGTCGCCCCCGATGCCCTCGATCACCTTCCACAACGCCTGAGGGGACGCGTCGACCGACAGCTGCCGCTCGTCCTGGTAGAGGCTGCCGCCCGCCCAGTCCGGGTCCGTGGGCAGCGGGTCACTCGGCGCCCCCGGTACGGCGGCGGACGACCAGCGGGTGGACACCTTCGCCTCCCGCACCCTTTGCAGCGCCAGGGCGAGCGCCTCGTCGAAGGGCAGCGGGCGGCCCGGAAGGTCGGGTACGTGCTCGTTGATGTCGTGCTCGTGGCAGACGACCTCGTGGCGCAGGGACTCGGTGAGCGGTCGGGCGATGGAGGCGGGCACCGGTGTGACGAGACCGACCCAGTGGCTGGACAGCCTGGGCGTCAGGACCGGAACGGGCACGATGAGGCGTGGGCGCAGCCCGGCGACGAGGGCGTAGCGGCGCATCATCTCGCGGTAGGTGAGGACGTCCGGTCCGCCGATGTCGAACGTGCGGTTGATGTCGTCCGGCATGGTCGCGGAGCCGACGAGGTAGCGCAGTACGTCCCGCACCCCGATGGGCTGTGTGCGGGTGTGCACCCAGCTCGGGGTGACCATCACCGGCAGCCGCTCCGTGAGGTAGCGCAGCATTTCGAACGACGCCGACCCGGAACCGATCACGAC
>Ga0307509_10006464_pt1 | contig 15764 bp, 14 predicted proteins | sample 10_EM_MG_FD_202245 | JGI IMG/M metagenome (GOLD analysis project Ga0307509, IMG submission 202245) | Populus trichocarpa ectomycorrhiza microbial communities from riparian zone in the Pacific Northwest, United States - 10_EM | ecosystem: Host-associated > Plants > Roots > Unclassified | place...
CGATGATCCTAAAAGGTTGTCCTGGACGAAACATCCACCGAAGAACGGCACCTCGACAGCTCATCTGCCGTATAACCCTCAGTATCTTCAAATTTTAAAGATCTGGGCCCGACTGGAATCCTACGCTCATAATCCTTTTTGGAATTTGAAGCTTAATTGATGGGTATAAACATGTTCAGTTGACAAAGTGAGCACGCGTGGCGGTTGTGGCCAATGCACAGCATGTGATGTCGGAGCAGAGTCGGTATAGAGTGTCTTCGGAGTGCGTTTCGATTACAATATGGAATTGCCACACAGAGGAGTAGAGCGGAATAATGACAAGGCAGAATATTACTTTTTACTAGCTCTGAAGAGGTATCATGAATAGAATGTCGTTAAAGAGAATAAAAATAAACGCACTTGAAAGTAAACCTTTTCTTCGTAAAAGAGAATTCTCCTAATTTATGTCCAACCATGTCCTGTGTGACAAGCACTGGGAGGTAATCCCTGCCGTTATGCACTAGGAATCGAACGCTGGGTAAAAAGTAGTTAATTTGAGGAAACTAAAATATTTGAATAGCATTACCCCACAAAATTCGGAAGTATAGTGCATGATCTGGCCTGGGTTTTTATGGGAACATGGTTGGATAGGCTTTCTCGAAGATTGGGAAATGGGACGAAATAAGGCCCTGATTTGTGGCGCATAAGGACAAGAGAAAGTGGGTTGGAAAGCACTCTAACCTTTCCAAGCTGACCGTCCGGACTTGAGTACAACTTGGGATGGACGCATGGAACAGATACAATGGATCGCTGTTACAAACGGCGACCAACGACTTTTGTAATACCAATACCTCTCGAAATAAATAAATGCAAATAGTTGTGCTCAGCGGTCACACCAAATTCCAATGCTGACTAGGCTGACGTTTCAAAACGGCTTGTATCGTTTCTACTGAGCACATACGGCAAAAGTTTTGACGTTTCACAGCTAAAAGCCCACGGTCGTTGCAAGTCTTATGTCGGGATGATCCTTAACGTGCATATTCTTACGTTGGAGGGTCGGATACCCCAGGCGACACTCACAGCAAACCCAGTCACCACAAATACCACTACATTCATTCCAGATCCGAGCTCACTCCAACCTGAACCAGATTCGAATAATTCCAAGGGTGGTGTGACAAAGGTAAAGTAAGGTATATGTTCTATCAAGAACAATGATTCCTGATGCATCTGCTCCTCGAAGTCCTTGATTGCATATCTATTTCTAAGCGTTGTAATTCTAATCGTGTTCTCAATTATTATCCGACGGTGAGGGATCGAGTTACCTCAGTGCTTGAATCTCGTGGCTTACATACCCAATCGCTTTAGATTTGCGAGGTTGAAAAGAGAGAATCAGCCTTATAGTGCATTCTTCAATTCGAACGTTACTTACCCATCTGTACAATATCAGGGCGTTCGAAATTTCCCCCGGACAACAGGAACACCTCCACCCCTTCCTGGACAAGTATATCCGGAGCCTCTTCTAACAAGACTACCACCAGCCTACCTACAACATAGAACAAGACATGTCCGTGCAGCAGACGTTGATTCCAGTGGACGCCGAGCCGCCACAACGGAGCTCGATCACGGCGTAGAATTGGGCGACAAAGATGCCCTTCCGGCATATGATAATCATGGCGGACCCCCCAAGTATTTCGAATTGGAAATGCAGGCAACGCAGACGCGGTTATTCGGTAGAGGAAGTTCCAGTCGTGCGACTGTAGATCAACTTGGGAGCCGGTTAGACAACGTCGATATTCCACGTTCAATGCCATCGCATGATGTTCGGCAAGAAAGAAACATCGATAACCCGCCAGAATTTTCTGATGAGGGTCTCAGGAGATCTTCGGCTACAAATCCTTCCAATGACGCGGCCAGGCCGAGCGAAACGACAACACTCACGAATGACGCATAAACGACAGCACCTTTGATGTACGTTGACAGTGGTATTATTTGCTTTACCTCTGTCCCATTTCTTACTTACATACACCGCCCATATACAGTGTATATTTTTGTAGATTTTTTGCACAAGGGCATATGGGGATATAATCTACATGATGTTATACCTTTCTAGTATGTATTTTTAATCTTACTGATACTATCGTTTCCAAACCCTCTCGGGCCTCGTCTATCTTTCGACATATTTCGGTAATTCAATGTTATTTAGGGTTATACCCTGTATGTTCCCAGTATGACCCAATCTATTTCATCAGTATGATATTATTTCACTGGCAACATGTAATATGAAATGTAAATGCATGACCCCAAAAATACTCACAACCAAATTTCTCGCTGACGCAGACTACCGGAGTCGGCTTTGGTGCGACCAACCTCGAAATAGGCATACCAGTAACACCGTGATGTGTACCCCTTGTTGTTAAACTCTCCAGAGTTATGGTTTCAAGAATTGTGATTCGTTACGAGGATTCCATACAAGGATCGTGAGGCTTTGAGGCATGGGCAAAGTGATAACTTTGGTAATCCCGGAAGTGCCGGAAATGGAGAGGCGGGTCGGGACCCAAGGTTTGTTGCCTTAGCCGACTTTTATTCCCATCTTAGAGTTATAGTGGTACGCACACAGGATTCCTGGAAAGGCGTCATAAGTGTGGTGTCAATAATATTCGACTTGCGTTGAATCTAAAATGCTGAAGACTAATGGGCTGAGGGTTTGCGCCATGGAGATTTTTGGACCGCGTATATTGGAACTTGGGGTTAACGCTTCACTAGGTTTAGAATACACCTCAGTAGGTACGCTTTCAAGGTGGGAAAATATTAAGAGGCGTACACACGTACCTACATCCGGGCTTTTCCATCCTTAAACATCTGACACGCCATTGGTTACATTGAGAGGGAGAAAGGTGAGATTTTCCAAATTGTTCATGCAGTGCGAAGGAGCACGATGATATCAACGCATCAAAGGGTAACCTGATCGAGGAACCTAGACAACGAAAATGTCTCAGGCAAGGGTTAGTAAGGAACATTGCCCGGAGTATATTTCGTAGTCGGAGAAGAGATCGAGTGTTTTCCGGACGGGTGAGGGATTCCCCGGGGAAAAACGAAAGCAAGGACAACAAGAATCAATCCCACCCCACTTGAGAGATTTTAAGTTGTCCCAATAGCCAGACAAAGCATCCACGAGGATCCGAGTTTTGTTGCGAGTTGCCTGAGTGGTTGAATTTTGGTCTTCTATGCATCCCACTGATCAGTGATCAGGTGAGGAGTTGAATAGTGAACAAGACGTTGAAAAACTACTCACGTCAAAGCTGGTATCCCACCGGCAGTTGTAATACCCAATCACCCAGAACAGAGTCAATAAAATATAGGAGTTGATGTGTACGAAAAAGTAAGGACATCCTTTCAGAGAGCAAAACCGGCTAACAAAGAGCAGATGTGTATGAGACAAGCATGAGAAATAGCCAAGCATGTACCTCATAAAAAACAAAAAGTGGTTAACGTTCTACCTCCAAAAGAGCAGCATCTCATTCTTCCAAGTTGTTACTAGTCAAGAATCCCGAGTCGAAGGAAGTCGTCGAGATAAGGGATTTTGCCTAGCTAGTGGGAAGGAGAGTGGACACAGCGGCCAGTCATCCTGTCCGAGTTGCTACTAGGCGTGAAATGGGACAAAAAAAAAAACAGAAAATGGCATCAGAAAACCGCCTAGTAACCTGAAAAGTCCTTGGCAAACTCTCTGAGAGTTTGCCGACGAGTCGTCGGCGTGCACCTTCTCACAAGTATGAGAATAGTAGGTAAACAGCCTGAGAGGCGTCAGTCATCCAGGTTTGGTGGTCTTAGAAACAAACGTGTGCCTTCCGTGTACACGTTTCGCGAGTTCCCAAACATCGCAGGCTTTCAACACACCACCACCTAACTCTCGCTAAGTATCCACTTTTGAGTCGAAATTTGCCTTTTTCCTGACTCACCGGGACTATCGGTAGAGTAGTGCCCATGAGCCGTCCAGCCTTACACCCAGCTACCACTTCATTACTCGTCGGGAGTAATTGCGCAACGGACTCCGGCGCACCCAAATTCCCACTCGGCAATTTTCGACATTTCCTGCCTTTTGCCAATGCTACACCTGTAGCAAATTTCTCAGTAATATTTCACCAGGGATCGTCTGATAGTCCAATTGAGAGAGCGTTCGTGCAATTTTATTATAAATAACTTGACTGAGGTCCAAGGTCAGTGCGTGTGCGTAAGGATCCACTTGCACTATTAACATACTGCAGAGTACCCATGAAAAAGAATAAGTTTTTCCAGGTTCCAAAATTTAAATGGCTGTCGACAACACTGTAATCGTGTTGGAGAACAGAGCCTCTGCCCATTCTGGAGTAGAAAAAAATGAAGCATTGAAAATGTGTGACTCAAAGACGATTCCTGCTGCATCGAACACATGCCAACAAAGAACAGGTTTGGCATATCTGAAGAAGAAAGGGTTTGTCTATCAGTTAAAAACATAGGTCAACAGAAGCAAATGTTTCCTACCAAGAGGTATTGTGGAAGGTTGAAGTGGCATTCCTCACATCGACCGCCGCCGTGGCGGTACCTCCAGGAGTGTTGTTGGCAATCATGATTTTGCCTGAGGGTCCTCACTCTCTCCTGGACTCGAAGGTGGAGAGCAGCTGGAGCTGTATTTCTTAACGCCCGTGCCCCAAGTTCATTCTCCACACGCAGTTGGGCGGTTTCCAAGAGGCGGCGCTCCTCCCACTGCGGACAGGTACAGCCCTTCCATGGGACAGCGCAAAGATAACAGAATTGAGTCCGGCAGCGACACGTCATGTGGTAACACCCGACTTGAAGTTCGACGAGGGTGTGGCACCCAGGGCAGGTTTGCCAGCCTAGCTGGCGAGCAAGGGCCCGAAGCTGGATGGTGGACGTGTTGACGGTACAGTCTTCCTCCTCGTGTGCGGCTTGTTTACATCGAGGGCAGGTAGATTGGTGACAGCGGGGACATTGGACAGCGGATGTGGCTAACCCTTGAGACGACCCTAGAAAGGTTGAGCAAGTTGGGATGACGCAATAGATCCGGTCCTTTGAGAGGACGCTAAATTCTGCGTGCTTGGCGAGGAAAAGACTCTTCAAAGTGGCAGATATAAACGGGATGACGTCAGAGACGGGGATGGGCGATTGGCAGCAACGAAGTGGGAACAAGGATTCATCCTTGGTGAAGTGCTCTACAAGCGACACTACACAATCATTGCAGTATTGGTGATCACACGGGGTGTGTAAAGTATCTCGGTGTGGTAGAGAATCGTTACAAATTGTGCATTTGACCCTGTGAAAGGTTATAGTTCAATATATTCAATCGAAATGGAAGTAACCGCACGTTTTGTTGCGATTGACACTTGGCCCAGCTGCACCCTCCAAAAAATGACTCCAAAGGGGTGAAGAAATGTCTCTAGCCATACGGGGCGCCGGTTTCGACCAGTCAACATCGATGGTCGAGGATCCATCACTTGATGACGAAGCATCATCATCCAACCAGTCATTCCTGTGAAAGGTTTTAGTTCAACATATTATATTAAAATAGAAGTAACCACACGTTTTGTTACGATTGACGCTTGGCCCAGCCGTAGCCCCCGAAACACGACTCCAAAAGGGCGACGTAGTCTTTCTACTCGTACGGGGCGCTGGTTTCGCCCAGTCAACGTCGATGGTCGAGGATCCATCGCTTGAAGCATCGTCATCCTGTGACAGTATATCACTAGCACAGGGATGAAAGGTATCTTGAGCAAAACTAGATGAGAAAATGGGAGGCACACTCACAAAGTTGAATCCTTTGGCGGCGGCTCGGGGTGCATAACAAAGGCTCGATTCTCCACCTTCGTTTGAGATGTCGTCGGGGGCGGTAATGGTTCACCACGAGACAATCTCTCAGCAGCGAGCCTATCCGCGGCGGCCGCCTCTTCGGAAGCAATAAATGCCTCAAGATAGTTGGCGTCGGCGGTCAACGCATCACCGATACTCTTGGCGAATTTGGAATCCTCAGCGACAGTGAGCCAAGCTTGGTATTGTTGAGACTGAAGTTGATACGCCAGTTCTTCGTCGGTAAGCTGGAAACCTGCACGAGCCTTTCCCTTTCGAGAGTTAATAGCCTCATCGAGGTCTTCAAGTGCGAGCCTGGCGATGAGCGAAGCGGTCTCGGCGTCGAGGTCATCGAGGACTGGGTCGCCGCCGAAACTGGTCACTGAAATCGGGGGGAAGGACATAGATTGCAAGAAGAGAAACTAAGGAGAGGGAAGTGTCTGGCCCCTCAGATTTCGCTAGGAATGATGGTGGGGGGAATCTGAAAGGCAAGACAGGTACCTAAGGACGACCCTTTCAAAGGCTCCCATTTTATAGACAACAAGGGGCCGCTGATAAGCGCTTGTGACACCTAAAAGGGAGCTTATCGATGGATTCTTCTTTGATCTTGTCTCGAAAAGGAATGAGGTAATATATATCGCATGTGACCAATGCAAACTTCGGTCTTCTGACAAGATGTATTATCAGTGTTTTACTCATTTCGGGGATAGAAAATGGACTTACCTATTGTCCCTGGCGGAGCAGAGGAAGACGAGGAGTGGTGTTGAAGTAAACGTGTTGCTGGATCCCACGACATAGTCAGTCCCTATAGTGGTATAGTGAGATAACCCAAAGTTATAGTTTGTGTCTTCTAGCCGAATGGACGACGTCAGTTAGTACTCCAATTCCAGGCATCGAAGATGGTCCATGTCCGAGGCTTGCATACTATTCCACATTCAAGAATCAGCTGTTCGGCTCGAAGCAGAGAAGCATTTTTTAAAGGCCAGAAAAAGATCTATGTGTGTTCAGAGGCACAAAACAGATATATCATACCAGTCTCTTGGCCTCTTCTGCCTTCTGTTCCACCTTGGGCTTGACCTCCTCAACCTTTTGCTCTACACTGGGCTTGACCTCTTCGATCATGGCCTCCACCATTTTTTCCGCTTCTTCTACTTTTTGTTCCAGTGCAGCCTTCGCCGCAGGAACCAGCTTCTCCGCTCCTGACCCATGCCATCCAAAAGTCTCTTTCAGCTTGAGCCCCGTGGTTTCTTGCACCTTTTCTACGGCGACCACAGCACCACGGTTGATCTGGTCCCGCCCGCTCTTCGTCGCATCCTTGATCCTTTGCCATGTCATCTGCGAATGGGCTTTCGCAACCTCGTGTTTTTGAGCCAATTCAGGGAAGAACCTGTCCTCGAGGCTGCCGAAGTAGTCGGACAAGTTGCTAGTAGATTTTGGGAGGAAGTGATTCGCTGAGGCGACGAGGAAGATAGGGGGAAGGAGCAGGCGTGTGAGGATGTTGCGGTTCCGCGCGAGGATGGAGCCAGTGAGGGTGGCGATACCAATGTAAAGTAGGCCGGGGGTCATGGATTCAGATGGGGAGATGATGGATTTCACGCGGTCTGTGGTTGGAAGATTGTTAGCTGGCGTAGTACGGCTTGGTAGGAGCCCATAACGCACTCTCTACAGCATGTTCCACACCAATCCATTTGGAAACCCAACCTTGGACGTGGGAATGAGCATCCGAGTATGTTCTCTGAGCGTGTCTGCGAATGAGACCAATTTCTTTCTCGAGCACGAGTGGTGAATCTACTAGAAGAACTTCAGGTGTTGGTGAAGGGTATATTGAGAGCTAAAGTCATGCAAAAATGTCAGCTAGATCATTTCAAATGTTCTTTCTTGAAATTAAGAGAAACCTTTTCCTTGGAGTCTTGGAGTCCAACAGCCGTTCCAGCGACTGACGCTGAGAGAAGTGCTCTCCGGGGCTAAAAACAGCGGTTAAAGTGGGATTTAATCACAGCTAACGTTAATTCCACTCGCCAGTCGAGAAGCGGTCCGAAACATGACAAGAACAGAGTGAGTAGCTCTACAGAAGAAAAGTGTTATTCGGGAATGAACGGCGGTGGAACAGGCGGTTGTTTGGATTGAATGATGGTGCCAAGCAAGAAGCCGGACCGCTGGTCCCGCCTCCACGAGACAACGCGTTGGCCGTCTTATGCATATTCCCTTGTTCCGAACCTTTTGCTATGTTCAACATTTTCTAAATCATTCCAGTGTTAGCATCCACAAAACGATCATCAGGACAAATTCGTAAGACATTGCGTCGTAAAAAAAAAAAAAAAAAGGAGTTGTACGAGAAGCAAAAAATCTACGCTACTAAGACTAATACTACCTAAAATGATAAAATAATTGGGAGTGGATGGGTGGATGGCAGTGATGGATACAGCAGGGGCGCCGGGGGATGAAGCTTAAAGCTTGAAGATGAGTGATGTTGAATGATAACGATGACAACGCGGATGATGTATGTATGTATGCAAGGAAAGTGGTTGGTACTACGCTACAGAGCAGGCAAAATTCGGGATCGCAATGCGGGTTGTTGATGGAATAACAAAAGTGCGGTTGGGAAGAAACAAAGGCATCCAGATCCGGGATGGATGAAAGAAGAAAAAACTTGACGATAAATATATGAAGAAGGAAGAGGAAGATATCACCGTCTGGCGACTCGTTTCCTTTCTCTGCCATCCTCCTCAACATCCATATCTTCCGGAGTTACGATGTTGGGATTATGTGGCTGAAGTTGTGTGAGGTTGCGCGAGCTCCTTGTCCGTCGTTTACTTGTATTGGAACCCGTGGAACCCGGGTATGCACCAGCAGTATTGTGGCCCACACCTCCAGGTGAAGAGGTGTTGGAGGATTGACCCCCTATGGATATCGCTGGAGAGTTGGAATCGAGCATCATCATCACCGCATGTCGCCGTTTGGCACCTGCGCCAATAACGATGGGAGTTTCTGGGAATGGAACGGAGGAGGTGGACGATTGGAAAGGATCTGAAAGGAATGTGGAAGGTAAAATATGGGTAGATTGTTGCATGGCCGGATGGAACTGCTCTTTAGTTGGTGTGGGCCGGACTTTGGTGGGCCTTCCTCCCGTACGTGAAAGGACTGGAGGAGGTGGAGGAGAAGGAGATGAAGGTTCTGAGGGTAGTTGTGCGCTTGAATGAGAAATGGGGGAGTTTGGAGTAGGCAAAGATGAACCCTGATAACGATGTAAAATTATGATTAGTATATCCGACAAGAAACAAAATAAATAGACACACCGAGCCCTTTCGCGGATTATGAGGCTGCGTCGATGCCAAGGGCACGCTCTTCTGTCCCTCCGATTTCGAAATAACCGGAACGACGGCCGCAGTAGATCCCGCAGACGGACGGGAGCCACCAGCACGTTCCTTGTCCTTCTCTCGTTCTTCATCCTCATCCTCCTCCTCCTCCCGAGCCTTGATTGCGTCCACGCGAGCTTCTGTCCAGTCCATGACTCGTCCAATCGTCATGCCACCGCCTTCGACCGCATGAGACGAACCCGAAGGCGCCTGCCCGATGTCGCTCGCCGAGACACCTTGCTGGATAAAATTCAGCAAATCTTGGCAAGCAGCAGCGTAGCCTGCATTATATGCACGTTTCGAGTTCTTCCTCGAGGAGCGATACAAGGTCGTTATGCTCAAAGCAGCAGCTGTTGTTGTTATGAGTGTGGGAGACGACGAAATCGCAGTTAGTCGTTGTTTACAGACAACTGTGAAAGGGAAAAAGGACAAACCTTTGAAGTCGTTGAGAATTTCCTTCTCCGCGTTCTGTTGAGCGGTTGGGAGAGAACTGGCGAGGGTATTGAGATTGAGGGACTCCATGGGAGGACAGTCGAAGTGTCTGATGAAGAGCGGTGCAAACAAATCCTCCAAATCTGGTCGCTTATGTAATATCTCCCAAATCAGATTGGCCCTGGGCCAAGGACATTGCCCTTAACGATTGTTCTGGAACTCCAAGCACTCGAGTCTCGTAGGAGGTCTTGGACATCGTACAGAGCAGGACGTTTTCGCTTCCGACCTTTCCCAAGTTCCAAACATCATTCTACGAAAAGGAAACATGTTTTCTCATAGCAATTTATGGAGGGAACTTCACTCAGGTTATCACTCAAGGTACCAAAGGTGCGAGGGGATCTTTAACTAATAACCAGCCAAATACAATTGACACAAAATCGGGAGCATCCAGGAATTGATCAACTGCACAGCGCTTCATCGCCGTCTGCTGTCCACAATTCCGGAGAACGTTTTCCTCCTCCAAAATGCCACGAAAACACACGCGTGGCGGTCATCAATCGGATAATGCGTTGGATCCTTGGCCACGAGGACCGGGAAGCGCTCATTATGTGGCTTCTTGGACCTGCAGGCGCTGGAAAATCCGCGATCGCCCAAACCCTTGCAGAACTATGCCATTCTTTGAACATTCTTCTTGCAACCTTCTTTTTCTTTCGAACCGACCCCAATCGGAATCACTCTCGATCATTATTTCCAACAATCGCATATCAGGTGGCCATTAATTTCCCAGATGCAAAGGATTATGTAGCAAGAGTGCCAGAAGATGATCCTATGATCTTCACTCGGTCTATCGAGGAACAGCTCTCATCTCTCATCATTAAACCTCTCCAAGAGCTCTACCGTTCAGGAAGGGCGACCGGCTCATTAGATCCATACCTCATCATCATCGACGGACTCGACGAGTGTGGGGATCCGGGGACGCAAGTCAGCCTCCTTCAAGTCATCTCGAAGGCCCTTTCCGTATCTCAATTACCCTTGAAAATCCTCATCGCTAGTCGACCCGAAGTGCATCTCATGTCTGAGTGCAATTCCATAATCATGAATCCCATTCTTGCTCGTCTCGCACTCGACGACAACTTTCTTCCTGAAGACCTGAAGACGATATCAGGCGTTTCTTGCGGGATAAGTTCGAAGAAATCAAGCAGAAACACCCTCTTGCTTCCCTCATCAACCCTTCATGGCCTTCCGCAGATAACATTGAACATCTGGTCCACAAATCGTCCGGGCAATTTATATTCGCTTCGACCGTCATCAAGTACATAAGCTTCGCGCGTCGTCTTCCAACAGCCAGTCTGGAGGTGATCCTTGGCCTTCGCCCCTCAAATATGGACACACCGTTTGCAGAGCTGGATGCGTTGTATATCAAGATTCTTTCATCCGTCACCGACGTAGAAAAAACGCTGACCATTCTTGGGTTTCTTATATTTTCTACTTACGCCAGTGCAATTATAGCTAGGTCGATGGACACAGAGTTCTTGGACGACTTCCTTATGTTAAGCGAGGGTGATTCCCTCATATTTTCCGCCGACCTTGCCTCGGTTCTGATTCTTGGGCGGCCGGAGAGAAATGGGCATAGAAGGGTCGAGCTCCTCCATGCATCTTTGGGTGACTTTCTCCTTGACCGATCTCGTTCAAACCAATTTGCTTTGGACCCTGCGGGGGTTCATGCGCAAATATCTTGTATGTGCTTTCGAGCTCTGTCAAGAGATTTAAATCTACCAAGTAAGTTATCACAACATAGACTTGTATCGTTAGTGATTCACACAAATTCAGCCAAGGTTCCTTGCCTGGGGTATCTATACGCAAGAGAGAGTCTGATAATGCACTGCTCAGCTGCTGCACCTACGGCCGCCCTTCAGAATGCCATTATGGGGTTCTCCGTCGATTCGTATCCTCAGTATCAAGGTTGCGGCAATTACTTGTATGGGACTGCGCTCACCTTTGAACGTATTCGACGGTGAGCTCTTTTCTGGAGATGGTACGTCTATGAGATTGCTCACAAACATTTAGTCGTTTGGCCCCGAACTATTAATAGTTTCCCCTCATTTGACAATTTTTGAAAGCTTCTTGTTGGAGAAATTGCCAATATGCTATTCTGATAACATTCTCACCCGCCTTCTCGCTGCCATCTCCACCCAACGCAAACCCCCTATATCAGGGCGCGACGCCGATGGAGTTGCAAAAGTTTTTGGAGTCTCACAAGCGAGCGGGTTAGACAGTGAAGGTCTACATCTCTTCTCGCTCTTTTCGCTCAACCCTTTCCATAATCAGCAAGTCAAATATTCCTCGCTGTTTTTTTGACTACGGAAGCAAAGTCTAGGCACTGCTTTATAAACAACCAACACTATTCCATTGCTGCTCAACAATGTCTCCAATACTTGTCGAAAAATGGCAGCTTTACTTCCATCTCTGGGTCGAATCTAATATGGTGGGTGCAGTGCCTTCCGGCCTTACTCGATCGATCTAGCGAAACGGTAGAATTGATTCAATCTGTCCGAAGCATGGACTTTGATTCGGAAGTCGAGAAATATCCGAAAGATGAATCTGCGGCGAAAGCTGCCATTGCAAGATATCTGACCAGGTGTACAAAGACCTTTCAGTGCTAGTAGTAGTCCAAATTTTAATCCATGTTGTCTTCCAGCTCCATCAACGTAATTCCTCAATATATTCATCTTGGAGATGCATAGGGTGTTATTCCAGTGAGATCGAAGGTCGTCGGTGTAATTGACTAGCTAGTTACAAAGGTGTAACTCATAGGCAGCGCAGCTCCATAAAAATGAAGAAATTGAATCTTTCGTCTGTTGGGTCCTGGGATGGTCACCAAGACAGGCAGAAATAAATTATTATTCAAACGAAAAAGGAGGAAATAACAAATACTTAAAGCCGCTATGACTGTACACGTAAACTGCGAAAATATTATGAATCAAGCCACCTTCGAAACCAAAAAAAATAATTCACTCACCTCACTAAGAATCAACGGTCTATACAGTGGCGTGCAAAAAGAATGAGTGTGCATTTTTGGACATTGATACACAAATTTCTCCACAAATTTTAGATATTTTTTTAATCTGCGAAAGACAGCCCAGAGTCTATATTGAGTTGTACTCTCATGAAAAGAATCTCAGTTAGGTGAATAAAAATGGGCTCATAAACAAGGATATTGTCCTGGTGGGATGATGTAAGATTTAAAATTCAATAGAACTATTGAGTCGGCTTGTGCAATCAGCCTACAAATTCATATTTAATTACTCATGGGTAAGATAGTAATGGTACAATTGAATTTGTAAAAAAATATCCAGTCGTTCTAAAGATATAACGCCGTAAAACTGCTTACGTTTACTGATCCCAGTAGGGAAATGAGCCAAAATCAGTCAAAGTAGGCATTTTAAAGGCATTCTACCTCCTGAACGGCTCAGGATTTTTTTATGAATCAAAGTTCAATGTATTTGTATTACTCATGTCTACTATATCATGCATTTTCGTAGCAATTAGACTGCTGCTTCCAGGACCTCAATTCTGATATTTTTAGTTTTTCCCACCTGTCAAGAACAGTTTTCATTGAACAAGTCCAAAACCTTTCGAGGGTGTGGTGCTTCATGAGGTCAACAAGATGTATTTTACCCCTCAGAAAACTATCAAGGAATTTTGGAGTAGTTCCCATTATAAACCTCACTTATTCTTTTTGCACGCCACTGTACGTCCCCTCCTGAGACTCGACACACCCCATGCGTCCTCAAAGCCACTCTTTCCCTTAAAGTTACACTCGACACACAAAACGCATCCGCCACTGTCAGCAGAGCCAAATACAGGCTTAACGTCAAATCCTGTGTGCAAAACACTACAGGCTGGTAAGTCAGTGTACTGAACCGCGAGTTGATGTGCGAGACAATGTCGGTGACCTTACCCGCGGCGACTTCGTTGGATTCGCTGATCTGCAAACCAACTTGAATGAGCGCCACTTTGCCTTGCCATATCGGATATTTCTCAAGCAGGGTTTCGAATGCTACGAGTTGGTAGCGGACACCTTGTGAGAGCAAATTTGGTTTAAATGTACAAGACGAGGGAGTAGGAGAAGAACATACCTGTATTTCATCGAGTTTATCACACCCAACGAGCTTCACGCCATACTGCTGTTTCAAAACACCGACCTATTGCGCACGAGTTCACGTCTACACTCATTAATCAGCTCCTAGCCCCCGGAGAAAAAAGGAAGAAACATGAAACCCACACCTGAATAGGCAACTGCCACATATATGTAGTACCCATTGGGAATACACCCACATCCACATCTCCCACCCTGACTTCACATTCTCTTTTAATTTACCTCCCTCTTTCAGATGCTCCTTTTCTCACGTTTCCGGCAAGTTGAGCCCCTCACCCTCTGGGACCTAGATCCCCCTCGACAACTCAAAATACGGCTCGCGGTTTTGCTCCAATGCCCCCAATAATATTCTCTCTGGAACCCAACAATATCGGCGCCCAGCATCGCTCTAAATGGATACTTTCAAACCGACAAACGTATAAACATCTCCGAGCTCGACGTGCATAAAGAACTCGACAGGCATTGCCGCGTGACGCTGTAATCTTGGGGGACAACCGGAGGAGAGTAGGAGACGTAGGTGGTGGTAGTCATTCACCCTTGATGTCACCTTCCTGATTGTTCGCAATGATCGCGTCCGCGAACCGCTTGTTGACAGCGAGGTTGGTTTTGGGCGCGTCGGGGACAGCGTAATGCAGATAACCCCATAAAGCCTTAGGGAATATATTTATTAGAATAGTTCGAGAGAGTTGAGGGCGCATAGAAAGCAAACTTAGCGCATATGCCGTCAAAAGTGAGCATATGCGCCATGAGAGACTTATGCCGCAGGAGGCAAAAGCCGTTCTGATTGTCCCAATGCTGGACCAAAGAAAACGGATCGAGTGTAATGAAAAACCCACCTGGTGACAGAATTCGTCGTGCAACTTTTGAAATTCGGCATCAGGGATCCAAACAGGAAGACTGTCACGCTGGGTAAGAATGCGAGTCGATATCCTTGCTGAGATCGTCGCCAAAAACTATTTGTAGTACATGGGCCTAGTGTACCGACCCATAGTTTTTCTTCTTGCAGTCACCAACACACTCGATGGCATTTTTAAGGCCGTCGCGGGATCGACCTCCGGAAAATCTAAGAAATTTCCGACCAGGAGCGTTGAGCGTGGATCTGGAGGATACAACCTTGTTTGGATATCAACGGCCTGTACTAGTACGCTGCAAGTTTCCAAACAAGAGAAAGTAGCAGGGAGAAGACAAAAATTTGAACAACAAACAGCCACCGTTGCAATGGGAGTTGGGCTTTATGTGCCATGGCTGGAATGTGGTGGAAGGAGGGGTAGGGGGGTCAACCGGGGGTGAAGGGACGTGCAGCGGAAGTGCCGCGATAGGTGGTGGAGCGGAACTTCCTTCCACCCGACTCAGGGATGGGCTTTTGTCTTTGAGGTCATAGACAATGCTCTTGAGCGGGCCACTGTTGCTTGGCTGTCGGTTATGCGAGTTGGGGAGTGTGATCGATGGCTTGAGTGGCGTAGACTTCCAGTCAACAGGCGCAGACGTTGTGGTGACGGCGGCCTGGAGGCGTTGTCTGCAAACTTGGTGGTCGCTTATGTAATAACCCGACAAGCAGCAACGACTTCAGAATAGAAAATTGTAGCACACGTTCCAGAGATGAGGAAGAAAGATGTGGGAAAGAGTGAGAGATAGATCGGATTATGAGCCAGCAATTGAAAAAATGACAATCTTGCACATCTTCTGCCAATTTTCAAAATCAAACACCCCTAAGTAAGACCTGCGGATTGAAGCCTTCTTTGAAGACTCAGGCTGCAAACTTGGTGGTCGCTTACATTATGTAAAACATTTCTTGCTGGATGCTGGTAGACCCGGTAGGGTCCCAGGGAGCCTTGACGAGGTACTAGAACTTTTAGTAACATTTAGCTGTTTAGCTATTTCAGACCGATTGGCCGAAATGACTACTTTTGAGAAAACTTGGTTAAGGTTCGGTTAGAGTTAGGGGTTACCATTCGTGTTAGCGTTAGAGTTATGGTTCAGGGGTATATAACCGCCCGCGC
>Ga0307509_10006465_pt1 | contig 15761 bp, 19 predicted proteins | sample 10_EM_MG_FD_202245 | JGI IMG/M metagenome (GOLD analysis project Ga0307509, IMG submission 202245) | Populus trichocarpa ectomycorrhiza microbial communities from riparian zone in the Pacific Northwest, United States - 10_EM | ecosystem: Host-associated > Plants > Roots > Unclassified | place...
ACGGCAGGAATCGCGAGGAGATACATCAATTCGTCAGATGTCCTGGAGGAGAAAAATTCTCCCAGCTTCCCGAGATGGCCTGAGCTCAAGCGCTTGTCAATGTTCACAAATTCCCAGTATTGGCCCATGTTGATGGTGACTGAAACAAACAGGTTTGGAGGGGATTGAAAAGTGCTGTACGTAATCTACCAAGGAATGGAAGTTTTCTCAGGCCTAGAATTATTCATCGAACTAGCTTGCCAAACCGTAATTACCTCAACAGCGAACCCAGTCGCTTACAGATAGTATTTTCTTGATAGAATAAAACTGGGGAAGGCTCACTGGGCATATTGTTCGGCGCTTTCAATTGCTCAGTAACCTCAGATCTTAGCCCTCATCGTTTTAAGTACACTGCCGCACCATACATCCGCTTCGTTTTGAAAATTAATAATTTCCCAGACACTTGAGCGCGGAGGAATGCTGTCGACATCATCCCAGGTGGTTATCGTCCACAAAGCGGGCACCGGAGTGCAGAGAATATGTATCTGACCCCCGTCGGTCATTTCCCCCTCAAATTGGGGCATTGTTAGAGATGCAACACTTGCGCAAGTTGTATCCTACGCGGTCGAATGAGCGATCCAATAGCCCAAGTGCGGTTGAGATCATTATGCTTGTCAAACCCAGCTCGGCAATTCCCGTTGCTGGCTCCTTCCATTGACCGAGGACGACATCAATATCCCATCTCTCTTTCATGTTTTCAAGGCCAAAAGACGAAATGGACGCGGTTCGACTGAAAATTTGAGAGGCATCGGCTTGGCTAATTACCTGGGGAAGTCTTCGAGCCACTGTTGATCGACATTGACTTCAATTCTGACCTTAAGAGGTCCGCATTCTAGCTGTCACCGTCCTGGACATGTTGCTGGCTTATCATGATGCTCGTGCTTGTGTCAGGGACACTCCCATCTCCTTAGCTGACTTGCTCGAAGTGCGATACAACCTAGTCGAAACTGCTTTGGGACATTTTTTCCGGAATTCTTTTTTTTTACAAACCATCACTTCTTTCCTCTTGGCCTCTTAGTGTGCCCCTCTACGCAATTATTAAGACCATTTGGAAATTCATCTCCCGTGTCTTTGCCTCTTTGAAAGACTGGGACCTGACGCCAACGCAATAGTGGAGGAGGGTTTGCATGGCGTTCCCAAGGTGACCCCACTGTGACTACTCCTTTCCCCTCGAGCATGACTGTGACCCAGGAGCGGTAATAGAGAAGACATCAGATAAACTTGAATCAGAGCTTTGTTTGATTGTTTTGAAAGGTATTCCTCCATGCCTTTCTGAACTCATCTTCCTCATAGCGTACTGCAGAGATCATCATCGAATACCGGACAAGGGGGCACAGAGAAAATAGGAAGGCTGGACCTATGGAAAAGGTATCTCTGACAACGTGGTGTTCCAAACTTGTTATCAACCTGTAGGTGAAGACAAAGACTTTCGATCTGAGTAAAGGAGAGCGAACAAGCATTGTGGTAATCCTGTGTCGATTGCTGTGGCGAAAGGCGTCAGAGTCGGAGGTGTAGGTTGTATTGCCTTGACAAACGAGGAGCTGGTGCACTTCATCGAAGTGGAGAATAGTAAGTGTATCGCCACCAACAATTTGCGTATCCCCTTTGACGACCTATACATTAGAAATTTCAAGTCCAACAAAATTTTGTCAGAGGGGAAAGTTTAACCACCGAAAACGACCTTCGTCGTCGGTGCGGTTCATCCCTCTGCTTCTCCATATGTGGACGCCTCACTTCTAGCATACCATAAGTTCAGGGATGATATCAAGCACCACAGGAGGATGGGCCCTTCCTTCCACGCTCACGCAACTTTCTGCCATTTCCAAACTTGTGAACCACTCTGGAAACCTTTTCACCAAAGAATTAAAGAAAAAAGAAAACAAAGGCCATATCACTAAAGGCGTCGCAGCTTATGACCTATCCGTTCACCAGACCATCCATGATAACGCAAACTATGTGGCCTAAGTTACGTGGCTCGATAACCTTCGGTCATCGTTTCAACTCGGATGCATTGACTGTATTGATCTGTCCGACATCGAACTCGCCATATCCAATCAGCAGAAGGTGCTCCAGCTCGCTCCAGACAGTCAGTCAAACATGGCAGATCAACGCCATCGCCTTGCCGACTGCTTCCACACATATACAGGCAATTTTCCTGACATAGAAAACGCCCTCTCAATTCAGCAAAGAGTTATACAGCTCAGTCCAGATAGTGACCGAGCTGTGTCATCCCGTCTCACAAACCTCGATTTAACCGCTTTGACTACGGTGCAGATCTCTCTGCGGTGAGCAACGTCATGTCCAACCTTCATAAGTCGCTACAGCTCTCACCTGGCGTGCCGTCCACTCTTGATATCCTAGGTATGTGCCTCAAGGTCGCTTTTTGCACACTGGGACTTCTAATAAGTGATCGAGACAAAACGTTCCGTCTTCATTCATCAGCAAGCGATCCAGCTCATTCCTAAGGAACATGTAGATTCCCCCATTTTCCTTTCAAACTTTGGGCCGGTCCTCTGCACCCTCTTCCGAGAAACTAAAGACCTTTCAGATCTCGAAAAGGGTACATCCTCTCTGCAGCGGGCAGTCCAGATCTGTCCGGAGGGTAAATTTTACTTGCCTTATTACCTCCAGAGTCTCGAATTCGCCTTTGTCGGTCGATTCGACGATGCCGGAGGGGTTTCCGACATTGAAGATGCCATCTGTTACCAGCAAAATGCCGTTCACCATACTCTGAGAACATTCCAGGAAAGGCGTTTCGTCTGCACCACCTTGCGTTATACCTCCAAAGTCGTTTTGAATCCACAAAGAGTGCAGAAGATTTTGAACGAGCAATCTCGACTGATCGTCTGGCGGCCACCCATATAACAGGAAGGTCGCCCGTCCGCCTCCGTGTAGCTGCAGTGAGCAATGTTATTAATGCGAAAGGCATTAAATCCTTGTGAGTTGGGGGTGATGCAACCATGATTTTCCAAGTCCAGGAGGAGATGCATCCACTTCGCCTGTCGTACGATTCAAGATCAGCAAGAGCTTTGAAAAGCGGGGTCCATCTCCACGACGGCCCACTGAAGATGATGCGACGACCAATTCCAAATACCGACCATACCTTTCTCTCTGCATGCCAGACCAGCACAAGAACGTAGCACAAGAACGAAGGAACTTAGATGAGGCTGTTCATCTCACCACTAGGATTTTGGCGGCTCGATACTGGGGTGTGGCAACGATGTGCTCGATCAGGGGTATGTACGCACCGTAGATTGCTGAAGATTCTACTCTCGCCTTTGGAGGAAACGGCAGGGAAGAAGGGAGTTGATCGAACTGGCTCTGTTCGCGCGCTTGATCACAGTATCCAGAGGATTTGAGAGAAGGTCGGGGTCGGGTACGGAGTGTGACCTCCTGACCTGGGTGACTGCGTTCACTTTGGAGTTTGAATCTAGCATGATCTCTTGTCCGATGTTCACGAGTACAATACCCTAGAGCTAATGAATTATTTTCTCCCTGTTATCCAACCTCCCTACGGAGAACTTGAGAGATCATAGTCCCTGTTTTCGAGTAAAGACCGAGCACCAATGGCAATAGCATATAGTAAACATGATACCCCCAGATTCCTCATTGACAGCGTCCAGAAATCGGTGGTGTATTTTGAGGAATCTACGGATACTAGTAATTGAACGAACGAAGAAAATTCATGTTCATAGATGTCACCATTTATTTAATTAGTACCCAAAGGATACGGTGGGTTTCGGAATAAATCTCGATCGATAACCCTTGTTTTCTGTACGACAAGATATTCAGACGCATGCGCCTTCACAAAACACTTCGACCGATTGAAGTCGTCCCAATCTCTATCTTTGTGAACATGGACCAAATCTTTCAATGATGGAAGCGTAATTCTCTTGAATAAGACTTGAAAAGCACCGTGAGGTAGTCATCCATTTGCGAGGCCACGATATCTAACGTTTGTGGGTATACTGCATCTAGGAGCTGAACAACAGGGTCAATGAACCCACATTAATTTGAGCGCGAAGTTCTAATGAATTTGGGGTGCTTTCCAAGAATCTTGAGAAAATTGAATATGGTAGCACCCGTGGACATCAACCAAGTATACAAATGAAGCGTCGTCAGTTGTCGGAAGGGAGTAGTAGGGAAGGCCGAATTAGTGGATATAGGAGAAGAGAGTTCCCCTAGGTTCGGCATCGGTCCCTTCAAGTGACCGAAGAATTGGGTACGGATTGTCTAAAGCAAGTGCGGCGAAAAAATCAGCACCAGTTTTCTCCATCACCAAAAAGATCCGTTAGAGGTCGAAGAGTAGGAGAGGAGAATTGTAAACATGTGGCGTGGAAATCCAGACGAACTCGATCGAAGGTCGCAAGCACCAGATCTTGAGGCCGCATATGCAAAAAGATACAAGAGCGACGTCTGAGTCAAGTAGGGTGACTGAACTACTATTGAAATTGAATCAAAAAAAATTCTGAGGGCGGTTCAAAGCCTTGAAGTGCATATTGCGATATCTCTCCATTTCCTGGATATATGGCTGACCATAAGGGGTATTTTCCATGAATGAAAATCTTTAGGGATGAACATCAAGGCGGTCGCTTGGCAATGTATGCAGGAAATTTCCGCAAGGAGCTCGGGTACAAGTGTTTTAATAAGGCATATCACTGATTTGTGTCGTTGAATAACTTCATGGATGGCTCGTTGACGTTCTTTTGGCTCAAGAAGAGGTCTGAGGTTAACTATCTCTCCATCGATGGTGGTAATTGTCATCTGCGTAGCATTGCGTTCGTCATCAGAAGGAATCGAATTTGGTGCGAGGCTGACTTGTGGACTTGGAAATGCCTGAATGAATGTTGGAACATCTGAAGCCATTTGTGCGATAGACACGCGATTATCTCGTTGCAATTAGATCTGGGGAGATGTCAGGGGAAACACCAGACCAGACGGATAGATTACAAGCCTGAGCTCTTGTAATTGTCTCAATGGAGGGTACAAAATCGGTGAAATATTGCCGGGGAGCCGAGTCCTAATGGTTTCACGATGCCTTTTAGGGACTAGAGTGGCGCTGTGGCCCGGGGGGACTCGCTTCTAATAAAAATGCCAAGCAGCGGCGGCGGGAGCGGGCCGTCCCTTTACGTTGATTGACGCTCATTGGTAGTAGTACACACGTACATCTCTAAATTCTAATTCCTCTGTCCGTTTTCACGTAAGGCAACGTAAGGAACCATTTGATGTAACGTCGGAAAGATATTTCCATTATCTTCGGAACCAGGGGTATCTTTCGAATCGGTCATCATTGGCATGAATCTAAATCTTCTACATAAATATACAACATATTCTCTGATGGCAGTACCATAAGAAAATTCCGAATGGAAGAAAGAGCGATCCAGTCTGGGAGTTAAAATAAATACAGTTCAATAAGAGGATCGGATAATTGACTGTTGTACACAGTGGGGCACATGGTGTTTCCACTGTTATTCTCAAACGCCTACACCATAGGATTACCGCCAGAGCCAGAACGGATCCTATAGTATGCACGAGGAATTGCTTCTGATAGCACCGTTTGGCGGAAGCCGTCATCTCTGATTGCATGGACTAAGTGTCCATCCGCAGTGTTCATGTTGACACCTCCAGGTGAAATAGAAGTTGGGCGAGTAAGGACATTCTCCTAAATATCGGGGATGATTTTTAGCAAGGGATGAAACAATTAAACAAGAAGTGAGATGGACGCACCATGCTTTCAATTAAACATTCGCTTACAACATCGATCATGTCCTTGACTTGCCGTCGGGTGTACACTGGTACCTCGACGTTCGTGGGTGTCGAAGGTGGTCCGGCGCTCCACAGAGAATTATCGGGTCGCGCATCGTTAGGAGAATAATACCCGTATGAAGTATGTTGCGGGTGGCCAGTAGGGTATATATATGGAGATGAATGGGTTGATGAGGAGCTCTGATACAAAGTCAGATTAATCAGCAATGCTGTGGGTAAAATATAAGAGGGCTGACATTCGAAGATGATGTATTAGGACGACGATGGGAAAAAGCAGCCGGAGGGGAGGATGGATGCGTGAAGTTCCCATCATTTGATGACATCAAGGGAGAAATGGGAGAAACGACCGAGGCCGGTGATGATAAGGCGGACATTGGGTGGTAATTTCCACTGTATTGCATTTCATGCGATTCAAAGTTCGAGAATGGCGTCGTCGGGGTTGGATAGCCGCGGGCGTCGACAAATCCGTTGTTTGCTCCACTCGAGGGAACGACCATGGACCCAGAGCCACCGTAAGTGGGGCTCTTCCCGTAAGCTTCTTCGACGTTTCGGAACATCTTCTCGTTGACGTTGTTCCAAGCCATGGAGTGGCATGTCGTTGCATGATTATGGAGTTCGGCCCTACGTTGCGAATCAAAATGAATTCCAAGATATAAATGAGATGATAATGTTACTTTGTCGTATACTCGTCGCTACAGTTTTCACACTTGAAAAGCGGGCTTCGCATGTCTTTGAGGGATCCAGGTGTCAAAAGCAGGGTCAGCCACAGGGTTAACGAAATCCCTCGAGCACTCACGTATTTGGAAATGTCTTCTCAAGTTTGACCGTCTCGTGAACGGTGTGTCGCATTGGGGGCAATGGTAGGCACCGTCTCTAGTGTCACGGCGGACGTTGTCGACTGGACCAACAAAAGCAGATTCAGACATGAGAGACTGAGGAGTATCGAAAAGCTTGTACGGGCGTCTTCCACAGCTGTATTTGAATACTCGCTGCCGTGCCGTGGACTTGGTAGACACGGCTGTCTGCCTGAGTTTATCCTGATTTTCAATGTCATGCCTATCGTTCGGACCTTCAGTGGATTAGACATAACCACAAAATTATCATCAATACTAATCTTCTGAACATGTGAACACCTAACTCGCTCATTTCCAGGCACCATCCTTATTTTGCAGGACGGGGATGGGAATAGTTCAGTAGTTTCTTCGACTCGAAGATCGATCTAAGGATCCAATGGGTCAAATACGATGCCCAGATGTACGAAACGCTTACTAAAGTGTGAGGGGGGTGGCAATGATAAAGATCGGGAAAATGAAGCTTAGACACGCATCCGTTGCAACTTGATTCACATTGGTTCCAACATCATGATCATTTCAAGAAATGAATTATGAACTTTGCGATTCCAGGATCGACCCCGAAGCAAGGGTGGGTGGGGTGGAGTCAGAATGGTCACAAACTCGTTTCTTACCCCAGATTTTGCAGTAATCCCACATGGGCTTGATCTAACAAATAGCGCACATCAATACGGAAAGGAAGCATTGATAGTGAATAAGCTGACGTCGATTGATTAAGTCGGATGGCGCTATTTGGAAGGAACCGTGTACTCGCTAACCAGTAGGTTTGTCCAACGTTTTTTCTGGATTTACCCATGCGGTCATGGAGTACTTTAGAGTTGCGGACAAAAATAAAGGCAGAGTGCCTGCCTTCTTAGATCGTGCCCTGCGAAAAATCAGGTGAAGATCATCTGAGAACCAACGTTGCAACCAGCAAGTTTCACAAGGATTTCGAGAGATCAATTCAAAACAGAAAGAACGGTGCGAAACTGACCAAGCATATCGGGTCAATTATGATCACGAAGCCGAGGAGAAATCTAACCGAATAAACTATTCATAGTCAGTGTTCCAAGAAGGAAAGGCTGAACCAGTGGACCGTCACGGATCATTGTGGTGAAGGGGGTTTCAATTTCGCCGTGGAAAGCCTATGCCATGATTAAAATTTTATAAAAATAATCGTAAGTATAGTAGCTTTAGATCTGAGAAAATTAGACAGATGATCAGAGGGTTATTTTTGCTTTTTTCGAAGAAAATAGGGTGCATGGCACACCTATTCTATGATAGCGATGTGTCCGTTCTTGGAAATCAGGCCTAGAGCTAGATATCCACCTTCTGGATCCATGGACGATAGTGTTCTACGGAATTAATATATATCCGACGACATAATTGAAAGCAGTGATTCGTTATTTATGACTGGGGAGATGAATAGGTTAATCCCTGCTCACCTCCGTGATATCCGTCCGCTGTATGCCTAATATTCGAGGTCGAATGTTCTGTCAACTAGATACTACATTCCCGTCGAAAAACAGCTTGAGGGAAATCGGATTTCACGTCCATAAATTGCTGCGTTGCACTGTAAACCGCAACTTTCCTCCACGTGAAGGGTTCAGCGCCCAGCGCGCAGAATGCGTGGTGTTGGCGGAGATATAAAGCGAGGACCGAACGCCACAGTGTCATGCTAGCCAACCACTGCTAGCCTCGATCCAAGGAATTAGAAACGTGGGTTGAGTTCAATCCTATTATAATTGACCTTACCACCATTTTGGGATAGTACATGGGTTTGCACATTCGATTTTTGACACCCTGGAAGGTAGAGAGTATGGGTTCATCGTGGTTAAGAACAGAAATTTGCCAAAAGTCAGGTGATCAAAGCAAGGGAAATCTGACGAGGACAACTTGACATTAGCAACGGCATGAACTAAAAATATGTTTGGCTTGAAATAGAATGCCCGACCCCACACATTCTCATGTTCGCATGGGTCGTAATCATGGCCATTGATATCGCGTGGCGCCTGTGAATGACACATCTCGTGGCAGCCCCAAAGAAAGATGGAAATATGAAAGGAGATCTAAAGAAATGATTCTCGAGAGATGATATATATGTACTGCACAGATACAAACATGGGATCGCGATAGCAGAATAGACATAACGATGATTTACAGTTAGCACTGCACCCCTAGCCTAACTGTTGGCAAAAGGAAGCAAAAATGGCGCAGATCAACCAATAAGGGCAGCCAATGAATATCAACGAATGGCAAAGGAAAAGCAGGAAGACAATTGGTCAAGTCCACATATTGGCGAAGAAGCCAGTTGTTTGAAAGGGGATTGATTAGCTGGGTTAGAGATAAGAAGTGTGGCTGATTGAAGTTTTTACTTTACAAGGACAGAATTCCGAGGAGTGTGGGAGCGAGGTTGTACCATGACAATAGGGGGAAAAGCAAAAACGAAAATGAAATAAAGAAAAAGGAAATATGTTGATACACAAGAAGAATAATCAAGCCGCGAAGGCTGCAAGGTGTCAGAAAGGTGAAAATCATTCCAAACAACATGACAAACGTGGGCGCCTATATCCAGCTATTCATTCGCGTCCTCCAAGGGAATCAACGTGTCTATGTCAGCCTTGCTGACCCTCCGCCGATGGGTAACTCCAGGCAGGAAATAGGGTTTATCCTTGGGTTCCACCTTTCCCTCCTCAGGGAGGGAATCCACCGTTTCGCCGTCCAAGGGGGTGGATCCAATGCTGATAGGACTCTCAACAAGGGGGTCCTCGCGATCAACCTTCACTCGCTTATGCGAAAGAGATGCATGAGCGATATCGCCATCCTCGAGCTCTTCGCTATTCCTCTTTCTCATTCGAGAAGGAGAGGAGAGTGGCGTGGGCTGTAGCCGAGAAGTGATGGTTTCTTCAAGGTGTTCATGACCATCCTCCTCCTCTGCAGAATGCAGCGTGACTCCATCATCCCCTATCCTCGCCCGTTTCGGCGGTGTACCACCCTGTTCTCTCCGGTCAGGTCTCCGAAAGGACGGCGTATCACTGGCATTTTCGATAAGCACTTCCTCGAGCTCATCCTCAAGCTCATCCGAGGACCGTTTCTTCGCCCTGGGTTCAGGTTCAGGCGACGGTGTAAACCGATAATCCGCCTCATCTATTTCGTAACGCGGGTTGTTCGGGTCGTCATCCTCGTCGATCTCCTCGTCTGCGTCTTCATCGTCTTCGTCGTATTCCAACTCGGAGTCATAATCCACCTCCTCTTCACCATCGCCGTCGAGGTCGGCCTCATGAACTTCTTTGAGTTCAATCTCACTTGCATCGATGGTGCGGATATTAGAAGGGGGATAGATAATTCCACGAGATGTAGGGTTGACAGCTTGAGGTTGCGAGGGCACAACAGAACTGAGGGCAGCGTATGCCGCACGCGCATTCATCTCGGCCACTTTGGCCCGCTCGCATATGTTGCATGAGCAATGGTACAGAGGAGCACATGCCTCTCGCCAAGCCTAAATAAAATAGAGTTCAATTAGTTTAAAGTTTAAACATGGTCAACGGAGGACAAAAACGAACAGTTCTCAATGCCTCGAAACTGTAACTGGGTAGGTGGGAGGGAGTTACAGGCACATAGGGAATAGCACTCAATAACCTTGGCGTCGATCGTACTGGATCAACGGGGATAAACCTCGGTTGGGACTGCGGTGGTGGCGGCGGAGGTAAAATGCGGGTTTCCTGTCGAACATTAGACACAGGGGGAGAACCTGGTTCCTGCCCCTTCTTCACAAGCCTCGATACTTCGATGCGCTCGTCTACGATAGGCGGAGGTGAAGGTGTCGTTTGCAAGGTCGTCGTCGATAGAACGGGGCTTGTAGCGTTTGATGATGATCCATGCGTGGACGATTTTCTACTGCCGCTGCTGCTTGACGAGGTTGTCGAATCCGAATCGTCCTCCTTGGACCGAGCAACAGCTTCAGCCTCGAGCCTTCTTCTTCGTGAAGTTTCCTCTTCGTTCTTTTTCTTCTCCACCCAATCGACACCGTCGTACCACACACCCTCCTCCTCTCTCAAAACCTTGAGCACATCCTCTAGCGACATCTTTCTCGCAAGATGCGCAGGGTCCTCAAACCCTCGTTCAGTGGGCACCGAGCATTCCATGACAAGCTTCCGCACGAGATTTCGCATCGGCGGGCCCAGAATCTCCCGCATGCCCTTCATATGTGCAACATAGGCCTGCTCACAAAGTGCATACGTAGGAGGCGCCTCCGCAGCGATGGTCGTATTTGTCGGATGTTGCTCCTCTTCGCTAGATTCTGATTGAGAGTCGACTTCGCGTGCCCATGGCAAAGGATGAATCGTTGATACCACGAGAGGTTGACCAGGCGCAGTGTTGGAGTAGTAAATATCCGCAGGACTGATCCAATGGCCGTCAAGGATCCTTTCCCGCGCCCAGGCCGTCAGGGACAAATCCCGGACCTGACCGGAACCCCGCGTCATCATTGCCTCTCTGTCCTCCTCCGAGTCTTCCTCCTCTTCCTCTTCCCGCCGTACGTGCGCCGCCTCAGATCGCTGATGTGTCACCTGAGCTGCGAGCATATGTTGTCCTAGGGCTTCGTATTTGGTATGTAGCCTTAGCCACTGCTTCTCCCTCGCGAGAGCCAGCACCTCCCCGATCGTACCCTCGCCCAGTTCAATAAAGTTCTCCACTGTCTGCCGCGTTTCCCAGTCCTCGCTCTGCAGCGACGAGCCACCTATCGCCTCCCGGTCCCGCACACAATGATTCGCCCGCCGCCACAGCCACTCCACTCGGCACTTTTTACATGTCGAGTCGACTGCCGGCCATGTCTCCTCGTCCTCATTCTCGACGATCGCAATTGCCTGTGAGAGCTCATAGTCCCGGGCGGTCGTGTCGGGCCCGCCAGTAACAACCGTATCTCGGAGACAGAGCCCGCAGTAAGATGCTCGTCGGCGGTCATGGTCTTTGCAGATACCCAGGGGGCCTAAGTATGTCGTAATCATGGAGCGTTTGGCTGTAGCCAGGCCTAGGGTTGTTGTTGGATAGTTGATGCGGCATACCACACATGAGGAAGCGATAACATTTTTTAGATGATGATGGTAGGTGAGACGTATTGGCGCAGCGATGGTGGAGGCGTTTTCGTGTTGTGGTTTGGCATGGACCGTCATGTGAAATATGAGGAAGTCATTGGGGTCGATGATATTGACGATGTGATTCCAAAAGAAGTGTTTTTCGACTAGGATTAATTATTAGCTGAGGTACCAAGTGAAGTGTAGAACAATAAAAGGGTGTCATATTGTGCAAGTCACTCGCAACCCGACATCGGCCCCTTGATCGCCTCGAATTCACAATGTCGAGCGCAGTTCCACGAACAATAAGATGAAGAAAACATAAAAGGAAGCGCGCAGCACAATATAGAAAAAAAGAAACCCCAGCTTACGCAGCATGCGCGCCTACGGGTAAAATGGTGCGAGAAAGGACAGGGAACAAATAGAAAGAACGAAAGAAAATAAAAAGTTACAAAACACTTACTAGCTCTCCGCCAACTTTGGCAAATGAACATCAAATGTTTTTCAATGTTCAAAGAGTCGCGTATGGCAGTGTAAACCATCCTGCCTTGCCAGAGGCGCCTTCCCTCCCATGTATTGGGGATGTAGGTATTGGCTGTGATGTCCAATAGATAGTAGGTCGCTATCAGCCTGCGATTTGGAATTAGCACGCTCCTCGTTGACCTCATCGCGTGTGGCGGTAGATGTTCAGGCTGACTGACCTGACGACTTCCTCGGGTAGCTCTGCCCAGGATCGTAGTGCTTTGCCCTTGTAGGCCGGTGAGGTCCCGATGGCAGCGCTGGTAGTGATTGGATTGCTCGTCGTCGCAGACATTGCCGAGCACGGTGGTCAGTGCGCAGTGATTTTGGGATGAGATTTGGTCACGAACAGGGCGGCAAGCGTCACAACCAAAACCAACACTCCACAAAACCTTGTTATCAATATTCCCACGCACGGACCACTCTGGCCCTTTCAGAAATCCTGTGCAATGGATAACGGAATACGACAGGAATTTCCATCACATGTTCCTGGTGGCCATTTTATTAGCAACGACAAATAACCAGCACAGCTAATATGTGGAAGTAATTGATACATATCGCTGAATTTATTTTGGTCATGTTCACGGACTGCGAATTGTTGATCCAACTTTTATCGTTACTTGCCACGTTTTTTTAGCCCCAAATGAACTTCTGGGCTGACATCGGCACTTATAAAATTCAAAGCAGCCAATTGCACGCATCACTGATTTTATAGGGGCAAATAACATATTTGTCGACAAAACGATTATTATAAGCTGTACATATCCCCTATGATTCAGTAAAATTTCGGGGGAATTTCATAACATTTGCAAGTTCAAAATCCCGGATTTAGCTGAACTCGGCTCACCACGTTACACCTATAATTGGGGAATTTCTTCGCAAATAGGCATTAAAATCATCTGGGATTTTGACTGAAGAAAGTTATTAAATTGTACTTAGTAAAGACTTACTGTATCATTTAGGTCTTATTAACAGAAAGTGAGGTCAAGAATTCCATTCAACTTTTCGCTTTATGTAACGTTAGCCAGTGGATGGCTGTACGTTCAAGTTCACAGGCAGTCGAACTTCGGCCATCCACTCTTTGCTTTCCCCACCAGGACCTTTACAATTGAGTGCAAGCGCGATATAATGCTATTCAATGTGTATGTATTTTAAATTCTTCTAGAATTGCTTTCACTGCAATTCTTGCATTACATGCATAGATGACACAAGGCCATAGTTCGGAAAAAGCAAGGTATTTCCATTGACCTTCGGGAGGTATTTTTTCGATGCTTAGCCATTATCCCACCGCCTGATAGAGCTTTTCTTAGAAAAAACCCCTCATTAATTGAGAGTGATGGAGAAGAATAAACCCTGAAAGTGGCTCTCTCCTTTACGCCCCTCTGACATTCCCTTAACCCGACGAAAGCACTTGAGAAGTGGTGGTGGGAATCGACAAATTTTCCACCCATACAACCACGGTACCGGTCCCATTATTCACCCGTCAGCGGATACGGCCAAACCAGGATCATGGGCAGTTCTTGAAGCGGAGTCGTTGTTCCCACATATCAATGGCCAAACAAGGAGAATTGTCTTTTACAGCAAGTATGAGCCAAAACGTAATGGGTGGGTGGTATCATACATACCCAAATAGTATGACAGCAAAGGCATAACAAGGGTTCATAATTTATCAAACAAAATAGGCGAGGTCCATCTGGACCCTCGTCGTCCCTTGAACTAACTTTCGCTCAGCCAATCCACATAATGTACGAGTTACTGGAACCAACGAGAACACGATATACAATCAACGGTTTATGTCACGAACAAGCTGACATTGCTGTCGGGTGAATTCAGGCCATCGTGGGGATGTTCCTTGAAGGGAAAGGTATTTAAAGATATATGGAACGTTCTCCGTTCTTGACGGCGTAGACGCCCAACCTAGATGGGGATGGGGCAAAAGACCTCATTTGGAATATCACACTAATGAAATCGGACCTGATGGGGGTGGGTAGGAGAGAGCACCAGCAGGTATAGACGTGATCAGGTACCTCTCTCACTTGGAGATTTATTCAAGCAATTATGTCACTAACAAAAAGAAAACCAACTCAAATTTCGCAATAAGGATACCCCCATATCTTTTCAACTACATAGCAATAATTTCAAGGCAGGGACACACAGTATCCCCATATCACAGCCACAAAAACCCCGTTGGGGTTACAACTGAATCATTAAACGCAACGAGCCTAAGAGACGCCCCACCATCAACCCGTTCAAAAACCTTCACACCCCCACCCTTGGCACCTCCTGCAATCAGGAACTTATCGTCTGCGCCGCCGAAGGCCATGCCACGAAGGTGATTTAGACCCGATCTCACCTCCGCTACAAGCTCAAGACTATCGCGACCCTCGATCGAGAAAATGGATATGATGTCACCCTCAGGCGACGGATCATTGCGATTGGAGACGTAGAGATAGGGAGTTGGGAAGGAGGAATTCGTGGGTGGGATGAGGATTTCCGCCGCGAGAAAGTCGTTTGGCGTTGGTGGTGGATTCGACATTGTAGGAACGGACTTGACAAAGACCGGAAACTCAGGGAGCGGCGGTAACCGGTGACGAACGACTTTATTTGTCAATTCGAGTAGAGTAAAAAGATCTCCATCTGTGAAAAAAATAATTGTCAATACCAGAAAGTAAAGATGTAACCAAGATACCAAATTACCATAAAACGCTACATGGCGAGGACCACCGCCGAGTTCAAACCCAATATGGCCACTAAGTTTCCATGATCCATCGGAAGTCTTCTTGAACCTTCGCACAATATCCGAACCCAGGTCCGCAACCAACAACTCTTGGTAGTCTTCATGAATGGTGATTTGGTGTGGATGGGAAATATCTTGTCTTTTATTTGGCCCACTGCCGTTCAACTGAATGGACGTGGTGGAACCGGCGAACTCAGAAGACGAAGATAGGGGAAGAATTCCGATAGTCCCGGAATTGTACTGATAACGCAAGCGTATTAACTGAGACGCATCAATGATGAAGCAGAAATTTCACGTACATTCGCAATTAAAATTTCGTCCCGAGTTGCGAGTAGTGAACAAGGCCCCTGTCCACCGCTGGACGCTTCTGATATAACCTCCCCTTCACCCTGTTCATCGTAGCGCAATGCCACGACTTTTCCATCAGATTGTTCTATTCCCGTAAATACCATACCAGGGTGGGATTTGTGAGATGTAAGCCATGAAGGGCGTTGACCAACGATAATGTCAGAAGAGATTTCGAGACTGCCCACCGCAGAATCAAAATACAGAGTGGTAATACTGCTGGCTTCGGACGCCACGAGAATACGGTGAGCCATCGTATCCAACGCGTATACAAATGAGAGAGACACGGCTGGATAGTGTCGATATCATCCAGTTTTATAAGGATCCAGTGGAGGCCGACATTTCGCCATTTCGGCAAGGGCCTCGTCGACAGGACACGAGGACGAGATACTGGCAATCCTTGACATCGTACATGGGACAACCCTGGAGGAATGTAGAGGCAGTGTTCGAAAA
>Ga0307509_10006466_pt1 | contig 15759 bp, 13 predicted proteins | sample 10_EM_MG_FD_202245 | JGI IMG/M metagenome (GOLD analysis project Ga0307509, IMG submission 202245) | Populus trichocarpa ectomycorrhiza microbial communities from riparian zone in the Pacific Northwest, United States - 10_EM | ecosystem: Host-associated > Plants > Roots > Unclassified | place...
GACGTCGCCCCGCTCGAGCAGCATTGCTACAACTCTCTCATGCCCATTCTGGGCAGCACGATGGAGTGGTGTTATACCGTACCAGCCCGGTGTGTTGGGGTTGACGTCACCCCGCCCGAGTAGTACCCTCACCACTCCCTCGTGCCCACCCGCGGCAGCATGCCAGAGAGGGGTTTGGGCGTCCCAATCTCGGCTGTCGGGGGCGATATCGTTCCGTCTGAGCAGCGTTGCTACAACTCTCTCATGTCCATATTGGGCAGCACAATGGAGTGGTGTTATACCGTACCAGCCCGGTGTGTTGGGGTTGACGTCGCCCCGCTCGAGCAGCATTGCTACAACTCCCTCATGCCCATTCTGGGCAGCACGATGGAGTGGTGTTATACTGTACCAGCCCCGTGCGTTGGGATTGACGTCGCCCCGCCCGAGTAGTACCTTCACCACTCCCTCATGCCCACCCGCAGCAGCATACCAGAGTGGGGTTCGGCCGTTGTAATCTGAGTTGTCGGAGATGATATCGCTCCGTCCGAGTAGCATCGTTACAACCCTCTCGTGCCCATTCTGGGCAGCACAATGGAGTGGTGTTATACCGTACCAGCCCGGTGCGTTGGGATTGACGTCACCCCGCCCGAGTAGTACCTTCACCACTCCCTCATTCCCACCCGCAGCAGCATACCAGAGTGGGGTTTGGCCGTTGTGATCTGTGTTGTCGGAGATGATATCGCTCCGTCCGAGCAGCGTCGTTACAACCCTCTCGCGCCCATTCTGGGCAGCGTGATGAAGTGGTGTCATACCTTTCCGTCCCAATGGGTTGGGGCTGACGTCGCCCCGCCCGAGTAGTACCTTCACCACTCCCCCGTGCCCACCCGCAGCAGCATACCAGAGTGGGGTTTGGCCGTTCTTATCGGGGCTGTCGGGGACGATATCGCTCCGCCTGAGCAGCATTTCCACAACTCCCTCATGCCCATTCCGGGCAGCACAATGAAGGGGTGTTAGACCGTCCCCGCCCCGTGTGTTGGGGTTGACCTCGCTGCGCCCGAGTAGCATTTTCACCACTCCTTCATTCCCATTCTGTACAGCATAAAAGAGCGGTGTTTGGCCATCGTTATCTGGTTTGTTGGGGTCGACGTCGCGCCGGCCAAGCAGTATTTTCACCACCCCCTCGTGCCCGCCCCGGGCAGCACAACAGAGTGGTGTCAGAGCGCACCAACCGGGTTTATTAGGGTTAACGTCATTCCGTCGTAATACTATTTCCACCACTTTCTCGTACCCATTCCTAACCGCCCACCCCAGAAATCTATCACCCATACTATTTTCTTGGTTGAGACCACCACCTTCCATCCCTACCAAGCCAATAATCAGTTTCAACAATCCCGAACACCAATGCCCAGTGTAGACCAGAGAACGGGCCAGGTTTGTTGGAATCAACAGCGTCTAGGTATCTGGCTTGTGCCTTGGGGATGTTTTAATCGGTATTCGGTGATTGCACTAGTCGAACGGCTTTAGGGTAAGTAATTAAGAGTAATCCGAAAGGCCCGTTTTCTGTCGACCCCCGAATATAAAGCCGAATATTGGAGAAAGGGTGTGTTTGGGAGATAGCTGGGGGTCCGCTTGATGGGTAAAGTGGACCTTGACTGGGGAAGCCAGGTTGTTTATGACAACAAGTCCTTGGCAACAGGCCACGGCTCTCTCACGGAGTTGGGATAGAGTGGCGGGGTGTCATTGCTAGCATGTTGCTAACTTAAGGACTTGTTGTGGACAACGAGACTCCCCCAGCATGGTAAATCCACTTTACCCTTCCAGAGTAGCTCCTGACTCATCCTAAACCTTTTAGTACGTGTTAGGTTAAAAATAATCGGCAAATGTGGAAATGATCGAAACTCGGTGGCTCAATTTGGCTCGAGCACACTGGGGCTCTAATAACAATCCCTAGAAGCTCTTTATCCGATCTGTTTTTCGCCGTAAGCTATACAACTCGTTCTTCAATCACCATGGTTTGCTTAAGTGATCTGATTTCGTGGTAGGTGAAAACTCTTTCAATTAATCCCTCTCCCCATCTCTAAAGCACACCATTCCTCCTTCTATTATGAAAATATCGCTAAACGAGAACCTTCGGATCACCCTAAGCTACTTGTGCTAAAGCTATTTGACGGCTACGAATACCACTCACCCAGTTAGATCTAGTTAGAAAGGTAGAGAACCTGTCGTGCACTTTTGATTGAGACAGGAAATTGCCTGACTGGTGGCCCACACAGTACGTCCGCATTTGTACTTGTCGAGATTGTCTTTGGTTAGCTGGAGGGGGAAGGCTGCGGTATCGACATGGAAGACGGTATAGGTATCGGTAATACACCTCTGGCGTGGGCGGCTTATAATGGACACGAGGGGGTGGTGGATTTACTGCTTGGACGGGACGACATCAGCCCCGACAGGCCAGATAGCCGTGGCCGAACACCTCTCTGTTATGCGGCTTGGAATGGGCATGAGGGAGTTGTGAAAATACTACTCGGGCAGGACGAGGTCAACCCCGACAGACCTGATAATAACGGCAGAACACCTCTCTGGTTTGCTGCTAACAGTGAGCATAAGGGGGTAGTGGAAATACTGCTCGGGCGGGGCGACGTCAACCCCGACAGACCAAATAACGCTGGCCAAACACCACTCTCCTGTGCTGCCCAGAGTGGGTACGAGGGAGTGGTGAAAGCACTGCTCGGACGGAGCGACGTCAACCCGAACAAACGGAGTTGGCATGCTCTAACGCCACTCTGTTGTGCGGTTTGGAATGGGCACGAGGGAGTGGTGGAAATGCTTCTTGGACGGGGCGACATCAACCCCAACTTACCAGGTTGGCACGGCAAAACACCACTCTGTTGTGCGGCTTTGAGAGGACACGAGGGGGTGGTGAGAATGCTACTCGGGCGGCCCGATATCAAACCCGATAAGCCATGCGGGGGCGGCCAAACACCACTCTGCTATGCTGCTAAGTATGGGCATGAAGGAGTAGTGAAAATACTGCTCGGGCGCAACGACGTCAACCCCAACAAACCGGATCACTATGGCCGAACACCATTCCTACGCGCTACTAAGCGTGGTCATATTGGAGTGATGGTGCTACTACACCCCCAGAATTCATCACCATACGCCAGAGGGAGAGGAAAAGGGGTTAAGGAACTCTTGAAAAAGAATTGAACAGAAAATGTGCAAAGAGGATTTACAACCAGGAAAGGACGGGAAATGTAAATATGATGGAAATTTCAAGCCACATCGGCTTATCTCAATACAAGAGAAATAACCCCCAACAAGCGCCGCATCTTTGATCAGACTGACCCCGCAGTATAAGAAAAGGGGTATACGATAAATATTGGCATTCCCACCGCACATGATTTTCTCATACTAAAAGGAAACATTCAAGCTGACCTGCAGTGGCAGACCTGCCAAGGAACACAAGGAAACACGGCAATTACCGAAGTGCGGCATTATAAACTGCGGGTTGAAGCTGTGTGAAAATGAGAAGAGGGAGGAAAGGCGGCGATGAGCATGTTTATGCAATGGCTGTGACTCTGCGGAAATGAGGAATACCGTAAAAACTCGAATACAAGGCCGGTGTGCTATGTCGTTGAAATTTCCCCTCTGGGAAAGGGGTAGAAGAGTCACAGCAAAATCACCCCTCGGCTGGGACGAAAAAAAGAAAAATAGACAGCGCTTTACCACGAAAGGCAATTACAACGACATAGCACACCGGCCTTGTATTCGAGTTTTTACGGTAGGCCATCCAAATTTGGAGACGGTGAGGAGGGAGATGCCTCCCCGGCCCTAGGTCACGCCGGGGGTGGTACGTGTAGATTCTGGGGGCTGTAGTAGCGCCCTGATTCCCGCATGGCAACGCCGGCTAGCCCACCAGAGTGGTGTTCGGCCACGGTAATCAGGTTTGCTGGGGTCGACGTCGTTCCGCCCAAGTATTATTTTCACTACTCCCTCATGCCCAGTATAGGCAGCACAGCAGAGTGGTGTTTCGCCAAGAAAATTTTGTTTGTTAGGGTTGACATCGTCCCGCTCAAGTAGCATCTTCACAACTCCCTCATGCCCCCTCAGGGCAGCATAGTAGAGTGGGGCTCCGCCGTTCTCGTACCTTTTGTCAGAGTCGATGCCGTGCCATCCGAGCAGTATTTTCACCACTGCTTCATGCCCCTCATAGGCAGCACCACCGAGTGGTGTTCGGCCGTAGTTATCTGGTTTGTTGGGGTCGACGTCATCCTGCCCGAGCAATATTTTCACCACCCCTTCGTGCCCATTCCGGGCGGCAAACAAGAGTGGTGTCTAGCCGTCATAATCGGGTTCGTCGGCGTTGACGCCATCTCGTCCGAGTAACATCTTCACCACTCCCTCGTGCCCATTCTGAGCAGCACACCAGAGTGGCGTTTGGCCGTACCGACCAGCTTTTCTGGGATTGACGTCGTCCCGCTCGAGGAGCATTTTCACCACTTCCTCGTGTCCACTACCGGCAGCCCATGCGAGAGGTGTATTACCGGCAGCCATGCAGCCCCCCTTGGCGATACCACAGCCTCCCACCTCCACCTACCGTAACCCAAGGCAATATCGACAAAACCAAAACCGGATGCGCGGCGTAGACCACCGAGCAGGCAAATTTTGTCGGAATCAACAGTGTACGAGTAGTTCTCCGGCCCTTCTAATCGGATCGTAGTCGACACGTGGTATTCGTAGTTGTCAAATAGCCTTAGCGCAGGTGCGGCGGTTAGCGGGATCCGAAGGTTCTCCTTTTGCGCGGGCCCCGAATATAGGTAGGAATATTCTAGAAAGGGTGTGCTTTGAAGATGGGCAACCTTGAGCTGCTGCAAACCTAGATAACTTAAACTGGCCTCCGTGATTGTCCGTTGAGTTGCATCAAAAGGGTTGGGATGAGTCAGGGGGTCGTGAGAGGACGCTCACGGTATTCTCCGCCGCTTAGGTCACACAAGATACTAACCGCCCACCGAAGCAAACATGACCTTCCGAAGTATGAATAGGATAAGAGTTCAACCCCTTCTTTTGGAGGCATGCAGTAAGAAATATCAACGAGATTCAGTATATCATACCCGCAAGCAAAAAGGGAAAGCAGGTGTTAACAGCCCATGCACATGTCAAGGCTCTGGCTAGGCGCCACACACCCTCCGAATGCTTGAACACAACTGGGGGCACATGAAAGAGTGTCCGACCGCCAAGCCTCCATGCGGCTCAACAAAGTTTTGTAGCTTACTAAGGTAACTTTGTGGCTCAACAGAGCTCTAGGCTGAATCTAAGTTTGGGGCTCGATATTTGCCCACCTTGTCAAGATATAATACCGCCCATACCATGACCTATTATGCTACCAGTACTAGCACCGTCTCTTATACTCGAGTACTTCCCAGTCAGCAGGTAAATAATACCAGGATGTTGAAATATAAATTCAGGCTGCGCTTGCCTTCATTCTCACCACACAACAGGAGTATTAATAATCATCACGAGTATTCAATGACCAGTAGCAGGGTTGTACAAAAATGGTTATAAAGTAGAATGCTAGATCCTCCGGTAAAAAAAATCGGTAAATGTGGAAATGAAAAGTCAGAAACATTGTTGCTCAATTGGATCGAGCACACCGAAAGCTCTAATCAAAAGCCTGGAAGCCCGGTCCCCATTTTGATCATTTTTACTTGAGGCTGCGGTTACGGTAGACCTCCAATGTTATGTTGAGCCACAAAGTCACTATGGTAGGCGAGAAAAGCTGTGTTGAGCAGCAGTTATATACGTTGAGATTTTTTCCTTCCCTCTCTTTCCAGGTTTTATTCTCTTCGAGGTACGCTACGGGAGTTACTTTGAGCTATCGCGCACTTTCTGGAGCGTCCTCAGTTATAACCCTGCTAGTATTCTCAGGCCGTAGCCCCTGTCCATAGCCCCGTCACGAGTAGCTAGGTTTGTAAAAGTTTACAAGAGGTCGTGCAAGAAGGAGGGAACGAAAGAGCAAAGAAAGCAAATTAATTCTTGTTGTCGATGGAATCTGCCAGCCTTCTCGCTCAGAGGGATGCTGGTATTGTCCTTGGTTGATGATACTCCGCCAATTCACCGATGTTCCCCCTCCCTGGGTGTCCCTCTCCCCTTGCAAGGCGAGGCAGGTGGAGGAAAAACAGTCCAGTAAAAACTTTCCACCCACGGAGACTCCCCATGCCAGCCGCCTCTCCAAACCCCGGGTTATTCTAACCACGCTACCTACAAACATGCCGCCGTTATCAAGAACAAAGCCTCGTTGTCCATGGCCCCAAGTCCCCAAGTGAGCAACAGGTAGGCAAAGTCCTTATTGAAGGGACATTATCGGTATTGAAAAAAATATCACTCTTGATTCAGCCAGTTTGCACATACTGCTACACTTGACTGCTGTTAGACTATATCCACAATGATGACTGGGTTTTTGCCGCTAGTTCCTAAGTTTAACAGCTCCACTACAGGTCATCAATCGTCTAAGTTTCCAGTCAGCGCAGTAGGTTTACCCAACCCACGCCACCACACATACGAGCATCATACCGGTCCATAGCCCAACGTAAATCTGCCGGGCTTGGTTAGCCTGGATAGTATAAAAACTGCCCCCCACCTCAGTGGTAATGTAAGTCCGGGGGGGGGGGGGGTACCTATGGCGTACCGAGGATAGGGAGAGCCAAATTCAGGTTTTAAGTACACAATTAGTCCATGGCATTCCGGATAAGAATACCCGGGATCCAACTTCCGCCTTCTCCCGCAGCCTGCTCCTGCTAGTGGGGTTGCTCGTATGCTACTAAAGCTTCATCTTTAAGCTTCTTGCCTATGCACCCTCCAAGTCACTCATTGGGGGTCACCTACCGTAAGAACTGGAATAATTGGACCTGGCTCTAGGACGTTGGAGTTGCCTTTGTTGGTATGGTCTGGCTCTTTTTTCTTTTTTTTCTGTCTTAAGCTCGGTCTTAGGAGGTCACTTTTCGCTGTGCGCTCGCCCCCTATCCAAGAGAGGGAATTTCGAACGTCTTAGCGAGAGGTCCAATTATTCCAGTTTCTACGGTACCTAAAATCCACACGCGGTGGGAAAGCCTAACACATCAGCACCGTGGCAACATGAACTCCTATAGCAAAAAGACACCATTACCCGGTGTCTAATCTTAAGGTGCAAGACATCGCTCCACAGTACCGAACTCTGCAGCCCTAATTTACGTTAACATACAGTATTTTGCGACGCTAATGTCCCGGGTATGGAAACGTTTCCTGTGTTTAGCTGTGGGCGCAGTGTGGGCTTGTGATCCGCGGCTTAAGTATCGGACTCAGTGTCTTGAGAGGGCAAAGGTTATGGTAGATAAAAGGATGGAATGCCCCTCCAAACTCACTTTCAAGTCGATATCCTACGGGACGGTGAGCCATGCGGTCAACCATTGACAAGTTAGGGGGTCCTAGAATGCAAGCATGATCTCTGTTAAACAGTGTTCATAATATAATCTGATTACTACAATACCTCACTTGACTAGCTTTTACGCTGATTTTCGGGGGGGCATGAAATACTTATACGTTATCATTTTTATCTATAACTAAACAACTATGAGACTTGTACTGCGGCGGGGAGGGAGGGAAAGGAAATAAATTAAGTGTGGAGAAAAACAAATGAACAACGAATGTGAAAGGAGGATTCACCACCATAATACCAGTATAACCACGAAAAAAGTGAATACGAGGGAAAATTCAAGCCACACCATCCAACCCGGTTTGTTGGGGTTGGTACCGCCTGGGTCGAGTATCACTTCCACCACATCCACTTGCCCGTTCAGGAGAGCATGCCAGAGTGGTGTTAGGCCGCAGTTGTCCGGTTTTTCAGGGTTGACGTCGTCCCGTCTGAGTAGCATTTTCACCACTCCCTCGTGCCCACTCTGGGCGGCACGACACAGTGGTGTTTGGCCGTCTATATCCGATTTGTCGGGGTTGATGTCGTCTCGTCCGAGTAGTATCTCCACTACTCCCTCGCGCCCATTCTCAGCGGCAAACCAGAGTGGCGTTCGGCCGCACCAACCCGGTTTGTTGGGGTCCACATCACCCCGCCCGAGTAAAACTTTCACCACTCCCACGTGCCCATTCCAAGCCGCGCAGCAGAGTGGTGTTAGGCCGTGGTTATCCGGTCTGTCGGGGTCGACGTCGTCCCGTCCGAGTAGCATTTTCACCACTCCCTCGTGCCCACTCTGGGCAGCACAACAAAGTGGTGTCTGGCCGTCGATATCAGGTTTGTTGGGGTTGATGTCGTCCCGCCGGAGTAGCATTTTCACCACTCCCTCGTGCCCATGCTGCGCAGCACAACAGAGTGGTGTTTGGCCATCCATATCCGGTTTGTCGGCGCTGATATGGTCCTCTCCGAGCAGTATTTCCACCACGCCCTCGTGCCCATTACAAGCAGCCCACCCGAGCGGTGTATTCCCAATACAGTCTTCTTGATTGATATCGCAACCCTCCACTTCCATCAAACCAACTACAATTTCAACAATTCCAAAAAAGGATGCATAGTGTAGACCACGGAACAGGAAAAGTTTGGTTGAATCAATAGTGGGAGAATAGTACTCCTGCGCTTCTAAGAGGATTCTAGTGGGTATTTGGTTGTTGTAGTCGTCAAATAGTTTTAGCGCAAGTACGAGTGTTCAGCGCGATTCGAAAGACCTCGTTTTGCATGGACACCCCAATACACCGAGGAATATTCGAGAAAGGGTGTGCTCGGGAGATCGGGGGAGGAGCTAGCCGAAAGGGCCTTGACCTGCTGCGAATTCAGATAACTTAAGCAGGTTTCCGCCATTGTCGCATGAGCTGCGCCAAAAAACTCGACATGAGCCTTGAGATACTCCTGAAGGGTAAAGTGGATTAACCGGACAGTGGAAGCCTCCTTGTCCATGACAACAAGTCCTTGGCAACAGAGCAGCAGTGTCCCTATTGAAGGGACATTATCGGCATTAACGTCCAGCGACCCTCTCTCGACTGCTAGGGCGTGACACAGTTCATCAGGCTTCAAGGGTCGCTCAGCATGAGATATCCACATCAAAGCGTCCATTCCAAGCCTTGCCTCCCCCTTACCTTGTCTCTTTATCCGGGCCAGCGTTGCACTATAAGCATTCCCCAAACCCGAGCCCTCGGTTATCGCGTTGAGTTTCTGTCGCCGGCGGTGGATTGTGGTTTCCTGTAAGATCGCATTGATATTCAGCGAGACTAATAGGAATCTGGATATGTGTAATATCTGTTAGTAGATAGCTTGAAATAGCTCCCGGAGTGTAGTTGCTGCTACATACATTTCAGAAATATCATCGGGAATTTTCTTCAGGATTTCCGCCTCCAGACTACTGTCCATCGCATCGGGGTTTGTGTCCTCGTTTAACCTAGTGCGAAGATATTCGATGACATCATTTCTTTTAGGGGTGATACGCATTGTCTTTACTCTGCCAGGAATACCGGTACATCTCCCAATTTCATTCCGAATGTGCTCTCTCCCAGTCGCGAATATTCGCGTGCCCGGAGACTTTTGGAGGATTTGGCTCAAAGAATCGAGGAGCTTGACTCGATGTTGTGCAGCACATTCATCTACAGCGTCAATGCATATGAATGTGCGCTTTTTGGAAGAGGTAGCCTGCAGCATCTTGACAAGTTCCGAAAGTCGTAGCGCCCGCCCACCAATGACCGTTTTCTGGAGTTCATAGGCCGTCACTATTTCTATCGGTACCTCTCGCAGCCCGGCCACCACCTGTTTCAGCAAGGCACCTAGCACATTCGTCGGTGACTGTTCTTTTTGGGCGGCGAAATCAAAGTAAAAACATGCAACTGCCACATTTTTCCCGCTAGCTTGATCGCATAAACTGTCTATCACCAATGAACTAACATCGCGGCTTGTCAACACTTGCCATTTTTCTTCCGTCATCGGGGTTTATCCTTGTTACCTAATATAAGTCTTTCCGACCCCCGGATCTCCATGGCAAAACAAAACTGAATTATCTGATTCGCGTTCCCCACTGCCAGTGTGCCAACTTCTAAATTCCTCGGTTTGTAAGAGCCATTCCCCTACATCTTCAACTCGGCGGTCTTGAATCCCCTGGTGCCGTAGACTGGGTTCTAGCGACGATAACCAAGTCAAGAGCTGAGCCCTGTCATCGGTAGTGGTACAGTTGTTCCACACATTATTATATGAGTTGGTAGTATTGAAGGAGTTGAAATGAGCCATCTTTATCGTTCTGAGAGTGGTGGAGGATGGGTGATTGAGTTGATCGTAGCTGAAGAAAAGGGGAACTTTTTGTGGAACCTGAGGGATAATATCACTATCCAATTATGAAAAAAAAAATCACTGGGCAAAGGGTTGCGAATCCTTTCTTTTCTTTTTTCAGAGCTCTCTGTGTAATTGGTAATAGGAGTAGGGGTGAAGTGTTGGGACGAGTAGGGGTAGCAGATGCCTATGCATATACTTTCGAAGGAGTACCAAAGAACCAAAAAAGCAAGATTACTACTAATTAGACTAATTCCACTATCCCCCTCCTTGTCCCGATATTGCCTCCCTCACCCAAGTACTTAGTAAGCCACTGAAAAAAAACGAGAATTCGCAGTACTGTATATCTGATTCTTCCAGGCGGAATTTTTAGTACAACCCCGGTGGATATTACGGCACAATCAAGCTCCGAAAAAGAAAAAGAAAAATGCCCAGAGAGCTGTGTGCCCCTTTCCCAACCCTTTCAAAAAATAACAATCTTCAACAAATTTGTTTCCACAATACCCTGCCTTAGTAGCTAGAAGGCCATACCTCTCTAAGTTCTCTTCTATCGCGCAGTACGAAACTCGCACTGAGGTCAAGCACCACCTCAGAGCACCTGCGGCGAGGCCGTCCCATGGCCGCGGTCGCGTGTTTTTTACCACTGTAAATTGTTTGATAGCTAATAATGCACTTTAGTTAAACGAGACGTGTAACTAGCTAGTTTAGCGTGCATGCCTATGCGTCGGATCTTGTAAATAAATCGGTCGAAAAACCTACCTGCCGCCTGACTTTAAAGAATCCCCGAGTAGGAGTGCTATTTTTTTTAATTAGTGGAGGCCAGGATTAATAGAGCTAATATTATTAGATTTAGAGGGTATAGTTCTTCACGATGTTAATGCGGGCGGGGGGTCGATTGATATCCCTCAGTGTCGTATTCGAGGTTCCTTGAAGGTAAGGACCGGCCCCTCCGGGACCCCCTGCGGCAGCCGAGCACAGACTACTGATAATACAACGTACCCCAGCGATTGTCACGATTAATTTTCTATATTTACAATACCGGCAACTTACCTCATCTTTCCGATACTCGAGCAGTCATTTCGTCAGAGCAAAACCCCGGCCGACACCCAACCTGTGCACTATAGCTACCCGAAGAGCCGCTAAGTAAATTGTCTTCATCTAGAGCTTAAGGTGACTTAGGATCTAAGGTTTTACCCCCAACCTGACTAACCGAGCAGAGCAAATATCAAACAAAAAACTCTAAAACAAATTACCATATGAAGGATACTCTGAGTATATTGTACTCCAAAAAATAAACAAAGCCAGAACAATAGATACGAGAGGGAGAGGGGGAGATCAGCCCTGCCTAGAGGCTCATGCACACAACTGCTTAGTCATATAGCTGTCCTGCTGGTCATTGGCATCGGGTCTCGTGCTTTTCCCATGCTTTCTTCTCCTAACACTGCCGACACGCCACCACCTCTCCCACCTTGTGGCAAAACAATCAGTCAAACCTGATCCGTCTGGGGCCCTTATCCCTCTTCCGTTAAGGCCAATTTTCCCACCCCCCCGCTCTGTGCACCTCTTTGCAATCTCCACTATCCCAGTTCCTGTACCTGAATAGCCGCCTATAAACATCTTATCCCCGCTACTGCTTATTTTGCCGCATTTGCGCTGCCCTGTTTCTAACACTACTACCTCCAAGAGGGTGACTTAATTATCATCACTTCTTCCTCGGTTGTTTTGTAAAGCCGCCACCAAAAATCACTCGTCTAATCTTACCCCCGGTTCAGGAAGCCTACATAGCATACCACACAAATCAGCACGGCATAGCACGAAAGCCCACGGTAATATTAAAAATCGCCGGCGATCGCCCTGTGCTGATGGATATTGTATTTGCACCTTTCTTATCTTGCCGATCTTTTTTGTTAGTAGTTCCCTTTGATTATAAATTAAAGAGGGGCAATCGGTATACCTGATCCGTATACTGCATATGGGTATTCGCATATATGGCCGGGGATGATCGAAGAGCGAAGCGGAAGATGGATCGGAATGCCAGAGACAAACGGGACCGGAGCTCCAGTGCAGTAAGGGTACCCCCGGAAGGATTTCTGTGGTTATAGAAATTCTTGGTACTCCCTCGTTGTCCTGGTGGCAGGAACGTAGAGCTAGGGGGAGATTTTTGTATTTTTCCACATAAACCCCTGCCCCGCCATAGATAGGGCAGATTTTTCCTCTTTGCCCACATCTCTTTCCCTCTCCTGCGTCCCTGTTTTGCCGTGATCAGCACCTCATAACAGCCAGTAAACCTACAGTTATGTGGTCAGAGGGGGGGGCTGGTGTAAAGAAAGCTACTTAGGTCTCAACCGGGATGTACGAGCGAGGGGGGTCGTACACATAGAGCAAGAGGAGGAAGCGAAAACCCAACTTGACTTTTTAAAATACACAATTAACCTCGAGATTCGTGGGCAGGGATATTGTAGATCTAATTTGGAGCCCCTTCGGTAGCGCCCTTCTCCATACCCCCCCCCACTACTACAGCATTTTGAGGTCTTGTGCCGAAACATCCTCCAATCACTAAACGTCGGCGATTCGGAACCCGCTTGCCATAGGGAAACTTAACGCATCAGCGCTTTCCACAGTACAGACCCCTATGGCAAAAGGTGCTAGTAGCTAGGTTCAAACTTTAGTGTTTAAGATCTCGCTCCCGGGTATCCTACCCTGGTTCGGGGCGGCAGGGTGTAGTTTGAGCACTGGCATTCGGAGTGTGGCAAGGCTTTGCCTGCCCGACTCAGGAGATTGTTCGGGTTCCTTATGCCGGACATAGGCATCCGATAGAATTCCCGGGGAAAAAATATTGTGGTAGGTATGATAAAAGGATGGAATGCCTTTCTTAGCTCTCTTGCACCCCGAGATCTTATGGGAAGTGGGCCGTGGGATCGCTCTTGAAAAACTCAGGTAGGATACATGTGCTTGTGGAATAGGAGCCAATTTCAGAGTCAGATATCCCTGTGCTGATTGCCCTTCATGGGCAAGAATAAAAGAAAGTGTGGACAACCGCCCAACCTCACATCAGAGCTCGCACCTCAAGGACTATAGCATGTAGGAATGACCCCCCATTAAACCATGTCCAGATTGGAATCTAATCATCGCGCTTGATCAAACAAGCCTCCAAGTTACATCACTTTCAATAGGTGCCAAAAATACTCTTTTTTTCACCCTATATTATCTCTCGAAATCTAAAGAACACACAGGCCCACGTCTCAGAGGGGAGGAAGAAAAAGGAAATTCAGCAACTATAGAAAAGCAAAAAATGAACAGCGAATGTGGAAGGAGGATTTATAACGAAAATGAAACAAAAATAGTAGATGTGATGGAAGGGAAATTTCAAGCTAACATAGGCCAATGCGAATAGAATGGAAATAGCCAGCCACCAACAATGAAACTCTTGATTACCTGGCCTGACTACATAAGGAAATCCGTAGAGAGATTTGGATGGGCATGTGATAAATGTGGTCATTCCCATAGAAAGTCATTTCTGCCCAAACAAAGAAAATAATTAAATGGAGTTCCCCCGGCAGGCTCACTGCGGAAGGAAAGGAAGCACGGCGATTGCTACAATACGGCATTGTACACCGCAGGTAGAGCTTGAGCATGATTCAAGAGTTAGTATAGTCCTGCGGAAACGGCCCATAGGCTATCCGTATTTGGAGACGGGAAGGATGGCGATGCCTCCTCAGCCTTTAGCCACGACTAAGGTAGCAGACTATGAGGCCGTAGCAACGCCATCACCCCCGCATGACTACCGCCAACAGCACACCAGTATGGTGTTAGGCCGCGGTGATTTGGTTTGTCGGGGTTGACGTCGCTCCGTCCGAGCAGTATTTTCACCACCACCTCGTGCCCAGCACGAGCAGCGTGCCAGAGTGGTGTTTGGCCATCGCTATCCGGTTTGTCTGGGTTGATGTCATCCCGTTCGAGCAGCATTTTCACCACTCTCACACTTCCGCTGATAGCCGCACGACAAAGTGGTGTCCCGCCGCTCCAACCTGGTTTTTCGGGGGCAATGTCGTCCCGTCCAAGCAGTATTTCCGCCACCTCCTCATGCCCACCCCAAGCCGCGCAACCGAGTGGTGTTTCGCTGTTCCAACCTCGTTCGTTGGGGTCGATGTCATCCCGCTCGAGCAGAATTTTCACGACTCCCGCATGTCCATTCATAGCCGCACGACAGAGCGGTGTTTCGTTGTCCCAACCCGGCTTGTTGGGGTTGATGTCGTCCCGTCCGAGCAGCATTTTCACCACTTCTTCGTGCCCATTACAGGCAGCCCAGAGGAGAGGTGTGCGACTGGTAGGCATACAGTCCTCTTGGTTGATATCACAGCCTTCCACCTCCACTTAACCGGAGAAAATCTCGACTGTGCTAAAAACGTATGCACAATGTACGAGTGCGGCCGATAGATATATCCGTCACGTGCTTTATCAGGGCACACTACAATAACAAAGTTCACCAAAGCTTTCTTATCATACCCACGTGACGGATATATCTATCAGCCGCACTCGTAGACAACCGACAGGCAGAGTTTCTCGAGATCAAGAATGTACCGGTAGTTCTCCTGCTCTTCTAACGATTTCGGTGGGTATGTGGTAGACTATCCGTAATCGTCAGATAGCTTCAGCCCAGGAAATTTAGCGCGAACCGAGGGTCCTCGTTTCGCGGGGTCTTCGGAAGATAAGCAGGAATATTCGAGAATGACGGGAGAGGGACTGGCCGAGAGAGCATAGATCCGCTGCTAATTCAGATAACTCAAACAGGTTTCGATGACTGGCGAGTAGGTTGTATTAAGGTTAGGATGAGTGTAGGGGGTGAGAGGGGGGTGAGAGGGGATTCTCACGGTATTCTCCGCCGCCTCGTTCACACAGGATACTAATCACCGACAGAAACAAACATGATCCTCCGGAGCATTCTAAGGACAAGAGTTCAACTCCTTATCTCAAAGACGTATGAGAAGGTAAAAGGTCAAGCCTGCGAATGAGGCTCAGGTATTTTTGTGAGCGAAAAGGGAAATCTAATGCCCACAATTGAGATACTCGTGCCAAGGTTATCGCAAGGCGCCACAAACCCCCGACCACCAGTATCATACTCAACCTAACTTTGCGGCTCAACGTAGTATTGTGGCCTATCATATCATACCTGGATTAAATAATATTATGTATGATAATATCATATTACAAGTACTCGGGTACAAGGGTAAGTCGGGCGCGGTGCCACAAAAAGTCTTGGTTTATTGCCTGTTCTGGGTGTGCCCGACTTTTTTCCTCATACAAAAAAATTGGTGCAAACCGCGTTTGTACTTGTATGGGTAAATTTTTTTTTTGTAAAATCCTATGAGTTTATTTCGTATTTAACTACAGGAAAACTCCGGCATGCACCCTTAAGTATGGCCTAGAAAAACCTTAATATAACAAAAGAAACTCCATCACCATCTTCTTGACAAATAAAAGTGTAGAATCAA